>Ga0209211_10001513_pt1 | contig 43660 bp, 35 predicted proteins | sample RifGroA2_FD_183992 | JGI IMG/M metagenome (GOLD analysis project Ga0209211, IMG submission 183992) | Groundwater microbial communities from Rifle, Colorado, USA - Groundwater A2 (SPAdes) (version 2) | ecosystem: Environmental > Aquatic > Deep subsurface > Groundwater | place: Rifle, Colorado...
TGGCAATGGCGGGTCGATCACCCTGACCAATAACGGGACGGGTAACATCTCGCTGACCAGCAGCTCGATCAGCGCCTACGGCGGTGACGGCGGCAGTGCGGGTTCTGGTTACCCCGGCTATGCCGGCAACGGTGGCTCTATAGAGCTGTACAACAATATTGCCGGCGACATTACGCTCTCCGACACCACCTTGAATGTTCAGGGCGGCACGGGTGGCAACAGCGCTTATGGGGGCTATTCGGGCTATTCGGGCTATTCGGGCGGGTCAGGCGGGTCGGTCGGCCTGCAAACCGCGAATGGCAGTATCGTGCTGAACAACGATTCACTCATCGACGCCCGTGGCGGCATCGGGGGCACCGGCTCCAATGACGATTCATACAACGCTGCCTACTCCGGTGGTGATGGCGGGGAAGGCGGCAATGTCACGCTTGCGGCGTCCGGTGCCTCGGCGATCATTTCGCTGAGCGACAGTCTCATTACCGCCGGCGGCGGTCTGGGCGGAAGCGGCGGCGCGGGGACGGGCGCCTATGACGGCTATGGCGGCGACGGCGGCGAGGGGGGAAGCGCCGGTAGCGTGTCACTGACAGCGGAGCGCAGCATCCAGCTTGTCGGCTCGGCGGTTTATGTCAACGGCGGTTCTGGCGGCGCAGGTGGCGCGGGAGTCGCCGCCGGCGGATCGATAGGATCTGACGGTACCGGCGGCAACGCTGAATTCACCAGTCAATACGGCGGCGTGGCGGGCGATCTGGCGATCATCGCCGACGTGGTCGGCAGCAACTCCTTGAGCGCGACGGTGGATGGAGTCGCGACTTACGGCGGCATCTCGATCCGCAACTTCGGTGCGCAGCCCGGCGCCATCTCCATAACGGACAACGCGAACTTGCAGTCGAACATCAGCTTCTACAACAGCGGCGACCTTGCGCTGGATGGCGACCAGACGTTCACCGCAAGTGGCAGCAAGCGGATCGAATCCGGCGGCATTCTGGACATCTCTACGGGCGTAACGGCTGGCGACAACATCGTGCTGGCGGGGACGACCATCAGAATCAATGCCGGCGGCTATGTCGAGGCTGGCAACAACGTCGCCCTGATCGCGCCGCTTCTCGGCGGCACGATCTTCCTCGACGGTGGCGTTACCGCTTACGGCGGTTCCGGAATTGCGTCTTCGATAACCGCCAGCAACGGCGTCTCGCTTCCCTACACGGGCATCGCCTTTGTTGCGGGCAACCTGTTTGCCGATTCCGGTGGCTATCTGAAAGCGACACATACGACGCTTGGCAACATATCCGGCTTGGTCACCGGCGACATCCCACTTAATAACGGCGCCTATTTCGATGCCGCCAAGGATATCGATCTGGTCCTGGCGGGCACTATGTCCACGCTCTCGTTGCTGAATGGCGGTTATTTCCTTGCCAGTCCGACTACCATCAAACTCGATTTCTCGAACCGCAGTAGTGGCGGTCTGGTGATCAGCGGCGGCGGCGGCCTGTTTGTCGGTAGTATCGGCAATGTTGCGACTGCGGGAGCCGGTCTGGAGCTGAACTATGGTGTCGCCGCCAGCGTCGCGGTTGATCCCTGCGTCACCAACCCGCTGCTATGCAAGACCCCGACCGATGACAAGGCACCGCCACCGCCCGACACCGGCAAGACCGATCCGACGAAACCGCCTGAGGATCTGAGCAAGACCACGGGCGGCGAGAAAGACACTTTCGGCGGTGAAGAGCAGAAGCCGCCGGAGGAGACGAAGAAGGACGAGCAAGACGAGAAGGACGAGAAGGACAAGAAGTCGGACGAAGCCAAGGACGAGAAAAAAGATGAAAAGCCAGCCGCCAAAAAAGTTGCCATGTGTTCCTAAGCCGGAAGCCGGAGTAATGCGGACGATACTCATCGCCCTGGCCGTTGGCATGGTCTGGACCCCGGTCGCGCAAGCGGCCACGGCGGGCCAGATCACCCACCTGTCGGGGACCCTCTCGGCCAAGCGGGCCGACGGCAGCAGCAAGCTGCTCTCGGTCAAGTCCGATGTGCTGGAAGGCGATACGCTCGGCACCGAACGCGAAACCTACGCCCGCATCAAGTTCGCCGATGGTGGCGAAGTGGTATTGCGTCCCGGCACCCAGTTGAAGATCGAGAGCTACAGCTACGAGGCCGCCAAGCCCGAAAGCGACAACATCCTCTTGAGCATGTTCAAAGGCGGCCTGCGGGCAGTCACGGGACTGGTGGGCAAACGCAACCGGGGCAAAGTCAGCTTCCAGACCGAGACCGCCACCATCGGCATCCGCGGCACCCACTTCGGCGCCCTGCTGTGCCAGAACGATTGCGGCGGCGTACCCACCACTGGTGGTCAGCCTCCGGCCAACGGCTTGCATGTGGATGTCACCAATGGCGCCATCACCATGAGCAACAGGGGTGGCACGGTGCAGATCAACGCCGGGCAGTTCGGGTTTGTGCCAAACGCCAATACCCCGCCGACGCAAGTGCCGCCGCAACAGGGCATCCAGGTCACCATGCCAAGCTCGATCGCGGCGAACAAGGGTGGCGGCAAGGGCATCGGCAAGGGTGACGATACCGAGTGCAAGATGTAACACCTGTTCTCTTATTCACCGTCTCGCCAGCGCCGACTCTTACCGCTTCGCAGGAATGCAGCGCTTTCATTTCATCTCCGGTCTGCCCCGCTCCGGGTCGACCCTGTTGTCGGCGATCCTGAGCCAGAACCCGCGTTTCCATGCCGGCGTCAGCAGTCCGCTGGCGGCCTTCTTCGCCTCTCTGGTGGCCCAGGTCAGCGTCGGCAGCGAGTGGTCTGCGCGGGTCAGCATCGCCCAGCGCCGCCGCCTGTTGCATGGCCTTTTCGAGTCCTACTATTCCGATCTGCCAGCCCAGAAGCAGGTGGTGTTCGATACCAACCGGTCTTGGACCGCGCGCCTGCCGGCGTTGCTGGACTTGTTTCCCGAGGCCAGGGTGATCGCCTGCGTGCGCAACGTCGCCTGGGTGATGGACAGCATCGAGCGCCTCTACCGCAAAAACCCGTATGAGAACACCGCCCTGTTCGGTAACGAAGGCGAACGCAGCACGGTGTTCACCCGCACCGAGACGCTGGCGCAGCGCAACCGGCTGGTGGGTCTGGCCTATTCGGGACTCAAGGAAGCTTATTACAGCGAGCACGGCCGCGCCATGCTGGTCGTCGACTACGATCTGCTGGTACAGCGGCCCGCCCATGTGATTCCGCTGATCTACCAGTTCCTCGGCGAGGACGCATTTCCACACGACTACGACAACCTGCAGTTCGATACGCCCGACTACGACGAAGGCCTGGGCCTGGCCGGGCTGCACAAGGTGCGGCGGAAAGTCAGTCCGGAGCCGCGCGAGACCATACTGCCGCCCGATCTTTTCGAGCAGTACGCCAAGCTGTCATTCTGGTACAACACGGCCAGCAGCCGCTGCAACGTGCTGATGGTTCGTCCGTAGGGGAATATTTCCCGCGCTCTGCAGAAAATCGATCAGCCGCAAAGCGCAGTCGTCAATTCCGATATCGTTTGCGGGCAGCACCACTTCAGGTTGTTCCGGCGCTTCGTACGGCGAGTCGATACCCGTAAATAGCGGCACCTGCCCGGCCCGCGCGCGCCGGTAGAGTCCCTTGGGATCGCGCTGTTCGCAGACGGACAGCGGCGTATTGACGAAAACCTCGATGAACTCGCCGTGCTCGAACAGAGCGCGAACCGCTCGTCGTTCGGCACGGAAAGGCGAGATCAACGCCACCAGCACGATCAGTCCGGCATCCACGAACAGCCGGGCGAGTTCGCCGACGCGCCGTATATGTTCCTGACGATCCGCATCCGAGTAGCCAAGGTCGCGGCTTAATCCCAAGCGCACCGTGTCGCCGTCCAGCAAGTAGCAATGCAGGCCCCGATCGAACAGCCTTGCCTGGAGGCTGCTGGCGATCGACGATTTTCCTGCCGCGCTCAGCCCGGTCAGCCAGACCGCGCAGGGTTTTTGTCCGAGCGCGCGGGCTCGGTCGTTCTTGCCTATTTCGCCCATATCGGGTGGCGCTGAAAACATTGATTGCGGTTCCGTGTCGACTTCGGGATAGCCATGCGCCACTACTTTTGTTTGGGCAGGCGCCCCATCAGGTAAAACTCGTCATTCGGCCGCATACCGGTCATGTTGGCCATGCGGTTGCTGAGGCCGAAAAACGCCGCCACGGCGCCAATGTCCCAGATGTCTTCGTCATTGAAGCCGTGCTCGTGCAGAGTGACGAAATCGGCATCATCGACGGCGCCCGAATCGAGCGCGACCTTCATGGCGAAATCCAGCATGGCTTTCTGGCGCGGGGTGATATCGGCCTTGCGGTAATTGACGGCAACCTGATCGGCGACCAGCGCGTTCCTGGCACGGATGCGCAGGATTGCGCCGTGGGCCACGACGCAGTACTGGCAGCCGTTGGCGTTCGAGGTGGCGACCACGATCATCTCGCGCTCGGCTTTGGTAAGGCCGCTTTCCTTTTCCATCAGCGCATCGTGGTAGGCGAAAAAGGCGCGCCATTCGGCGGGGCGATGCGCCAGGGCGAGAAATACGTTGGGGACGAAGCCGGATTTCTCCTGCACCTCAAGGATGCGGGCGCGGATGTCTTCCGGCAGATCTTCCAGATTCGGCACTGGGTAGCGGCTGATCGATGGCGTAGTCATGATGTCCTCGTTGAAATAGTCGTGGTGTCGGCGTATTTTACGGTTTTAGTTACGGCCGCTGCGCTTAACGCCGATACGGTCGGCATCAGCCTTCACTGAATCCACGTTTTCCCAACCCAAGGAGACATGCATGACGACGTCTTCGCAGAAGGTCGCAAAGAAGTCCGACAATCAGCAAATTCCGGCGATAACGGGTTTCTGCCGTGGCGGGCGCACCACGTGGCTTAATGGCGGGAAGGATCAAGGCATTGCGGCCGATCAGGTCGAGGACTTGCGGGCTGGGTTGGCCAGGGCCGGCAGCCGATCGCTGGTCCATGCCTATCCGGATGCCCCGCATGCCTTCCATGCCGACTACCGGCCGACCTACCGCATGGATGCCGCCGAGGATGGCTGGAAACGATTGCTGGAGTGGTTGCGGAAGAACGGTGTCTGACGCCATGAGTAATGAGGCATCGGACCAGGATATCGAAGCGCATTGGCGCAGTTTCGCCGGACAGTTTGCGTTGCTCGATTCGCCCCTGCGCCCGTGCGCGGAAGATGTCCGCATCATCGAAGAGATGCTCGCGGACGAGCGGGAAGTGTTTGGCGCGACGGCGAAAAAGCGAGCGTGGCTGCTCGGAGTAACTCCGGAAATCGCCACACTGCGCTGGCCGCCGGATGTCGAACTCATAGCCGTCGAACGCAGCCGGGAAATGATCAATTCGGTTTGGCCCGGCGATACTGCCAATCGGCGGGCGATATGCGCGGACTGGCTGCACGCGCCGCTTCCGGATCAGAGCCTGGATCTCGCGGTCGGTGATGGCTGCCTGACAGCGGTCGGCTTTCCCGATGAACTGTCGCATTTGCTTGCGTCGATACATCGGTGCCTGCGGCGCAACGGCTATCTGATGCTGCGATTGTTCTGCCGCCCCGATATCGCCGAAACACCGGATGTCGTTCTTGCCGCACTGCAGTCCGGTACGATTGGCAGCTTTCACGCCTTCAAGTGGCGTCTGGCGATGGCGATACAGGGCATGGACGATGCGCCGGATGTCGCGGTCGACGCGGTCTGGCGGGTCTGGCGCGCGGCTCGGATCGACATGCGCGCGCTGGCGGCAGCGCGTGGCTGGCCTCCGGAGCAAGTCGGGACGATCGAGTTCTACCAGGGATCGGCGGCGCGCTACAACTTCATGCGTTTTGACGACACGATCCGGAATCTGCAGCGCGCCGGCTTCGATCTGGTGGCGACACGCGCCGGCAGCTACGAACTCGCCGAGCGCTGTCAACATGTTCTGCTGAGAAAGCGGTCGGTAGCGTCGACAGCCGGCACATTGTGAAGGGCGGTCCGGGACCGGGGCCGGCGTGGCCGCCGATGCAGTCGCGTCTGCCGGGAGTCGTCTGGCCTGCGGTGCCGGGGCAGCAGGGGTTGCTGCTGGCGGCGCTGCTGACGCAGTTGGAGCAATCGCAATGGTGGCCGGCGGCCGCGATCGAGCAGGCGCAGATGCGCCAGTTGGCTGAGTTGATCGAACATGCGCGAACCCATTCCCGCTTTCACGCGGAGCGACTTGCGGAGTTTCGTCCGGATCAGGCACGGTGTCTGCGCGAATGGCTGCTGGCGATCCCCGTGATGCGCCGCGAAGACCTGCAAAAAAGCCGCGCCGATATCGATTGTGCATGGGTGCCGCCGGAGCACGGCGAACTGTCGCTGGCGCAGAGTACCGGTTCGACCGGCGAGCCGGTCGCCGTGCGCCGCAGCGGGCTCAACGGCCTGATCTGGATGGCGATGACTCTGCGCGAGCACTTGTGGCAGCGGCGGGATTTTGCGCAGTCCCTGGCAGTCGTCAGGGCGCAACTGGCCGAAGAGGACAAGGCGCGAAGTGGTGTCTCATGGACGGATTGGGGGCCGCCGGTCAGCCATCTGTTTGCCTCGGGGCCTTCCCACGGCATGAACCTGCAAACCGATATCCCGCGCCAGGCCGCGTGGCTGAGGCAGATTATGCCGGCCTATCTGCTCACCTACCCGAACAATCTTTCGGCGCTGCTCGATCTGGCCGAGGCCGATCCCGATCACCTGGCTGGCCTGGGTCGCCTGATACAGGTGCGCACCATCGGCGAGACGCTGCATGACTCCTTGCGCAAGCGCTGCCGGGACGTGCTCGGAGTCGGCGTCGCCGACTTGTACAGCACGCAGGAGGTCGGCGTGATCGCAATCGAATGTCCGCAGGGTAGCGGCTATCACGTGATGGCGGAAGGAGTCGTGATCGAGTTGCTGCGCGATGACGACCAGCCCTGCGCTGTAGGCGAAACGGGGCGCATCGTCATTACCGACTTGCACAATTTTGCGACGCCGCTGATTCGCTACGATCTGGGCGATCTGGCCGTGGCCGACGGCCCTTGCGCCTGCGGCCGGGGCCTGCCAAAGATCCGGCGGATTCTCGGGCGCCAGCGCAACCTGCTGCGGCTGCCGGATGGCCGGCGCTTCTGGCCGCTGGTTGGCGCCTTCGGCTATCGCGAAATTGCGCCGGTGCGCCAGTACCAGATCATTCAGCGCAGCCTCGAACGCGTCACCTTGCGACTGGCAGTGGAGCGGTCGCTGAGTGTGGGCGAGGAGGCGGCGCTGGCAGAAAAACTCGTCGAATTTCTCGGTCACCGCTTCGTCGTGGATTTCGAATATTGCACTCCTGATATTCCACGCGGCCCCGGCGGCAAATTCGAGGACTTCATTTGCGAGATCAAGGACGCCGCCTGATGGCGATGCCGGCAAGCCTCATGGACTTTTTGTACAAGAGTCGGCGCTGGCGACACGGCGGATCGAGCCCGGCCGACGAGCATCCGGCTCCAACTGCTGGCATGAAATACCGGCGGACAGTAATCAGGCCGACGTAGAAAGGGATTTTCACTGCGCCATGAAGATATTGTCCGCACGATTTCTGGCCGGGCCGAACGTTCATCACTGCGATTCCATGCTGGTGGCGTCGTGCGACCTCGAAGGGGCAATTCAATCGTCAGGGCCTGTAGTCCGCCCCAGCGCCGGGTGGCCGGCAGGGCGGGCGCCCGTGCTTCTGCGTTCCCTGGGGGAAGCGTGGCAGGAGGCGACGCAGGACCACCGCACTGCCGTGGACGCCATGCTGTATGTGGCACTTGCGCTGCAGCGAAACCTGTGCGTCAGGCCTGCGTCGTTCGGCACGCTTCTCGGCACATCGGGCAGCGTAATTCATGTGGCGATACAGTGCGAAATCCCGGACGTAGGAATGGCCGCCTGGCGCGTGGCAGTGACAAGCGCGGCTTTGTTCCTTGGGCCACCCCCTGAACCCGAACGGCAAGCCGGGCTGATCAGGGACGCTGCTGACCTTTACAGCCAGTTCATCGACCTGGCCCACTCGGTGAGCCTGGATCAGCTTACCCTCGCGCTGCTCCGCGCCGCCGATCAACGCGACATACCATGGATTCGCCTTGGCTATCCGCACCGCTTGATCCAGCTTGGTCAGGGGACGCACGGGCGTCGCCTGCATGAAACCATGCTCGAGACCACCAGCTACTTTGCCGTCAGGCTAACCACTAACAAGGCAGCAACCCATCAGTTGCTGCAGCGCCTGGGATTTCCCCAACCGGTGCAACACCTTGCCAACCATGCTGACCAGGCTTTGCAGGCCGCACATGCGATCGGTTATCCGGTCGTCGTCAAGCCCTGCCATGGAGGGAAAGGGCAGGGTGTCAGTGTCGGCCTCAATGCGCCTGAGCAGGTTCGACAGGCATACCTTATTGCCGCGCAAGGCGGCGACAGTGTCGTGGTCGAATCTCTCGTGGCGGGAGATGATCACCGTCTGCTGGTGGTGGGCGGGCGATTGATCGCGGGTGCGCGCCGGCTGCCGGCTTTTGTCATTGGCGACGGCCGATCGGCTGTTGCGGAACTGATTGCCGAGCTTAACCGCGATCCTCGTCGCGGGCATGGCTACCAGAAGCTGATGGAGATTGTCGAGATCGACCGCGAGACAATCGATGTTCTCGCCAGGCAGGGGTTAACGGTGGCCTCGGTCCTGCCGGAACACCGGCGTGCCCTGCTGCGCCGGACCGCGAACGTTTCGCGCGGAGGGACTGCTGAGGATGTAACCGATATCATGCATCCCGACAACGCTCGATTGGCGGAGGATGTGGCGCGAGTCGTGGGGCTCGACGTGGCGGGCATAGATTTCCTGACGGCGGATATCCGGCGTTCCTGGCGTGAAGTCGGGGGCGGCATTATCGAGGTCAACGCCAACCCGGGTCTCCGCCCACACTGGATCGACAATCCGCTGCAACGGGATGTGGTGGGTCCGATCCTCGATCTCCTGGTGCGCCAGTCGGCACCACTGCGAGTACCTACCGTCGCCGTCACCGGTAGCATCGGCAAGACCACGACGTGCCGCATGGTGGCCCATGTTCTTGCCGCCACGGGCAAGCGGGTTGCACTCTCGACGACCCAGGGCAGCTATATCGGAAATTGCCAACATCATGGTGGTGACTACGCCGGGGGTACCGCCGTCAACAATCTAATGCTGCACCCGGACGTCGAGGCCGGTGTCTTCGAAATGGCCCGCGGCGGTCTGATCAAGGCTGGCATGGTGGTTGATCGTTTCGACGTGGGGGCCGTTCTCAACGTGCTGGACAACCATTTGGGACTGGACGGCATTCATAGCCGCGAAGACATGGCGCGGGTCAAGCGCATCATTGCCGAGAATTCGGGCGAGCTTGTGGTCCTCAACGCGGACGATCCCCTGTGCCTGGCCATGCGCGCGCATGCGCACAGCCGCCGGGTTTGCCTGTTCAGCCGGAATCCGGAGAACCCGGACCTGGCTGCGCATCGAGCCGCAGGCGGCTGCTCGGTGAGCATTGACGGGGAAGGTCCGGGGGCGCGCATCATTTTGGCGGAAGGCATGGCGGAAATCGGCGCGCTGGATATCCGCGACATACCTGCAACCCTCGGCGGCGTGGCGATGGGCAAGGCGGTCAATGCCGCGTTTGCACTTGCCATCGCGCATGGTCTGGGCATTGCCTTTGCAACAAGCGCTGCCGCCTTGCGCGGTTTCGCGTCCACGGTGGAGACGAATCCGGGGCGACTCAACCTTCACGAAGCCCTGCCCTTCACCTTTCTTCTGGACTGGCCCGACGGCCCGGAGGCCGCGGCAGAACTGGCGTCGGTTGCACAGGGCCTTCCGGTCGATGGCAGGCGCCTGCTGGTGTTGACCGCTGTTGGAAATCGACCCGACGATTTCATCGTGGCTTCCGCAAGAGCGGTCGCCGGGCATTTCGATCGCTACATCTGTTCGAACTTCACCGACCTTCGGGGCCGTCAGGCGGGTGATGTTCCCGCCTTGTTGCAGGCGGGGTTGATGCAGGGTGGCGTGGCCGCCGAACATATTCGATGCATCGCGGATCCTGGTCAGGCGCTGGATGAAGCAGCGGCCGAGGGTCGCAAGGACGACCTGCTGGTTGTGGCAGCCTATGCTTCGGACTTCGTTCTTCGCCATATTTTGTCGCACCGCGTTCGAGCCGGCGCGACTCTTTCTTCGTGAGCTCCACCGGATCGCCGCGGTACTCGCGCCGCAAAAGCCAGCTGGCCGTGCCGCGCCGGCGGGGTGGCCGAGTGCAATCGGTAAGCTTGCGCTTCGGCCCGTGGCAGAATGCCCGTACCTCATGATCGTGTTCCCCCCATGGAGCCACTGATAATCAATCTTGCCCCCACCGGTTTGGTGCCGACGCGCGCTCAAACGCCGCACGTTCCCCTGACGACCGAGGAAGTGGCGGCCGACTGCGCGCGTTGCTGTGCCGCCGGGGCCAGCATGTTGCATCTCCATGCCCGCGCCGCCGATGGATCGCCGAGCTGTGACCGCGCGGTGTTCGGCGAGTTGGTGGCTGCCGTCAGGCAGCGCGTTCCCAATGCGATCATCATTACCACGACCAGCGGGCGCCGCGCCCCCGAGGTGGAAATGCGCGCCGCCAGCCTGACTCTGGAAGGCGAGCAAAAGCCGGATATGGCCAGCCTTACCTTGGGCTCGCTGAATTTCAGTGCCGAGGCCAGCATAAGCGAGCCGTCCACGGTGATGCGGCTTGCCGCCATCATGAAAGAGCACGGCATTCGACCGGAACTCGAGGTTTTTGATCTGGGCATGGTGAATTTCGCCAAGATATTGATCGACAAGGGGCTGATCGAGCCGCCTTTCTATTTCAACATTCTGCTGGGCAACCCTGCCTCGGCCCAGGTGAGCCTGCTTCATCTGGGAACCTTGGTGGCGGACTTGCCGCCGCAGTCGGTCTGGTCGGTTGCCGGTATCGGCCGGCATCAGGCGCGTGCCAACGCCCTGGGTGTAGTTGTCGGCCATGGTGTGCGCACCGGCCTCGAGGACAACCTCTGGCTGGACGACGAGCGCACCGTTCTTGCAACCAACCTGCAATTCGTGGAGCGAATCGCGGCCCAGGCGGCGGCACTGGGCAGATCGCTGGCCAGCCCGGGTCAGGTTCGCAGCCGGCTTGGCCTTGCGCCTCGACCATGATTGAGGCCGCTGCCCGTCGGCTGGTCATCTTTGGCGCCAGCAATATCGTTTCTGATCTCTTCGACTGTGCGCTGGCCAACGGCCTGCTTCCCGCCACGGTGGTGCTGCACTTGCCAGAATCCGCTGGTGAGCGGGACATTCCCCTGGCGGCACGAATTGCGGCACTGAAAGGGCTGTGTGAGGCGCCGCAAGTACTCATGCTGGATGATTTTCAGCCCGCTGCCGCCGAGCTTTACCTGCTCGGCCCGACCACGCCAACCCGCGCCAATCTGGCGGCAGAACTCGAACGGCGCTTTGGTCTTCGCTACCATACGCTGATCCATCCCACGGCCTATGTGTCGCCGCTGGCGCAACTCGGGCAGGGCGTTTTCGTCGGCGCCAACAGCGTGATCGGCCCCGGCGCCTCGCTCGGCGACCATGTCTTCGTCAACCGCGGCGTCACCATCGGCCACGATACGCATATCGGGTCTTTCTCGCGCATCCAGCCGGGCGCCAACCTGGGGGGGCTTTCGCGAATTGGTCGCGGCGTCACGGTTGCAATCGGCGCGACTTTGCTGGAGCGACTGGTAATTGGCGATGGAGCGTTTGTCGGCGCCGGCGCGGTGGTTACCGAGGACGTGCCGGACGGCGTGCTGGTCCTGGGAATACCCGCAAAATTCAAGAAGGTCTTGTAAGTCTGGCTCGGGCGAGGTCCGTTGCCTGCCGGCAAGCCGCCAGCAGCGAGGGGCCCGAAGCCTCAAGGTCGAAGCGTTCATCGAAGCGCTGGCGCAAGGCCTGCCCCATCTCTTTACGCAGGCCGGGGTTTTCCGTCAACGCCGCCAGACGTTCCATGTAGCCAGTCATATCTGGCAGCGATAACTCGCCCACCTTGTCGCCGCCATCGGATCCGGTAAAGCTTGTCACCGGCAAGGCTTCGGCCATGGCTTCGGCGACGCTGAATCCGCCGCCCATGCGCGGCGGATTCACATAGATGTCGCAGTTGCGCAAAATGCCGGGCAGGTCATTGCGCGTGGCCAATGCCCGCACGCGACCCGGCGGCGCCGGCCGCAAGGCCTGCGGCAGCGTGCCCGCGCCACCGATCAGGAGCCAGACGACGTCGGGATGGCGCGACATCAGCAGCAACATGCGGCTAGCCCATTCGCCCTTGATCTCATGTTCGAGACGGAAACCCGCCGTGACCCAGATCACGGCCTTTTCGTTCAGGCCGAACTCTGACCCGAACTCTGCCCGAGTGACCTGCCATTGCTTGCCGTAACGCTTTACCCGCCAGGGGTGAAACACTGGCTGCGGCGGGGGAAAGTTTGCGCCCCAGGTGTCCCCTCCGGCAAGCGCCGGATTCCCCGTCAGCCAGACATCGACCGGTGCAATCGGCGGAACGGTATTGACACTGATACCCACGACAGGGCGGACAGTGTGCAGCGCCGCTGCCAGCGGCGAATAAAGCCCGATCAGCATCACGACATCCGGATTGAAATCGGTCAGCGCCGGCATCAGCTTGCGCCAGCGCCCCGGCAGACTGTAGCGGCTATCGCTGATCATCATGCCGACGCCGGTGGGCAGGAGGTTTTGCCATGCCTGTGCGTTCAGCGGCGGCAGCTTCAAGTCACGCCCGTCGCCGCGGAACAGCGCCGCGTCGGGTGGCATGAGTTCCTGAGCGGAAAACAGGCGGACCTGCCGGCCTTCACGCGCAAGCACGGCGCATTGCTCGACCGCCATCACGCTCGGCGTATGAAATTGATGGCCGACATAGGGCACCACTACCGCGATGCGCTGAATGTCGTCCGCCGCACGTGGCGGGAATTCTGGCGGGATCGTTTGCGCCGCTTCCCGCATCAGGCGCCTGGCCATCTCGGGCAAGCGCGCGGCAGACAGGGCGGTCGTGAAATCAGCCCGATTCTCCTGATACTGCAATGCGCTCAACCACTGGAACGCCATGAAGGCGGCCAGCCGATCCGGGTCGCTCGGCTCTGCGGCCAGAACGTGAGCCGCGGCCGCATTTTCGAATCGGGATTCGCCCGTCGCGCCGGCGAGAAATGTCAGTCGCAGGATGTCGGCGCGCGGTTCGCCGGCGGGCAAAGTTTCAAGGATGTCGAGCACCGACTTTTGCGCGGTCCTGTCACCGGTTTCAAGCCAGACCGCCATGAGACCGCGCCAGCGCTGCGCGCACTCGGGCTCCTTCAAGGTTCGGTCGAGCGCGTCGAGCAGCAGTGTCATTCTGAAAGTAAATCGATCGGGCGCATACGCAGATTGACGGATGTTACCGCGCCGCGTCGAAGATGCGACTGCCGCCTGGCGGCTAAACTGCTTGCTTGATCAGCCGGCGGTCGCCAGCTTCGCCAGCGCCGCACGCCCGGAAAGCAGATGCTCGTGCATGCGCTGTCCCGCCAAAGCGGGATCCTTCAGGCGCAAGGCTTCGAGGATCGTGCGATGCTCCGCCAGTGATTGCTTCAGGCGCCCTTCGAGCCGCAGCGAATCGCGGCGGGTAAGCTTGATGACCTTGCGCGCGTCGTCGATCAGTTGCGCCAGATAGCGGTTGCCGGCGATTTCCTGCAAGGCGGTGTGGAAGCGCTGGTTGGCCTCGAAGAAGCGGTCTGCGTTGTTGGCCGCCACATGCTTTTCGAGTTCCGCGTGAATGGCGGCGAGGCGGACAAAGTCGGCGCTGGTGGCACGGCGCGCCGCGTCGGCGGCGACCTGGCCTTCGAGCAGCGCCATCACCGGGAAGACCTCGTCGATGTCCTGTTCCGACAATTCCGTTACATAACAGCCGCGGCGGGGCTTGAGCACTACCAGACCTTCCGACGCCAGCACTTTGAGGGCTTCGCGCAGCGGCGTGCGGCTGATGCCGTATTCAATAGCGAGCGCTTGCTCATCGATCCAGCCTCCGGGCGGAATCTCGTGTGCGAAAATCCTCGTGCGCAAACGCTCGGCGACCTGCTCGTACAAGGCGGGTGCGGTAAGAATATGCGAAGATGGCCTTGCATTCATAATTATGAATGCAGTATCATGCGTCCTTGTCAGGAAGTCAAGTGCATTAAACGGAGGCGACATGAGCAAGGCACCTGAAGTCAGCATTCCCTCGATCGAGGCCTGGACCAGAGCGGCGACGAAGTCGGCGCCCGATGGTGACGTCTCCAAATTGAACTGGGTTACGCCGGAAGGCCTGACCGTCAAGCCGCTTTACACCCGCGCCGATGTCGAGGGTCTGCCCTATGCCGATACGCTACCGGGTTTCGCGCCCTTCCTGCGTGGGCCGCAGGCGACCATGTACGCCGCGCGGCCGTGGACCATCCGCCAATACGCCGGGTTTTCCACCGCCGAGGCATCCAACGCCTTCTATCGTCAGGCGCTGGCTGCCGGCGGTCAGGGCGTATCGGTAGCCTTCGATCTGGCGACGCATCGCGGTTATGACTCCGACCATCCACGCGTCACGGGCGATGTCGGCAAGGCCGGCGTCGCGATCGATTCGGTGGAGGACATGAAGATACTGTTCGACGGCATTCCGCTGGACAAGGTGTCCGTGTCGATGACCATGAACGGCGCCGTGCTGCCCATCCTCGCCGGCTACGTGGTGGCGGCTGAGGAGCAGGGCGTTGCGCAGTCCCAGCTCTCGGGCACCATCCAGAACGACATCCTCAAGGAGTTCATGGTCCGCAACACCTACATTTACCCGCCCGAGCCGTCGATGCGCATCATCGCCGACATCATCGGCTACACGGCGCAGCACATGCCGAAGTTCAACTCGATCTCGATCTCCGGCTACCACATGCAGGAAGCCGGCGCGACCCAGGCGCTGGAACTGGCCTTCACGCTGGCCGACGGCCGCGAATACGTGAAGACGGCGCTGGCCTCGGGCATGGACGTCGATGCCTTCGCCGGACGCCTGTCCTTCTTCTGGGCGATCGGCATGAACTTCTATCTCGAAATAGCCAAGATGCGCGCGGCGCGGCTGCTGTGGTGGCGCATCATGGACGAGTTCAAGCCGAAGAATCCGAAGTCGATGATGCTGCGCACGCACTGCCAGACCTCGGGCTGGTCGCTGACCGAACAGGACCCCTACAACAACGTCGTGCGCACGACGATCGAAGCCATGGCGGCGGTGTTCGGCGGCACGCAAAGCCTGCACACCAATTCGCTTGACGAAGCGATCGCGCTGCCGACCGAGTTTTCCTCGCGCATCGCGCGCAACACCCAACTCATCATCCAGGAAGAAACCCACATCACCAGCGTGATCGATCCCTGGGCCGGCAGCTACATGATGGAAAAGCTGACCCAGGACATCGCCGACAAAGCCTGGCGCATCATCGAGGACGTAGACCAGATGGGTGGCATGACCCAGGCCGTGCAAAGTGGCTGGGCGAAGCTGCAGATTGAAACCTGTGCCGCGGAAAAACAGGCACGCATCGATTCCGGCAAGGACGTCATCGTCGGGGTCAACAAGTACAAGCTCAAGGAAGAAGCGGCGATCGATACCCGCGACGTGGACAACCACGCCGTGCGCGACGGTCAGATTGTGCGCCTGAAGGCGATTCGTGAAAGCCGTGACGGCGCAGCTGTGCAAGCGGCGTTGGCGGCGCTCACCGATGCGGCACGGACGGGCAGCGGCAACATGCTCGATCTGGCGATCAAGGCAAGCCGCCTGCGTGCCACCGTCGGCGAAATCTCCGACGCCCTGGAAAAGCAATGGGGCCGCTTCCGTGCCACCAACCAGACCATCTCCGGCGTCTATGGCGCAGCCTTCGAGAGCGACGGGGAATGGAAGGAACTGAAGCAGGATGTGGAGGCCTTCGCCGTGGCAGAAGGCCGTCGCCCGCGCGTCATGATCGCCAAGCTGGGCCAGGATGGACACGACCGCGGCGCCAAGGTCGTCGCCTCGGCGCTGGCCGATCTCGGCTTCGACATCGACATCGGTCCGCTCTTCCAGACGCCGGAGGAGGCGGCGCGTCAGGCGATCGAGAACGACGTCCATGCCCTGGGCGTATCGACGCTGGCGGCCGGACACAAGACGCTGGTGCCGGCGCTGGTCAAGGCGCTCAGGGACCAGGGTGCCGCCGACATCATCGTCTTCGTCGGCGGCGTGATTCCCGCGCAGGACTACGAGTTCCTCCAGAGCGCGGGCGCGGCCGGTATCTTCGGACCGGGCACGCCGATTCCGGCGTGTGCCAGGCAGGTGCTGAAGGCGATCAAGGCGGCGCAAGCCAATGCTTGAGGACGACGTCAGCGGTCTTTCCGGCTGGCGAAGATTCTTGGCGGGCTCGCGGGCAATTCAAAACCAGATTTTGCAGCCGAATTAACGGCTAGGGAGAATTCATGGCAATACGCACTGAACTGCTGAATGAGTTGACGGCGCGTCGCGAAACGGCGAATGCGGGCGGCGGCCTGGACAAGTTGGCGAAGCGTCGAGAGAAAGGTCTTCTCACCGCGCGCGAACGTATCGACAGCCTCTACGATAAAGGAACGTTCCAGGAATCCGGAATGCATGTCGATCACGACACGGTCGGCATGGACGACAGGAAACTGTCGGGCGATGGCGTCATCACGGGTATCGGCAATGTCGATGGGCGTCCCGTGGCGGCATTCTCCCAGGATTTCACCGTGTCGGGCGGCTCCCTAGGGCGCATGCATGCCCAGAAGATCTGCGACATGATGGAAACCGCGGCGGCGATGGGAATTCCCGTGGTGGCGGTCAATGATTCCGGCGGTGCGAGAATCCAGGAGGGTGTTCATTCGCTCTCCGGTTACGGCAAAGTCTTTTTCCGCAACGTCGAGCTATCGGGCCTGGTTCCCCAAATCGCCGTCATTGCCGGGCCGTGTGCGGGTGGTGCCGCCTACAGTCCGGCGCTGATGGACTTCCTGATCATGACTCGCAAGGGTGCCCAGATGTTCATCTGCGGCCCGGAAGTCATCAAGGCGGCTACGGGTCAGGAGGCGCCGATCGAGCAGTACGGAACCGCCGATGCGCACGCGTCAGTCAGCGGCAATATCCATTTCATTGCCAACGACGACAAGCATGCCCTGGAAATTGCACGCAAGTTGTTGTCGTTCCTGCCGCTTAACAACATGCAGGATCCTCCGCACCATATTCCGGCCGAAATAAAGGTCGACGCCGATCCAGGGATGAATGAGCTTGTTCCCGAGGGGGTGAGGTCGGCGCTCGATGTGTCGAAGGTGATCGCCCGTCTGGTCGATGGCGGGGATTTCCTCGAAGTGCAGCGGGATTTCGCAAAAAACATGCTGATTGGCTTCGCGCGCATCGAGGGCATGGTGGTGGGAATCGTTGCCAATCAGCCGACGGTCAAAGCCGGCACGCTCGACGTCGACTCCTCCGACAAGGGCGCTCGATTCGTACGCTTCTGCAATGCCTACAACATTCCTCTCGTTATCCTGGTCGATGTGCCCGGTTTCATGCCGGGTCTGGCCCAGGAAAGGGGAGGCATCATTCGCCATGGCGCCAAAATGCTGTTTGCCTTTGCCGCCGCGACCGTGCCGAAAATCACCGTCATACTAGGAAAAGCCTACGGTGGCGCATATCTCGCCATGTGCTCGAAAGACATGGGGGCCGATTTCGTATTTGCCTGGCCAACCGCCGAGATTGCTGTCATGGGCGCGGAAGGGGCGGTTCAAGTCATCTACAAGAAGGAGCTCGACGCCGCCGCAGATCGCAAGGCCAAGGAGGCTGAACTCATTGCCAAGTACCGCAAGGAATTCGCGTCACCTTATCAGGCCGCCGAGCATGGCATGATCACCGACGTGATCGCGCCTGCCGAAACGCGTAGCAGAGTTGCCTTGACTCTGCGCATGTCACTGACCAAGCGGATGACGCGTCCGGCCAAAAAACACGGACTGATCCCGCTATGAGCATGAATGATTCGATCCTCGCGGCAGCCGCGGCGATGAGGGACGCGGCGCTATCCGTGGCAGACGCCTCTGCGGTTCAGGAAGCAGCGAAAGCAGTCACGCAGCAAGCGGTTGCCGCTGCCGCGGATGCTGTCGGCAAAGGTGGGTTTGGCGCCGAAGCGACGCTTGGTCAACTAATTGAATTCCAGGCGACCGGCCTGTTGGTGGTGTTCCTTGTCCTCGGTGGGCTGACCGTCATGTGCTACCTGCTGGGCTGGATACTCAAGATCGTTGCGCCGAGTCATTATTACTGTAAACCCGATCCTGAAGTGGCCAAGGCCGTTGCAAAGCAGGCTGCGCCTGCCGCGCAACCCGCAGGCTCCACGATTCATCCAGGCTTGGCAAACGAGGAACTCATTGCCATTCTGGCCGTGGCCGCCTCGGAAGCCATGGGACAGGCGGTTTCCATCGTCAGGTTTCGCCCCATGAACAGCATGGACTGGAGATGGTCGGTTCAAGGTCGTGTCGACCTGCATACATCACATCTGCGCTGAAAGGCTCGGGGTCGATTAACAAGATCGGGAGATTCGCTATGAAGATGCTCAGAATTACTTTGCAAGGCAAGACTTATGAAGTGGGTGTCGAAGTGCTCGGTACCGAATCGGGGGTTCCTGCTTCTGCGCCTGTCCAGACGGCTGCGGCGCCCGTTGTCGTGGCATCTGCGGCATCCGCGCCGTCACCCGCGGCAGCGCCTGCGCCTGCGGCCGCGGCCGCAGGCGGCAACGGCGATGCCGTGACAAGTCCAATGCCAGGTGTGGTGATGAAGTTGAACGTCACTGTCGGTCAGCAGGTAGCCGAAGACCAGGTGGTTCTTGTGCTGGAGGCCATGAAAATGGAGTCACCGATTTACGCCCCCCATGCCGGAACCATTGCCTCTATCCTGGTCAAGGCAGGCGATGCGGTCGTCGAAGGCCAGGTTCTGATTCAACTAAGCTGAGGTCGATATGTCAGGAATCATTGAGCAGTTCATGATCATGATGACCCAGTCCACCGGGTTCGCTCACATCACCGGCGGCATGATCATAATGTGGGCGATCTGTGCCGTGCTTTTCTATCTGGCGATTGCCAAGGAGTTCGAGCCACTGTTGTTGTTGCCGATTGCCTTTGGCGCCCTGCTGGCCAATATTCCCACCGAAGGGGTGCTGAACCCTCCGTCTGTTGAGGGTTTGGTGAATATACCCGGCGGTTTGTACTATTACATCTCGCAGGGCATTCATCTCGAATTGTTCCCGCCGATCATTTTCCTCGGGGTGGGCGCACTGACCGACTTCGGTCCGCTCATCGCCAATCCGCGTACCTTGTTGCTCGGGGCTGCGGCCCAGCTTGGCATTTTCGTGACCATGTTCGTGGCCGTGCTGAGCGGCGTGTTTACTCCGGGTGAAGGAGCGTCCATCGGGATCATTGGCGGCGCCGATGGCCCAACGTCCATCTTTACCGCAAACAAGCTGGCACCGCATTTGATCGGGCCGATTGCCGTGGCTGCCTATACCTACATGTCGCTGGTGCCGCTGATCCAGCCGCCGATCATGAAGCTCTTGACGACGGATGCCGAGCGCGTGATTCGCATGAAGACGCTGCGTCCGGTCGGCAAGCTGGAGCGCATTATGTTTGCCATCGTCGTGATGATCGCCGTGATCCTGGTTGTTCCGCCGGCGTCCGCACTGATCGCCATGCTGATGCTCGGCAATATGTTGCGGGAGTCCGGTGTCGTCGAACGTCTGAGCAAATCGGCCCAGAATGAGATCATCAATGTCACGACGATCTTCCTCGGCACTTCCGTCGGTCTGACTATGGGTGCGGAGAACTTCCTGCAAACCAAGACGCTGATGATCATCGTAATGGGCGTCGTGGCGTTTGCGGCCTCGACGGCGGGGGGCGTGCTGTTGGCCAAACTGATGAACAAGCTCACGCCTGGCAATCCGATCAATCCCCTGATCGGTTCGGCCGGAGTTTCCGCCGTGCCGATGGCGGCGCGTGTTTCGCAGGTAGTGGGTGCGCAGTACGACAAGCAGAATTTCCTGCTGATGCACGCCATGGGTCCCAACGTTGCTGGAGTTATCGGCACGGCGGTTTGCGCCGGTTACTTCATCTCGCGCCTGGGCGGCCATTGACCGCCACACGCCGGCCCTGTATCCAGCGCATAGCCGACACCCGACTGCTCCAGAGTGCTGCGATTTGGCCACCCGTGGCATCCAACTGAACTTTGCTCCTGATCAGCTGAGCGGAATTTCATGACTCCCGCCCCGGACCATCTGCACGCCCGCGACCGCGAGCTGGTTGAAGGCGTGCTGGCGCGCCAGCCGCGGGCGCTGGCCAAGGCCATCACGCTGGTGGAATCGACGCGGCGCGATCATCAGGCGCGGGCTCACGGCGTGCTGGAGATGCTGCTGCCGCACACCGGACGCTCGATCCGGGTTGGCATTTCCGGCTCGCCGGGTGCCGGGAAATCGACGTTCATCGAGGCGCTCGGCTTGCACCTGATCGAAAAGCGCCATCGCGTCGCGGTGCTCGCGGTCGATCCGTCGAGCTCGATTTCGGGTGGCTCGATCCTCGGCGACAAGACGCGCATGGAGCGGCTTTGCCAGGAGCCGAACGCCTTCATTCGGCCCTCGCCCTCGGGTGGTTCACTCGGCGGCGTCGCTTCGATGACGCGCGAGGCGATGCTGCTGTGCGAAGCGGCGGGGTTCGACGTGATTATTGTCGAGACGGTCGGCGTGGGCCAGTCGGAGACGACGGTGGCGAGCATGGTCGATGTGTTCACCCTGCTGCAACTGCCCAACGCCGGAGATGACTTGCAGGCCATGAAGAAGGGCATTGTCGAGATCGCCGACCTGATTGCCATCAACAAGGCCGACATTGATCCGACGGCGGCCGAGCGCGCGCGCCACCAGATGCAACAGGCGCTGACGATGCTGCGCTCGTCAAGCCCCAACTGGCGCCCGCCCGTGCTGGCGGTGAGCGCGCTCGACAAGCGGGGCATCGAGGCGTTCTGGGCAGAGATCGAGCGTTACCGCACGCTGATGGCGGAGAGCGGCGAACTGGAGGCAAAACGCCGCCGCCAGGCGGTCGACTGGATGTGGAATCTGATCGACAACGGACTGCGCAGCCGCTTCAGGCAACATGCGCAAGTCAGGCGGCGGCTTGAGGCGGTCAGCAGCGCCGTGGCCGCGGGCAGCATGACGCCGGCGGCAGCGGCGCACCGGCTGCTCGGATACCTGAATCGCGACTAAGCACCAGGACTTGAGCCCGCGTTTGGTCGCGAACCAAGAGTGTTGCACTAACATTTCCCGGGAGGAAAGGCATCATGAATTTATCGCACATTGAACATATCGGTATTGCCGTCAAGAGTCTGGACGAAGCCATCCCGTTCTGGGAAAAACAGCTTGGCCTGAAATGCTACGCGATTGAAGAAGTGAAGGAACAAAAAGTCAGGACTGCTTTCTTCAAAATCGGACAATCCAAAATTGAATTGCTGGAATCGACGGATCCGGAGGGTCCTATCGGAAAATTCATCGAGAAGAAGGGCGAAGGCATCCAGCACCTGGCCATCGCTGTCAATGGGCTTCAAGCCAACCTGGCCGAGCTGGAAGGAAAAGGCGTGCAACTGATCGACAAAGTTCCGCGCAAGGGCGCCGAAGGCCTGAACATTGCTTTCCTGCATCCAAAGTCAACCCATGGCGTGTTGCTCGAGCTGTGCGAAGATCCAGCGAAGTAATCTCCTTCGCTACCTCGTCGGCCCAACCAGCATCAACCGAAACCATGGCCGATGCATTTTCACGCATTGACAGACACAGCTCTGCGATGTCAGTGGCACGCGTCCAACTAGGGGTCTACTGGTGGTGTAGCTGGGGGAGGCCTTCAAGCGGCTCGACATCATGCTCGGCATGCTTGCCTCGTTGTGTTTCCGGGGAGGACAGGCAATGACAGAGACGCTCGAATAGTACGTGCCGGACTTGGGCTCTCAGCATGACATAATCGGTTGCGTGGCCAATTTCAACAGTAATTTGTTTGTGGAGGAACTTCCATGCTCGACATCATTCACCAACTCGATGAAAAGCGCGAAATGGCCCGCCTCGGCGGTGGCCAGAAGCGCATCGACGCCCAGCATGGCAAGGGCAAACTGACTGCGCGCGAACGGATTGAGATGCTGCTCGACGATGGCACGTTCGAAGAGTGGGACATGTTCGTCGAGCACCGCTGTATCGATTTCGGCATGGCCGAAAACAAGGTTCCCAGCGACGGCGTGGTGATCGGCTACGGCACCATCAACGGCCGCATGGTGTTCGTCTTTTCGCAGGACTTCACGGTCTTCGGCGGCGCCCTGTCGGAAGCGCATGCCGAGAAGATCTGCAAGATCATGGACCACGCGCTGAAGGTCGGCTGTCCGGTGATCGGACTGAATGATTCTGGCGGCGCGCGGATTCAGGAAGGCGTTGCCGCGCTGGGCGGTTATGCCGATGTCTTTCAGCGCAATGTGATGGCATCCGGAGTGATTCCGCAGATCTCGATGATCATGGGCCCCTGCGCCGGCGGCGCGGTGTACAGCCCGGCGATGACCGACTTCATTTTCATGGTCAAGGACACCTCCTACATGTTCGTCACCGGCCCGGAGGTGCTGAAAGCCGTGACGCATGAGGAAGTCACCGCCGAGGAACTGGGTGGCGCGGTGACACACAACACCAAGTCGGGCGTGGCCGACCTGGCATTCGAGAATGATGTCGACGCGCTGGAGATGCTCCGTCGCTTCTTCAATTACCTGCCGCTGAACAACAAGGAGAAGCCGCCGGTCAGACAGACCCATGATCCGGCCGATCGCCTCGATTTTTCACTCGACACGCTGGTGCCTGACAACGCCAACAAGCCTTACGACATGAAGGAACTGATTCTCAAGATGGTCGATGACACCGACTTTTTCGAGATTCAGCCCGATCACGCAAAGAACATTGTGATCGGCTTCGCCCGCATGGAAGGCCAGACGGTGGGCATCGTCGCCAACCAGCCGATTGTCATGGCCGGTTGCCTTGACATCAAGTCCTCCATCAAGGCCGGCCGCTTCGTGCGCTTTTGCGATGCCTTCAACATTCCCATCATCACCCTGGTCGACGTGCCCGGCTTCATGCCGGGAACGGCGCAGGAGTATGGCGGCATCATCAAGCACGGCGCCAAGCTGCTGTATGCCTACGCCGAATGCACCGTGCCCAAGGTAACGCTGATCACGCGCAAGGCTTACGGCGGCGCTTACGACGTGATGGCCTCGAAGCACCTGCGCGGCGATGTCAACTTCGCCTGGCCCTCGGCGGAGATTGCGGTGATGGGACCCAAGGGCGCGGTCGAAATCATCTTCCGCGAAGAAAAGGGCGATCCGGTCAAGGTTGCGGCGCGCGAGGCCGAGTACAAGGCCAAGTTCGCCAATCCCTTCGTCGCCGGTGCGCGCGGCTTCATTGACGATGTGATCATGCCCAACGAAACCCGCAAACGGATTTGTCGCAGCCTGGCGATGCTGCGCGGCAAGAAGATCGAGAACCCGTGGCGCAAGCACGGCAACATTCCGCTTTAAGGAAAACAATTAGCCACAGAGATCACAGAGGGCACAGAGAAAAGCCCGCTGATCTTCCTCTGTGCTCTCTGTGTCCTCTGTGGCTGAAGGAGGTTTCATGTTCAAGAAGATTCTGATTGCAAATCGGGGCGAGATCGCCTGCCGCGTCATCAAGACCGCCCGCAAGATGGGGATTGCCACCGTCGCGGTGTATTCCGAGGCGGACAAGGATGCCATGCACGTGTCGCTGGCGGACGAATCCGTCTGCATCGGCCCGCCGCCGTCGAAGGAATCCTATCTGCTGATCGACAAGGTCATCGCTGCCTGCAAGGCGACCGGTGCCGAGGCCGTGCATCCGGGTTACGGCTTCCTCTCCGAGAATCCGGAGTTCTCGCGCCGGCTGGAAGAAAGCGGCGTCATTTTCATCGGCCCCAAACACTACTCGATGGCCTCGATGGGCGACAAGATCGCCTCGAAGAAACTGGCGCTGGAGGCCAAGGTCAATACCATACCCGGCCACAACGCGGCGATCGACACACCCGAAGAGGCGGTGGAGATTGCAAAGGGCATCGGCTACCCGGTGATGATCAAGGCATCCGCCGGCGGCGGCGGCAAGGGCCTGCGCGTGGCCTACAACGACCAGCAGGCCCATGAAGGTTTTTCCGCCTGCAAGACCGAAGCGAAAAATGCCTTTGGTGACGACCGGATTTTCGTCGAGAAGTTCGTCGAGGAGCCGCGCCACATAGAGATCCAGCTGATCGCCGATGCACACGGCAATACCATCTATCTGCAGGAGCGTGAATGTTCGCTGCAGCGCCGACACCAGAAGGTGATCGAAGAGGCGCCCTCCTCCTTTATCGATCCGGTTACGCGCAAGGCGATGGGCGAGCAGGCGGTGGCTTTGGCCAGGGCGGTGAAGTACCAGAGCGCCGGGACCGTGGAGTTCGTGGTCGGCAAGGACAAGAGCTTCTATTTCCTGGAAATGAATACGCGGCTGCAGGTCGAGCATCCGGTGACCGAATTGATTACCGGGGTGGACCTCGTGGAACTGATGATCCGGGTGGCGGCCGGGGAGAAGCTGCCCTTCACGCAGGACCAGGTCAAACTCAACGGCTGGGCGATGGAATGCCGCATCAATGCCGAAGATCCCTTCCGCGGTTTCCTGCCGTCCACCGGCCGCCTGGTGAAGTACATGCCGCCACCCGACGTACACGGCGTGCGCGTCGATACCGGCGTGTATGAAGGCGGCGAGATTTCGATGTTCTACGATTCGATGATTGCCAAGCTGATCGTGCATGCCGCGACACGCGATCAGGCAATTAGCCGCATGCGCGATGCATTGAACCAGTTCGTGATTCGCGGCGTGGCATCGAATATCGCCTTTCAGGCGGCGCTGATGCAGAACCCGCGCTTTCTGTCCGGCGACTTCAACACCGGCCTGATCGCCGAGCAATACCCGAAGGGATTCAACGCCGCCGATGTGCCGCATGCCGATCCGGCGATGCTGGTGGCCGTCGCTGCAGCGATACATCGCCAGTATCTGGCGCGCAATGCGACCATCACGGGCCAGATGCCGGGACATGAATTCATTCCTGGCGAGGATTTTGTCGTACTGCTGGGGAATGCGCAGCATCAGGCCAAGGTTCTCGAAGCTGAAGGTGGCTGGGATGTCAGCTTCGCCGGCGAGCGCTATGAACTTCGCTCAAGCTGGCAGTTTGGCGATCCGCTGTACGTCGGCGCGCTCAATGGCCAACCGATCTGCATGCAGGTCGAGCGGCGCGGGCTGATCTATCGGCTGTTCCACTGGGGCGTGCAGGCGGACATGCGGGTGATGTCGGCGCGTACCGCCGAGTTGAAGGCGCTGATGCCGGTCAAGGCCGCGCCCGATATGTCGAAGTTCCTGCTGTCGCCCATGCCGGGGCTGCTGACCCAGATCGCCGTCGTCGCGGGGCAAGAGGTCAAGGCCGGCGAAATTCTGGCCAAGATCGAGGCCATGAAAATGGAGAACGTGCTCAAGGCCGACCGCGATTGCGTGGTGGAAAAGTTGTTGGCCAGGCCGGGCGAAAGCCTGGCCGTGGACCAGGCCATCATCGCCTTCAAGTAGGCGCAACTAAAGCGTCAACTCAAGGCGCAGGCCGAGCACCGTGGCGCGCGGCGCATCTGCGCCGCCCGGATGACGGATTGATTGCAGAGTCGGTTGTAGCGCAAGCCACGGACTGAGCATCGCCCGCCAGGTGACTTCGAAAGCTTCTTCCCCTGGCGCCGCGCTGGTTCCGGCCGCTCCTTGCACGCTGCGCCACTTGTTTGCCAGCCGCGCGTGCGTCCAGCCGACGACCAGGGCATCGTCCGGCCGGCTGGCTGAAGGCCCGCGCAGGCGCAGACCAAGATTCCACGTGCGATCGATGGACGTCGAATTGCCATCCGAGAGGCTGTAGCGGGCGAAGGCGGTGAGATCGCGTCCGGCGTCGCCGAGGCCCAGCAGGGTGCGCTCGGCGAGGAGATACGCGCCTTGTGAGCGACGCTGCACGGCCTCGTTGCTGGCGTCGACATCGAGTTGGTCGGGCACCCGGTTGCCGTATTGCCAGAGGCCGATCGCGTACTTGCTGACTCCGCTGTATTTCGCATGGCGGACCAGCGCCGGAGTCGGCAAACCGTGAACCGGTTCGTTCGGCTCGAAGAGATGGCCAGGTTCATCCGGCATCCAGCCCAGTTCGGCAATGACGAAGGCGCCATCGCCTTTGGCAAAGCGGATCGCCGTGCGCCTGGGGCGCGCCGGATCGTTGGGAATGCCGTCGAGCAAGGCGCCCAGCGCATAGACCGTGCGGTCTGCCAATAACCATTTGCCACGCAGGCCGAAGGCTGAATTATTGAAAATAGAGGGGCCGCGCGTCACAGCCAGATCAGCAGGGGTTCCGAAAGCAGGATGCAGCAGCAGGCTCGCCGATTCCATGGCGAAAAATTCCGCGTCGATCGGGTACAGACCGGCCAACAGCGAAACGCGGCCGTCAAGGAAGTTCTGCTGCAGCCAGGCATGGAATATCCGCGTCGCGGCCACCGGCACCTCGATATTGCTGACGCCCATCAGACTGCCGGTCTGGTGCGCATTGATGCCGGCGCCACGGTTGTCCAGCACATGCAGGTAAGCCGTGGCGCCTTGCCAGCCGGCAATTCTGTCGAGGTCGGCGTTGAATCGCAGGTCGACATTGCTCATGCCGCGACTGCCCGATGCAGTGCCGCCGCGATTGCTCAGCGTGTCCACTTTCAGCGTGGCGTCCCATGCCCAGCCGGAGTGCCAGGCGGCGCTGCGTGTGCCGCCCCAATCGCCCGACAGTGTGGCGTTGGCGTAATCGGGGGGAACTTCCGCGGCGGCTGCCATCGGCAGTGCCAGGGTGACGAGCAGCGCGATGCCCGCGGCAACCCGTTTTCGCGACCGTATCGTCATAATCGCCGGTGTGCCAGAGCCGACTTCTATCAGAGGGTCGGATAGTCCGTGTAGCCCCTTTCACCGCCGCCATAGAACGCGGCGGGGTCCCATTTGCCGAGCGGCGCCTCGCCGCGCAAGCGCTCGATCAAGTCCGGGTTGGAGATGAAGGGTTTGCCGATCGCGATCAGGTCGGCGTCACCGCGCCCCAGTATCGCTTCGCATGCGTCGGCCGTCTTGAAGCCGCCGCAGGCGATGAGTGCGCCGTGGAAGGCGTCGCGCAGCGCCGGCATCATCGAATGCGTCGCGTCGTGAATCCAGTCGGCGGTCTGGCAGTAGATGTGCAGGAAGCCGATGCCGCGCTGATTCAGTTCGCGCGCCAGCCAGGGATAGGTCTTCAGAGGGTCCGGGTCGGCGACCATGCCATTGCCCAGGCCATACGGCGACTGGCGTACGGCGATGCGTTCCGGTGCAACTTCAGCGGCCACCGCGTCAACCACCTCCAGCAGCAGGCGGTAACGATTGGCCAGCGATCCGCCATAGGCGTCGTTGCGGTCATTCACCGCCGGACAGCGAAACTGGTCAAGCAGATAACCATTGGCACCGTGAATTTCCACGCCGTCAAATCCGGCCTGCATCGCCAGCCGTGCGGCGTGGCCAAACTCAGCCACGACCCCGCGAATTTCCTGAATGCTCAGGGCCTCCGGTTGTCCACTCGCCACGGCAAGCGGCTTGCCGTCGGGGCCGGGGATCATGGTCTGGGTCGCCGCCGGCTTGATTGACGCTCCTGCCGGGGCACTGCCATCGGCGTGCAACGCGGCATGGGCGACGCGGCCGCAATGCCAGAGCTGGGCGAACATGGTGCCGCCAGCCGCATGCACCGCGTCGGTAACCTTCTTCCAGCCTGCGGCCTGCGCCTCGTTCCAGAGCGCCGGCGTATTGAGATAGCCGCGAGCACGATCAGAGACGGGGACGCCCTCCGAAATTATCAGGCCGGCGCTTGCCCGTTGGCGGTAATACTCGACGATCAGGTCGTTGGGCACGGCATCCCGGTGGTTGGCGCGACAGCGGGTCATCGGCGCCATGACGATGCGATTGGCTAGCGTGAGAGCTGAATTGGAGTAGTCGTCGAAGAGCATGAGCGTAGTTGAGATGCAGGCAAAAGACCGATTCTACCCAAGGGAGGGGGCAGGACTTGGCCGATATTTCAGCTGGGGAGTGCAACGCGGCCACCTTGGCACCTGCGCGACCGCCTGCCATTCGTCACGCGGCGGCTGTCGCTATACAGCCCTTTGCGCGCCGGGAATTCCGCTACGCGGGCCGGCGAGCCGCGCGAAAGCCTCGATCACGTCTGGCGGCGCCTGGACCAGCTGGATCAGCACTCCTTCTCCGGCAATGAAGCCAGAATCGAGTTGTCGAGACGCTGTTTGGAGACGTCGTCGATGGCAACCTGCTGAATGCCTAGCGCCTTGAAAAGGCGCGCGTTCGATTGCCGCGTCATCGCTGAACCATTCAACTATCCCGTTTCAATCCTTGCGTCCAACGGCTCTGCCGACGGTTCAATGCGGCTTCCCAAGAGATTCGCGTATGCATGCCAGCAGGTCTTCTTCGTCGTAGGGTTTGCCCAGATAGTGATTCACGCCAATTTCCGCCGCGTGCTGGCGGTGCTTGTCGGCGGTGCGCGAGGTGATCATGATGATCGGAATATGTTTCAGGCGCTTGTCGGCGCGGATGTTGCGCGCCAGATCGAAGCCATCCATGCGCGGCATTTCGATGTCCAGCAGCATGACGTCGGGGATCACGTCGCCCAGTTGTTCCAGGGCATCAACGCCATCCTTGGCGGTGAGTACGTTATAGCCATGACGCGCCAGCAGGCGCCCGGCAATCTTGCGCACGGTCAGCGAATCGTCGACCACCATCACGGAGGCAGCGGTTTCGGTCGCCGCCGCGGGGGCAGCGGTTGCTGCCGCCGTTGTGGCGGGCTGAACCACAGTCGGGGCTGCTACCGCCGCTGGCACCCGAGTGCCCATGCGCTGAGTGGCGCGGGCTGCCAGCGCCACGGGGTTGATGATCAGCGCCACCTCGCCGTCGCCCAGCACCGTGGCCCCGGCCAGCCCCGGCACGCGTGCCAGTTGCGGCCCGACGGCTTTGACCACGATTTCCTGATTGCCGGTAAGGCTGTCGACTTCCAGCGCGACACGCTCGGTGCCGCCCCGGATCAAGAGGATCCAGTGTCGCCGCCCCGGTAGCGGAGTGGCGTTCTTTTCGCCCAGCAACTCGGGAAGGTAGTGGTAGGGATAGCGGTTCCCCAGCCACTCGGTGCCACCTGTACTGCGTATCAAAGACGCAGAATCGGGCTTGTGCTCGGTGGCCTGCTCGACCATCGAGGAGGGAAGTGCGTAGCGGCGATTGCCGGCAGTAACCAGCACCGCCTGCGTTACGGCCAGCGTGAGCGGCAGGTAGATGCGGAATGTGGCACCGCGACCGGTGACGGAGGTCATTTCCATGCGACCGCCGAGACTTGCGGTCTCGCTCTTTACCACGTCCATGCCGACGCCCCGGCCGGCGAGCGCCGTGACTTCCTCGGCAGTGGAGAATCCGGGCTGCAGGATGAGTTGGGTCAGGGCCGCTTCGTCGGGTTTCGCGTCCGGCGCAAACAGGCCGCGTTCGATGGCGGTCCGGCGAATGCGTTCGAAGTCGAAACCGGCGCCATCATCGGTGATGGACATGAGGATTTCATTGCCTTCCTGAGCCAGCGACAGCGCTATCTGACCAATCGCTTCCTTGCCGGTCGCTGCCCGCGTGGCGGGATCCTCGATGCCATGAGCGACGCAATTGCGCAGCAGGTGCTCGAGCGGGCCGGCCATCTTGTCCAGCACCGAGCGGTCAAGTTCGGTCTGGCCGTGGCGGATGTCGAGGTTGGCGCGTTTACCGGAATCCTTGGCTGCCTGGCGCACTACCCGATGCAGACGCTCGGCCAGACTTTCGAAGGGCACCATGCGCACGCCCATCATGCGCTGCGACAGTTCGCGGGAGAGGCGTGCCTGCGCAGCCACGGCGGCATCGGCATGGTCGAGATTGCGCAGCAGGTTCTGCTGCACGGCGGCGACGTCGTTCACGCTCTCCGCCATCATCCGCGTCACTTCCTGGAAACGGGTAAAGCGGTCGAATTCCAGCGGATCGAACTGCTGCGAGCGCTCGCTTGCCAGCGCTTGCTGCGACTGCATCTGCAACTCGGCCTGGATTTCGACTTCGCGCAGTTGCTTGCGCAGCCGAATCACGTTTTCCGTGAGTTCCAGCAGCGACGTCTTCAGCGCCAGCAACTCGCCCTCGATCCGGCCACGGGCGATGGCGACCTCGCCGGCTTCGTTAACCAGTTGGTCAACCAGATCCGCGCGCACGCGCAGATGCACCTGCGGGGTGGGCACGAATGCCATGGCAGGCGCCGCTTCCGCCGTGCCGGGAACACGTATCTCGGTTACGGCGGCCGTGTCGCGCTCGAACTCTGGCTGCTCTTCGATCTCCGATTCGACCGACACATCCAGGCCGGTGGCAAGGTACTCCGCCGCGTCCGGCGCGGGTCGGGCCGCGCTCGGATTGCGCAGATGCTCGATCAGCATCGCGGTGCGGTCGTAGGAGGTTTCCAGCCCGTCGATCATCGCCGGCTGTGCCGATTTCATGGCGGTAGCCTGATCGACACGGTCTTCCATGGAGTGCAGCAGTTCGCCGCAGCCCATGGCACCGGCCATCCGCGCACTGCCCTTGAGTGTGTGCAGGGCGCGCTGGAGCGTGCGGGCGATCTCGGCATTGGTCGGTGCGTCCCGCCAATCGCGCAGCGCCGCGCCGATTTCGCGCATCAGATCCACGCTTTCTTCGAGGAAAAGCGGCAGCACTTGCGGATCGATTTCGTCTTCAATCCGTGCCGCGCGGCGCTCCGCTGCAGTCATGCTGATTTCCGGGAGCGCCGGTGCGACAGGCTCGACCACCGCTGCGACAGGTTCGACCGCAGCTGCGGCTGGCTCGATACCCGGTGCGACAGGCTCGACCGCCGGTGCGACAGGCGGCATCATCGCGTTCAGCTCGGCAGTCAGATCAGCTTCTTCGCCGGGCATGCGTCGTTCTGCTACGGCGCCCAGCAAGCCTTCAAGGGCGCCGGCGCAGCGGGCAAAAATAAAGCGCTGCGCTTCGGTCGGAGTTACCTCCAGTAGCGACATGCGCACCAGCGCATCCTCCAATGCGCGGGCGAGGCTCGCAATCGGCATGAAGCCGGTGGCGGCAGAAATGCTGGCGGCGGTATGTGCGGCGCGGATCACATCGTTGCCGGGCACCTCTTCGAGACCAAGATTGGCCTGGAGCGCAGCGATGTGCTCGCGGGTTTCGTCAAGGTAGAGATTGTAGAGCGTGGGACTCAACTCCACGTCGCCGACGCGCACCGGGGGTGGTGCAGGGAAGGCGACAACTTCCGCCGAGGGCTGAATCTCTGCAATGACCTCCGCCGCTGGTGCTTCCTGCGGCGGCACTTCCTGCGGTGGTACTTTCTCAATAGTCGGCGCTGGCGGTACGGCGATTTCAGCGGTGGCATCTTCGGCCCCGCCCAGAGCCTGGCAGCGACGGACCAATTCGGCATCGTCCAGGTGGCTGCTGCCGCCAGCCTCGAGGTGCTTGACCCAGACTTTGAAAATATCGGCGGCCCGATCGAGCATCGCGAGAAGGGGGGGCGTGGCGGCCCGTACCTCATGCAGCCATGCGTTCAGCACCTGCTCCACTTCCCACGCGGTCTCGCCCAGATCGCTCAGGCCGACCATGCGGCCGCTGCCCTTCAGGGTATGGAAACTGCGACGCAGCGTAACCAGTGCGTCCTGATTGTTCGGCGCGGCATGCAGCAGTGGCAGATGCTCGTTGATGGTGGCCAGTACTTCGTGGGCTTCTTCGAGGAAAATGGCCAGCAGTTCCGCGTCGAGATCTTCCTCGCTGGAATCCGCCAGTCGCATCGCTTCGGCGGAGGGGGCCGGGACTTCGATCGGCACGGCTGGCGGTGGAGCGGGAGGTTCCGGAGGCATCTCCAGAACTTCGACTTCGAAGTCCGGAAGCGCTTCGTCAGCGGCCGGTTCGGCCTCGGCAACGAATTCCGGCACCGGGGCCGAGACTTCTTCATGCCGCACTGCCGGCGGGGCGACAACAACCGGTAGCGCAACTTCAGGCTCGTCGCGGACGGGATGAACGACGGACGGCGGTTCAAGGATGGCGTCGATGTCCGCCATGCCGCCATGTAACTGAGCGACGAAAAAGCCCAGCGCCGAAAGCTTCCTGGCCACTTCTTCGAAGTCGCCGGCTTGCGGCGTGAAGCCAGGTTCGCCGAAATGTGCGATGGCGCTTGCGCATTCGCCGAGTATGGTGTTGGCGCGGTCTTGACCGAGCACCATCAATGCGCCCTGAATCTGCCGAATCGGCTGCTTGAGCGTGCTCAGCGTGCCCTGGCGCGAGGTGTCGCGGAAGTAGGCGTCCAGCGTCTGTTCTATGGCGCCGAGATTGGACCGGATTTCGCGCGCCACCGACTCGAGCAGCAGTCGTTCCTGCGCGCGGCGGGACATGGCGTCGAGATGCGGCAGTTCCATCATGCCGAGTTCCTCGCCGCGCCCGAGCGCGGCAAGACGATTGGCAACGGCATCGGCGGAGCGCGCGAAGTCGGCATCGAGCGACTGGAAGTTTTCCAGTGCGGATTCGGCAAGCAGAAGTGCCGTGGCTATCTCCAGCGCAATGGCCTCGTTGTGCCGGGTCGGATCCATGTGCAACTGATCGGTCTGTTCGAGAATCGCCGCAGTCAGCCGTGCGTAGTCGCGCTGCCCGGTGGCGGTTCCCTCTTCGGCGATCTTCGCCACGCGCTCGTGGAAAGGCGGCAATGCGGCTGCAGTCCCGGCGCAAAGGCGGTTCCAGTCGTCCTTGGCAGCCGTCAGCAATTCACGCAAGCGGCGGATGTGGGGCAGCAGCCTTTCGGTTTCCGAGGGTGTTGCGGTCGGTACCATGCCGTCCAGGCGGTAGGCGGCGCGGACGATGGCCAGTGCTTCGCCACCGGCTGTTGCGCAGGCGGCCTGATACAGTGCCTCGCGGAACAGCTGTTCGTTCGGTTCTGCCTGACCTTCGATAAGCTTCTTGATCTGTCCGCCGAGGTGCATCGCAAACCGCTTTGCGTCGGTTGCATCAGGCAGACCGTTTGCGGCAAGGGCGTCGAGGACGCCCAGCGCGACCCACCAGTAGGCGCGGCCGGCGGGCGTGGCGCGCGTCATTTCGATCATCGCTACCGAGGTTTTCATCTCGGTAATGCCCTTGGGATCATTCTTGATCCACTTCAGGAGGCCACGCTCAAAGCCCATGCGCACTGCCTTGAGGCGTGCCACGAGGGCTTCGGGCGTGAGCAGCGGGGGATCCTTTTCGCGCTTTGGCGGGCGCTGGGTGAGATCGGGGAAAAACAGGGCGGACGGCCCGGGGGCTGTCTGACCGCGCGCCACGACCATCGCACGGTACGGATAAAAGAGTTTCAGGGGCTGGTTGGGGTGGCCCGCCATCAGGTCGTCGAGATAGCCGCGCAGCGCGGCAAACCCGCTTTGCGCCGCGGCGCCGCCAACGCCGACGTCCGCTACCGTGCCATCGCCCAGCGCAGTCAGCAGTTGTTCTATTGCATCGGCGAACTCGGTGATGCCGTCAAGGCCGACGATGGCCAGCGCACCATGCGCCTGGTGCATGCTGGCACGTGCTTTTTGCAGGCCGTCGCCCGCGGGATCGGTCAGGTAGGCAGCCAGACCAAGGCCGGCGCGTTCCAGTGCAAGGTCGATTTCGCCCCTGACCCAGGACAGCGGACCGATGTCGAGATCCATGCTCATGAAAGTTTATTCGTCGCGCCGCGGTTCATGGGTCTTTTCACACCTTGAAGCCCGAGACTGAGCCCTTCAGTTCGATAGCGAGTTCGGTGAGTTCGCCGATCGACACAGCGGTTTCTTGCGTGCTGAGAGTGGTTTGACCGGTAATTCTAAGAATGTCCTGCATCGAATCCGCCACCTTGGTGGCGATGTCGGCCTGAGCCTGGGTGTCGCTGGAAATCGCTTCAATCAGGCGCGCAAGATCCTGTGACACGCTGGAGATTTCGTTCAGCGCCTGTCCGGCGGCATCCGACAGCTTGGCCCCTTCCACCACACCCTGAGTTGATTGTTCCATGGCGCCGACGGCATCGTGGGTGTCGGTCTGAATCGTCTTGACGATGGCGGCAATCTGCTTGGTCGCTTCGCCGGAACGTTCGGCCAGTCGCTGCACTTCTTCCGCCACCACCGAGAAGCCTCGCCCGGCCTCGCCGGCTGAAGCCGCCTGAATGGCTGCGTTCAGGGCCAGTACGTTGGTCTGCTCCGTAATGTCGGAAATCAGTTCGACGATTTCACCGATCTCCTGCGAGGATTCGCCGAGCCGTTTGATCCGCTTTGAGGTTTCCTGGATCTGGCTGCGAATTTCGTTCATGCCCGAAATCGAGTTTGACACCGCCGCCGCGCCTTTCTGCGCCGCTTCAAGCGAGGCGTGGGCGACACGGGCGGACTCAAGTGCCGAGGAAGACACCGTCTTCATCGAAGTGGCCATTTCGAGAACCACGGCATTGGCGCTCTGGATTTCGGCCGACTGCACCTTGGTGGCGGCGAGCAGATCGTTGGAGGTGCCCTGCGCGGCATTCGAGGCGCGGGTCACGCGTTCGGCCGCGTCGTTGATGCGGCGTACCAGCACGGCGAGTTCTTCGACGGTGTAGTTCACCGAGTCGGCAATGGCGCCGGTAATGTCCTCCGACACCGTGGCGCGGATCGTCAGGTCGCCGTCGGCAAGGTCGCCCATTTCATTCATCAGACGCAGAATGGCGCCTTGCGTTACGTCCTTTGCCGCTTCTGCAAGGCGGCGCTGGTGATCAGCCTCGCCGCTGCGGCGCATCCCTTCGTCGTTGAAGGCCTTGACCATGATTACCAGCATCACCAGAGCCAGCGAACCGAAAATGGTGCCCGCGAACAAAGAGGCATCCTGCTGGGTGATTTCGGTTTCATAAGCCTTGACCAGATTTTCGGTGCTCGCCGTCATGCCGCGCCAACCGGAGATCAAGGTATTGCCTGCCGCGCCCGCCCGTTGCAGCGGCTTGAGGTCGCCGGAGAGGTTGGCAATCGCCAGTTGCATGACATTCAGGCTGTTGGCCAATGTGCCGTCAGGGGCTGCCAGGGCCATCGCGTCGGGGATATCTTTTGCCAGTTGCAAGACCATGGCTTCGTCTACGCCTTGCATCCCGGCGAGTCGGGGCGCTCCACGCAGGATGCGTTCCGTCAGCACGGGCAAGTTACCCCCGGCGGCTGCAGCTGCTTCTGCCATCACTTTGCCGCGCTGCGTCGATTCCTTGTAGAGGTGTCCGATTGCGGCGAAGCGATTTTCCAGCGCCAGCAGCTGGCCGATGAGTTCGCTCTGCTTCTTCCAGTCATCGCGCAAGGCGTCGAGCGCCGGCCGCGTTTCGATACTGGAGGCCGCTACCTTGACGCCCCTGACCTCGCCTCCATCAACCAGGCGTTCGAGCAACTGGTCGTAATTGTCGCGGGCATCGCGCAGTTCGGAGAAGCCTTCTGTCTGTCCCTGCATGGCGTTGAGCGTGGCGATGGGAATCTGCTGCGTCAGCGACGAGATCTGGCTGGTGACGGACAGGTAGGTGATGCCTCGGGTGGTCGCCTGGACCTGCAGGAAGACTGCGGCGACGGTGATCAGCAGGCTGATCAGGAAAACCGTGCCAATGATTCGAAACTGGGTTTCGATATCCATATGGCCGATCAGCGGCAGTTTGCCTTGTCGGGTGCGGCGGTCCTCCGCGGGTGCCTCACCAATTTCGGGCGTTTGCGGTGATGCCTGGCCGCGACGTTCGAATTGCGGCAACTTGAAAGGCAGCTTGAAGGCCATGGGTAGTCCTTTCTGGAACGCTCAGAGAGCGATGTCGAGGTAGTTTGGGTCGGCCAGCAGTGCGGGAATGCGCAACTGGGTCCACGTAACGTCTTGTGCATCCGTGAAACGGCCGCCGAGCCAGGGCGCCTTCTCGTCCGCGCCGACTCTGGCTTCGCTCGCCGCACGCATCTGCAACTGGGGACGCAGGCCGAGCGCGCGCCGCACCAGCAGGGCGGTAGTGATGCCATGCTTGGCACCGACCAGCAGCAGCCGCGATTGCGCGTTGATCGGCGTCGGCGCCCCGCCGCGCCAGGCGGCAAAATCCACCACGCTGTAGAGCACGCCGCGAATGTTTGCGATGCCGGCGAACCAGGATTTGGTCAGGGGTGCCGGGGTGAGTTGTGGCAGTGGCGTCACTTCGCCCGAGTCGCCAAGATCGATCAGCCAATGGCTGCCACCGGGAAGGTCTTCGCCACCGGATTCGATGCCGAGCAGCGCTTGCTCGCCTTCGCCGCGCCTTGCGGATACCAGGCGCTCGGAGAGGCCTTGCTGAAATTCGCGCAGACTTATGCGCTTGGCCATGGTTCAGGCCTCCCGCCGGGCCGCCCCAAGGGGGGCCTGGGCCCCCTCGGGGGGCAGCGAAGCGAAGCGAGCGTGGGGGCGGTTCATTGTTTTACCCGAGTGCGGCGATCATGGCCAGCAGGGCCGGGCCATCCACCGGCTTCGTGATGTACGCCTGGGCGCCCTGGCGCATGCCCCAGAGCTTGTCGGTTTCCTGATCCTTGGTGGTGACGATGATGACCGGAATGCCCTTGGTCGCCTCGTCTTTCGCCAAAGCGCGGGTGGCCTGAAAGCCGTTTGTGCCCGGCATCACCACATCCATGAGGACGAGGTCGGGCTTGATCTGCTTGGCCCGCTCTATACCTTCGTCGCCGCTGTCGGCGGTACTGACTTCGTAGCCGCCGCTAATCAGCAACTGGCTGAGGAGGTGACGCTCGGTGGGGGAGTCGTCGACGATCAGAATGGTTTTGATGGGCATGATGATTGGCTTCCTAATAAATGTAACTACGGGACGCGCGCAGCGTGTGCGGCGACGGTTTTGAGGAGACTGTCTTTGGTGAACGGTTTGGTCAGGTACTCATCCGAACCGACCATGCGCCCGCGCGCACGGTCAAAGAGACCATCCTTGGATGAAAGCATGATGACCGGTGTGGCTGCAAATCTTGTGTTCTTCTTGATCAGCGCGCAGGTTTGGTAACCATCGAGACGCGGCATCAGGATGTCGCAGAAAACCACGTTGGGCAGATGATCGTTGATCTTCGCCAGCGCATCGAAGCCGTCTTCGGCCAGTACTACCTGGGCGCCGGCCTGCATCAGGAAAATTTCAGCAGTTTTTCGGATGGTGTTCGAATCATCGATCACCATCACCTTGATGCCGGAAAGCTTGGGTGTTTCGCTCACGTTACTCCATGCCGGATTCAGCTTCATTCTTGTAAATGAGGAAGGAACGGAAAACGGCAATGAAAACCGTTTTCCTCGCGCGAAGTTTCCTTTCCATACCCCCTCCTGCCGCCTCGTCTGCTTTGTCTATTGCCGAGGTCAATCCATATTATCGCTAATCATACTTAGATTTTGATCATTTCAAAGCCTTCCTTGCGTGCTTCCCGTCCGGACAGGTCCGTTTGGGGAGTGTTGCAACCCATCGCGTGCCACCCGACGAACCCTCCTTCGAAGCTCCGTCCGCTTCTTGGTGGTTGAAGCCACCACTCAGGCATATCCATTTCGAGTAAGCTTGCCCGGGCGTCACCACAGGGCAGCAGGCCATGTGCCCGGCGCGCTCGCGGGGGACCCTATCCCTTCGGATAGAATTGCGGAATACTAACTCAAGCTGCTCGCCGCCCGGTACTTGCGGGTCGGGTCAGGACATCCATGATCGTTGCCCCAGCCGACAACCCGTCGCCGCCCATTGTGCTGACCTTCGCCGCTTCCGACCCCACCGGCGGCGCCGGATTGCAGGCCGATATCCTGACGCTGGCCAGCCTCGGTTGCCACCCGCTTTCGGTCGTCACGGCGATCACCGTGCAGGACACCGCCGGCGTCGAAGGCGTATTGCCGATAGACGCCGAGTGGGTAGCCGACCAGGCCCGCGCCCTGCTCGAGGACATGCCTGTGGCGGCCTTCAAGCTGGGCATGATGGGCAGCGTCGAGACCATCGCCGCGATTGCCGAGGTGATCGCCGACTATCCCGATATTCCCGTGGTCCTCGATCCGGTGCTGGCCTCGGGGCGCGGCGACCAGTTTGCCGACGAGGAAATGATCGAGGCCATGATCGGTCTGTTGCTGCCCCAGACCACGCTGCTGACACCGAACAGTCTCGAAGCCAGGCGCCTGGCGCAGGAGATGGGTGGGGGGGGCGAAGATCCCCGCCTCGAACTCGGTCTGGCCGAATGTGCCCACCGACTGATCAATGCCGGATGCGAGTATGTGCTGGTTACCGGAACGCACGAGGGCACGCCGCAGGTGATCAATACGCTTTACGGCAGCCACGGTGCCGTGCGCACCGATCGCTGGGACCGCTTGCCCGGCAGCTACCATGGCTCGGGCTGCACGCTGGCCTCGGCTATTGCGGCCCACTTTGCCAGCGGCGTAAATGTCGCCGAGGCGGTGATGGGTGCGCAGGAGTACACCTGGCGCACGCTGGCCGCCGGCTTTCGTCCCGGCATGGGACAATTCATTCCCGATCGACTATTCTGGTCGCGGGAAGATGATGACGAAGCGGATGAAACCTGACGGCTTGCAGCTTTCGCTGGGCGCTTCCTCGTGAAGCTGAGGGGGCTCTGTGCAGTCACCCTTGATGATCCGCTGCTGCCGCGGCTTTCCGCGCTGGTGAAGGCGGCGCTGGATGGCGGCACGCCCTTCGTCCAATACCGCAACAAGATGGCGTCGCGACCGCTGCGTCGGGCGCAGGCGGCCGAAATGCTGCGCATCTGCCGCGCCAGCGGAGCAAGGCTGATCATCAATGATGATGTCTGGTTGGCGGTGGAGATCGGCGCCGACGGCGCTCACCTCGGTCGCGACGATGCGCCGGGCGGTTCGCTGGCTGCCGCGCGCGATGCCCTGGGGCCGCAGCGCATCCTTGGCGTGTCCTGCTACAACGAGATTGACCGTGGCGCGGAGGCAGCAGCGGCAGGCGCCGACTACCTTGCCTTCGGCAGCATGTTCCCGTCGCGCACCAAACCCGGCGCGGTGCGCGCGCCGCTGGAACTGCTGGGCGAAGCCCGCCGCCGGTTCGGCTTGCCGGTAGCCGCCATCGGCGGCATCACTGCCGACAATGCGGCGCAGGTGATTGCTGCCGGTGCCGACATGCTCGCCGTCGTCAGCGACTTGTTCGACGCGATGAATATCAGGGCGAAGGCGGAAGCCTATCAGGCGCTTTTCAATCACGGATCACGGGACGATAGCGGCAAGTCGGTTGCCAGAGCGGCTATCGCGTCTCGCGAAACTTCAGCCATCAACAGGGCCATTTCATGACTCGCAACGAAGAACTTTTCCTTCGCGCCCAGAAAACCATTCCCGGCGGTGTCAACTCACCCGTACGCGCCTTCCGCTCCGTGGGCGGCGCACCGCGCTTTTTCACGCGCGGCGAAGGCGCCCGGGTCTGGGATGCCGACGGCAAGGCCTACATCGACTACGTGGGTTCCTGGGGGCCGTTGATTCTTGGCCACGCCGATGCCGACACCGTGCGCGCCGTGCAGCAGACTGCCGCGAAAGGTCTGTCCTTCGGTGCGCCGACCGAAGGCGAGATCGAACTGGCCGAACTGCTGGTGCAGCGGGTGCCGAGCATGGACATGGTGCGCCTGGTATCTTCCGGCACCGAGGCGACGATGAGTGCGATCCGCCTGGCGCGCGGCTTCACCGGGCGCGATGCCATCGTCAAGTTCGAGGGCTGCTACCACGGCCACGGCGACAGCCTGCTGGTCAAGGCCGGCTCGGGCCTGTTGACCTTCGGCAACCCCTCGTCCGCCGGCGTGCCGGCCGATCTCGCGCAGCACACCCTGGTGCTCGACTACAACGACGCGCAGGGCTTGCGCGACGCTTTCGCCAAACACGGCAAGACCATCGCCTGCGTGATCGTCGAGCCGGTGGCCGGCAACATGAATCTGATCGTGCCGAAACCGGAGTTTCTCGCCGCCATGCGCGAGCTATGCACGCAGCACGGCGCAGTGTTGATTTTCGACGAGGTGATGACCGGTTTTCGCGTCGGTCCGGCTTCGGCGCAGGGACTGTACGGCATCACGCCGGACCTCTCGACTTTCGGCAAGGTGGTCGGCGGCGGTATGCCGCTGGGTGCCTTCGGCGGACGCCGCGACATTATGGAAAAGATCGCGCCGCTGGGGCCTGTGTATCAGGCCGGTACGCTCTCGGGCAACCCGCTGTCGGTGGCGGCGGGCCTGGTGACGCTGAAGAAGATCGCGGCGCCGGGGTTTTACGAAGCGCTTGCGGCGAAGACCAAAGCGTTGGTGGATGGGCTTGCCGGCGCGGCCAGGCAGCGCGGCGTGAAATTTTCCGCGCAGTCAGTTGGCGGCATGTTCGGTATGTATTTCGCCGCCACGCCGCCGACGTCATGCGCTGAAGTGATGGCGTCCGACAAGGACGCCTTCAACCGCTACTTCCACGCCATGCTCGATGCCGGCTTCTATTTCGCACCCTCTGCGTTCGAAGCCGGCTTTGTCTCTGCTGCGCACAGCGACGCCGACATCGCGGCGACGGTAGCGGCAGCCGACGCGATCTTCGCCGCCGGCTGAGAGTCGGCGCTGGCGGTACGGCGAGTCGAGCGCAAATGCCGGCATTGACGCCCGCTGCCGCCTGGACCGTCCTGCTGCTCGCCGGCCTGTGCGAGATCGCCTGGGCCATCGGACTCAAATACACCGAGGGCTTCACCCGCCTGATGCCGAGCGCCTGGACGCTGGCGGCGATGGGTGCGTCCGTAATCCTGCTTGCCTGGTCGCTGAAGACGCTGCCAGTGGGTACCGCCTACGCCGTTTGGACAGGCATCGGCGCGGTCGGCACCGCGGTGCTGGGCATGCTGCTGTTCGGTGAATCGCGCGAGGTCGCGCGTCTGGTCTGCATCGGCCTGATCGTGGCCGGAATACTCGGCCTGAAACTGGTGTCCGATTAACGCAGCCAGCCCTTGTGACGGAATATCGCAAACGGCACGGCGACTGAAATCAGCATCAGCACCAGCGAGAACGGGTAGCCGTACTGCCATTCCAGTTCGGGGAACCAGCCCCTGAAGTTCATGCCGTAGATGCTGGCGATCAGAGTCGGCGGCAGCAGCGCGACCGAGGCCACGGAAAAGATCTTGATGATCTTGTTCTGGTTGATGTTGATGAAACCGACGACGGCATCCATCAGGAAGTTGATCTTGTTGAAGATGAAGGCCGTGTGCCCGTCGAGGGACTCGATGTCGCGCAAAATCTCGCGCGCGTCTTCATGCTGGTTGGGTGCCAGCAGTCGCCCGCGCATCAGGAAGGACAGTGCGCGGCGCGTATCCAGAACGTTGCGCCGGATGCGGCCGTTGAGGTCTTCCTCCTGCGCGATGTCAGCCAGAATGGCGCCGGCTTCCTCGTCGGTCATCCGCGTGCTGAGTACCTTCTTGCCGACGGCTTCGAGTTCGGCATAGACGTCTTCGAGTGCATCCGCGGAGTATTCGACGTCGGCCGCATACAAGTCGAGGAGCACATCCTTGCCTTCCGACACCATGCCGGGCTGGATCCGGGCGCGCAGGCGCTGCAAGCGGAATACCGGCAGCTCCTCGTCGCGCATCGAAAACAGGATGTTCCGATGCAGGATGAAGGCCACCGTTACGTTGCGCGACTCGTCTTCCTTGTCGAGCAGGAAGTCGGAGTGCATGTGAACTTCGCCGTTTTCTTCTATGTAGAAGCGTGCGGATTCCTCGAGGTCGGTCAGGTCGTCGATGTCGGGCAGGACCAGAGCGAAGATTTCGGCTATCCACCTGCGCTCTTCACCCGAGGGCGCAATCAGGTCGACCCAGATCGGTTTGGTCGCGGCGAGTTCCTCGCGGCTTTCCACCGGAATTTGCCGCAAGCGACCGTTGTGCAGTTCAAAGGCATTGAGCATGATCGGTTTGCGTGGGTGAATTTGGGTTGCTGTCAGCGTTTCGCTGACAGCTTCGGAAAGATCGTCGAGAATGTCACTGCCACGTTCCGGCGCGACCATTTCCCATACCAGCAGGCATTCATCCTGCGGCAGCGCTTCCAGGACGCGGGCGATGCGGGCCGGATCCATCTGTGCGAGTTTGCCGCGCAGCTCGACCAGAGGCTGTGTCTGCATGGAACTCTCGACCGGACTGCCCTGCCGCTGCGCCAAGCTGTCCACTTGCCTCTGCCGGGCCAGCAACAACTGGACTTCGCGCAGGCTGTCCTGCACGTTGTCGGGGTGGGCTGTCGGGTCGCGCTCGGCGGCAGTCTGTTCAGTCATGGCGGTCTCTGGAGAGGCTGCTCATTGTAGCCGTTGAAGCCTAGGGCGGCACTTCGGCGTGAGGCATGCGACTGACAATCAGTTGCGTGCGGCCGTTCATGTAGGCCGAGTACGGATTGCGTTCGTAACGGCGCGGAGCGGGCAGCATGACGGCCAGTCGCGCCGCCTGCTCGGGGGCGAGCTGCGTCGCCGAAACGCTGAAATAGCGTCGCGCGGCTGCCTCCGCGCCAAACACGCCGTCACCCCATTCGACGACGTTGAGATACACCTCGAGTATCCGTCGCTTGTCCCAGAGGAGTTCTATCCAGACCGTGATTATGGCCTCCTCGGCCTTGCGCAGGATGGACTTGGCCGGCGACAGCAACAGGTTTTTTGCCAGTTGCTGGGAGATCGTCGAACCACCGGCCACCACCTTGCCTTGCTTCTGATTCTTCTCGATGGCCTTCTGTATGCCTTCCCAGTCGAATCCCTCGTGATCGACGAACTTGTCGTCCTCGGCGGCGACCACGGCGCGCTTGAGGTGCATCGAGATCTTCTCGTAAGGCTGCCACTGGTGCTTGAGTTCGGCCTTCGGGTTCTTCTGCCGGGCTTCGTCAAGGCGCTGGCTCTGGAAGCTGGTCATGCCGGGATTCACCCATTTCCACCAGACCACCCAGCCCAGATACCAGCCTTGCCAGAGCAGGAGCAAACCAGCCACCGCCGTGAGGCCGAGCTTGAGCCAGCGCGGGGCCGGACGCATCTCTTCAGTTGCCCTTCAGAGCGGCGAGCACCGGCGCGGTATGCGGTCGCACTCCGCGCCAGATGAAGAAGGCCTCGGCCGCCTGCTCGACCAGCATGCCCAGGCCGTCCGTAACGCGGGCGCCTGCTTCGCGTGCCTGCTGCATGAACGGCGTGGCGCGGCCATAGACCATTTCGTAGGCGACGCAGCGCGGGGCGAACACGGAAGTCGGCAGTGGCAATACGGCGCCGCTCAGACCTGCCGAGGTGGCGTTGATGACCAGGTCAAACTGCCGGCCAGCGAGGCCGGCGAAGCCCGTGCCATCAGGCTTGACGCTGAGCGCGCAGCCAGGCAGGCGGGTGAACGAATTGGCAAACTCCAGAGCGAGGCGCGCGGCGGTTTCTTCGGTGCGATTGGCGATCACCAGTTCGGCGGGATTTTCCAGCAGCAGCGGCAGGATTA
>Ga0209211_10001514_pt1 | contig 43643 bp, 37 predicted proteins | sample RifGroA2_FD_183992 | JGI IMG/M metagenome (GOLD analysis project Ga0209211, IMG submission 183992) | Groundwater microbial communities from Rifle, Colorado, USA - Groundwater A2 (SPAdes) (version 2) | ecosystem: Environmental > Aquatic > Deep subsurface > Groundwater | place: Rifle, Colorado...
AACTGGAAAACCTACTATTAAACTTGGCGACGGGAGAGCGATTATAACATGTGAATTCCCAGTTGCTAAAGAAAATAGGTTTGCTTACAGTACACCATTGCAAATAGAGCTTAATTATGGTTATTATGAATCAATTTACACAGATGTAAGGATAATTAACACAGGCGTAGCTAAGTAGATAGTTGAAAATATAGTTAAATCAGAGAAATTGAAAGAAGAATAAGGTAAAATTTATAAATTAAAACATTTTATGAGGAGATTAGATAACAAATATCAATTATATCAATCTTATATTTGCCAAAAGAGGAGGAATATGATGAAAAACAAAACAATCTTTCTGACGATATTACTTATTGCGACACTAATACTTGCAAGCTGTGAAGGCGGATCTTCAGGACAACCAGGCGGAAAAACATCTACAGGCGCCCAAGGCAAGGCTTTCATTGGCGGAGATATTGGATTGGATGGTGTTTTCTTATCTGGCACTCCTCCAGCTGAAGTGCAAGATAATGGCAATGAACCTTTTGATATAACATTAAAGATTGAAAATAAAGGTGAATGGGATGTCAAAGCTACTGAATCTAATGTAATTATTGACGGGATAGAGGCTGTTGCATTTGGTACAACAAGACCAGATCTTAATAAAAATGCAACTGAAGATTTGACAGGTGCAAAATTAGATTCTCAAGGAAATACTATCGCAGGATCAATAGTTTATTATGATTTTAAAGACCTTAAATATAAAGAAAATATTACAGGAAGTTACTCATTCCCGCTAAGAGCTATTATGTGTTATACTTATGGGACAAAAGCAGCTGCCCAGTTATGCATATTATCTGATCTGACAGGCAAAACAAGAAAGACTGGAGAAACCCCATTATGTGAACCCACTGACACTAATGTACCTGTAGAGAATTCAGGCGCACCTGTGCACGTGACTAATTTCGCTCAAAGCGTGACTGGAACAAATAAGATATCATTTAGCTTTAACATAAAAAATGCTGGAAGCAGTGATAATAGGGTTTCAGAGAAAAAATCAAGATGCAGCACGGATCCTAGTAAAAAAGATAAGATATATGTTAAAGTAGACACAGGCTTGCCTGTTGGAACTGTATCATGTTCTGGTCTTAAAGATCCTGTAGTTGTCGGCTCAAAGACTGAAGGATATGTTAAATTATTCGGAGAGACTTCAGGCTCTGAAGAAAGAGCAGTATATTGTACAATAGACTTGGGCGCAAGTGACAGATCTGACTTTAAAAAGCAGGTAAATATTGAGTTGACATATGACTTTAAGCAGTTTGTTAACACTGACTTACTAGTCAAACATTTTGAATAAGAAGATTAAATGTTGTTTGATTTTTATTTTTCCTTTTGTTGTTTGCTTATTTCTTTTTTATTATTTTATTAGATAGATTAATCTACCTAGAAACAACCGTAAACTGCGCTAATAACGCTTCTAACTGCAAAAACTCATCTGCGCCTTCGACCATCCTAAACTCAATTTCTGCGCATTTATCGATTAAAGCGACCTTTTTCCTACTATCTATGTTTAACTGCCAGATTTCCCTTTCTATCTGCCTTATAATGTCTAACCCAGATAATCCGTAGTTAAGCATTGTCTCAAGCATCTTGTTCTTTGCTTCTATAAACTTATTTTCTACAGCAAGATTAAGAAATTCTGCAACTTCTTTTGGCTTTGCCATTGAAGCGAGAGAAAACACAAGTTCCTCAGTTATAGCTTCTCCTAACGCTGCACAGCTCTGCAAAATATTCTCTAATCTTCTACAGTCTCCTCCACATGCTTCAACCAAAGCTTTCTTTGCTGTTTCATCTATTTTAAGGCTTTCTTCTTCAGAAATTTTTTCAATAATGCCAATTATGTCTTTTTGGTCCAATGGCTTGAACTTGAACATTGCGCATCTGGATTGTATAGGATCGATTATTTTGCTGGAATAATTCGCACTAAGGATAAACCTGCATGTTTTAGTGTAATTTTCCATTGTTCTACGCAGAGCTTGTTGGGCTTCCTTAGTTAAGGCATCGCATTCATCTAAATATATTATTTTGAATGGTACATCGCCCAATGCCCTTGTTCGAGCAAAATCCTTTACTTTTACCCTAACAACATCTATACCTCTTTCATCGCTTGCATTCAATTCTAAAAAATTAGATCTCCAGTTGCTGCCAAACAGCTTTCTGGCAACTACAAGCGAAAGTGAAGTTTTACCTGTGCCTGCAGGACCAGTAAAAAGTAGATGCGGCATATTTTTTGCTTCTATAAAAGCTTTAACACGCTTCACTATATCTTTCTGGCCACGGATATCGCTAAAGCTCTGCGGTCTGTATTTCTCTATCCAGATTGCAGTATCATCATCGCTTTGATTGCCTAGTTTTTGTTCCATTTTTTGATTAAATGTTTAATAGTTAATAAAAATATTAAAGGCTGAAGATATAAAAAAGTATTGGTTTTGTGGATTAATTAAGCTGATTTAACTTTATTTATTAGTTTTCTGTATTACTCTTTTTTTATGATAATTGCTACTACTATCAGAATGAGCGTAATTATGATTATATTCGGCAATAATCTTTTTGCCCTTATTGATGTTGAGACATATTCATCACTTAAATCTTCATCAGTCAAAGTGATTTCATCAATATCATCTAATTCATTGTCGAGGGTTATTTTTGTAGAGCTTGTCTCTAAAGTGGTTTTTTTAGTATCTGAGGTTAATTGGCTCTGGGCATCCTCTTTAGATAAAAGTTCAGATTCATCTTGCTCTTCTTCAGTACCTTCTTCTTCACTTAGAGAACCCACATCCTTCTCTTCTAGTATTAAAGTCTCGATAATCGAATTGATTGTCTTTATGCTGTCTTTTTTGAAATTAACCCTTAGCTTATACTCTCCAGACGCAATATTATCATTTAATAGATTAATAAGCTCAAGCTCTTTTGATTCGCGAGCATTAACAGTTATATTTTTCATGTTAGCTTTAATTTTGCCGGAGATAGATCTTCTACCCAAAGCAATATAATTATAGACACTAAAATCATGTGCAATATTGTCATTGTTGATTATTTTAACTTTAGAGGTTATTTTTTCCCCTGCAACTGCAGTTTTAGGATAATCTATTAGTTTATACTCAACTTTTTTGCGAGATGATGTGGAGAAGGTGTTGACCTCTTCCGCACTTTCATCTGCATTATCTAAATTTCTAGTTTCATCTAATTTTAATTTAGCGACTGAATTATCGCAGACATTGCCAGTGATTCCTGCAATATTAATGCTTTTTTTAGCGCTTACCCCTAACCCTTCAATAATAAGCTGATAACTCCCATCTTCAAAATCATCGTCGCAATTATCTTTTAACAGTATCGGTATAGTGATTTCATAAAATGTATTTTTGTCATGCAGATTTAAGCTAGATGTAGTCCTACTAATTTTAGTTTTAGCTTTGAAGTCATCTATCACATATGCAGAAATAGCTGTCTTTGCAGTATCACCTTTATATAGGTTTAATCTTGCTTTTATCAACTGACCGAACTTAATGTTATCTGGAGAAACGTCAATAATAGAGAGGTTTGATTCATTTCCTGAGCCTTTTCTCTTGCCTTTTTCTGCTGTTAGGGTTGTGCCATTGACCAAGATAATTATTTCTGCCAGGTTATCAGAGAGATTATTATCAGAACATACCAATGAAACTAGCTCTGCTTTTATCAATAAAATCCTATCTGCCTCATCTATTTCAGGAGTAAAAGTTTTTGTGTTTGTATTGGTAGTATTTTGAGATCTTTTAATCTCATCTCCCAGAAGGCCAAAAACACTATAACTTATCGTAAATGGATAAGTTTCGTCGCTTAATATAATGTCATATTTTATCTTCTCCTCATTCTGGTAGAGAGTCTTCTCTGCAAAAAGATTTAAGGAAATGTTACACGGCACATTTGAAGTGTCGATTACAGTAAAATTCTTGCAAGCAAAATTATTTGAAAGATCTGCTTCATTTAAAATACTTGAATTGATGTTTGAGCCGCAAACTAGGTATTCGCCAGTACTTGTTGGTGTAAATGTACCAGTATTAGAGGAAGAATATCTTATGATTTCATCTTTAATAAATACCTCTTCTTTAAGTGTTATACCTTGTTTTGTAATATTATATTTAACAATTGTAGTGTAGATTTTGCCGGAATCTGGGTTTTTATTAACGATTCTAAACAGCTTTGTCTGCTCAATATTGAGATTGATACTGTCTGCAATGTATGCTTCTAAGGCAAGATCTTGTATTATTGTTTCCTGAATCCCAATGTTTTGCCTTCCAGGAGTGCCTTTAATAACCGTTCCTTCAACAAAAATATTTTGGACAAAAAAATTTGAATTATTTGCTCTTACTAATGTCCTTCCATTATTATCTGCGCCCAAGCTGTCGTTGTAAGTGATGTTATCAATAACAATATCAGTATTGTCTAGGATAGCGATTGTCTCTTCTGTATTTGATAAAGAAAAGACGCTGTCAAACAATGTGCCATTAAAATCAGGATAATCTTTCAGGAAAGTTGAGGCATCATCTGCAATTACAGCAAAATCCGAGACTAAAAAGCTGTCATTGATTAAAGTAAGCGAATGCTTTACATTGTTTTCAAACAATTTATAGCCAGAGATGTTGATTACGGAAGTTAAATTATTGGTGTTACTGTTGCTTTCATTACTATAGATTTCGATCCATTCATGCTTGGAATCAGTTCCTGTAGGATTATACATGATTTCGTTGATTAAAATAGATGCATAGCTTAAGCTGGACAATAAAATAATTAAGAATACATATAATGCTGCTAAACAATCTCTTTTTGACAAATTAACCCTCAAGATAGTTATTATTGCCTATTTTAAAAAGTTTGAGATTTATTACCATATGTAGAATCTAGTTTAAGCAGAGATATAACCACTAAATAGAAGTAAAAACCACAACCTTTAAAAAGGCATTAGCATCCCTAATACGATTAGGAGGATTAGGTAACTAGTTTAAGATCAAATTTTTTAGGTGAATTTATGGATATTGGTCAGCTAGTAACACAACAACAAATAAGATTTGTATTGGAAGTAAAAGATGTAACTGCGCATCGAGTAACATCAAATACTGCTACACCGCATGAAACTAATGGTCAACGAGCTTGTCAATCAGCTCTTTTTTATGATGGTTCTAAAACAGTGGTTTATACAGGTAAAGTACCTATAACAATTGAAGGAACTATAGTAGATGCTAAAGAAGAAGAGGAAGGGATAATAAGAGTAGAATTATCCGAGGTAATGTGCTCAACCAATGATGGCAGTATGATGAGCTTTAGATATAGACAGTCTGTCGATGAAGGTAAAGGTTATAGGCAAGATGTTAGAAGAGAAGACTTTATGGAAGCAACTGCTACATTTGAAGCACATCTTGCAGATAGACGCCAAAGAGATGCAACTAAAAGCCCATCGACAAGATTAGATATTCCACAAAAAAGCCCAAAATATTTTCCTAAAGCCGATGTTTATATAAGATTATGATTATGCAGCTGTTCTAGCATCTTTTATAATTGGGACTATCTTATTTCTCCAAGTATAATCTTCCATATGCGAATCTTTGATATAAAAGATTCCTAAATATATATCCCTATAATCCACATTGTATGTCCTAAATATACACTTTGATGCATCAAATATTGCATCTCTTCGAGTAGGATTTTTCCAGACTTCTATATTACGTACGTCTGTAAGGAACAGGATATAAGCAATAAAGTTCCAGTGTGTAAGTGAATCTAACCTAGAATATTTATCATCTGTGAACATCCTTGCATTTTGATCAGGTATTTGTGGGTCTCTTGATTTTATCATACTAAAGAATTGATTATGAACTAGCTGCCTAAATTTAGAGAGCCCTTGATTTTCAGATAATAAAGAGAGGATAGGCATCTCAAATGTTTTGCGCAAGAATTCTGCCTTTTCAATACCTATTGATGCGATTAACTCTGGATTATTTCCTAGATAAGGTTCTGGGATATAATAGATAACCATATCTGTTTTCTTTGCTTGATCTTGTACCTGATACTTAAAACAAATAGCAGTTGCTCTGCAATGAACTTTCTTGATTATCTTAAACATCTCATCTACACTTGATTTTAGATTAGTATTAAATTCCACAAGTGTGTTTAGATAATTTTTAATAGAGTTTATTGATTTTGCAAATTTTGTTAAGTATATTTTAAGCACATAGATTAATGCAAATTTTATGTCATGGATATCGAATCCTTTTGTTACATCTCCTTTGCCTTTTTCCTTAAGTCTTGCTTCAAATTTCTTATCTGCCTTACAAACAGCTAGGACCAGAGGGATAAAATCACCATTTTCAGTTGAGGATAAGATATGTTTTAACGCTTTTGTATATTTGACAGATTCACCAAACGAACCTATCATATTTTTCAATAGCGTATTTTGAGCAGGATTAGTGTAAGTATCTTTTTCTGATTCATTTAGTAAAGTATCTGTGAGATTTTTAAAATGCCCTAATGCCCATGAAGAAGCAACTCCTATAAATTTATTGTCAGGATTAGCTGTTCTTATTGTATCATATTCATTTTTAGTGTTATTAACTGTGCCTTGGAGTTCTGCTAACTTTTGTCTGACAAAACTAACTGCTTCTCGTTCGTTTGTGTATATTTTTCTTATTTGATTGCCTTGAAACGCCCTAGGTCTTTCACCAAAAGCTTCATTTACCTTAGATAAGGCATCTTGAATTATCGAATTTATTAGTTTTATTGAAATGCTAGTTGGAGGTACCTTAGAAAAAGGGGCTACTCTTTTTTCTAAGAGATATCTGTAAATATCAGAAATCCTTGCTAATTCCTCTTCTAGTAGTTTTAACTCATGATCTATAACATCTAATTGATCTAAAATAGATTGAGGATTAAACTTCTTTGTATCATAAGATGCCTCATCAGGTATGATCTGCCCAAGATCGATTTTTCTAAGTTTTTCTAGACACCCATTGAAAAGATAGGTTAAGTAAACTGCCATGTTGTAATAGCTATTATAGAACTATTTAAATTTATCTTCAAGAAGTAAAGTAAATTAGATTAAATCAGATTGTTTTTATCATCCATACTCATCCCAGCTCTTGACTTCAAGATCTTCCAGCTTATACTTAGCCAAAGCTTCAATGACCAGCTCAGCTACCTGGATGTTAGTCACTAAAGGCACATTGTAATCGATTGCCAATCTCCTAATTATATAATGGTCTTCAGATTTTGTTGTCTCATGTGGAATATTGATAACCATACTTAATTTCTTTTCAGTCAGGTAATTGAAGATATTTTCAGTATCTTCCTGCGCTTTCTTCAACAACGGAATATTGCTGAATATGCTTGTATGCTTATCGCTGATCTTATAGAGCCTTATGCTTTCTATACCATTTTCTTTTAAGAATAATGAAGTATGCTCAGTTGAGAATATCTTATACCCAAGAGTGTTTAATTTTTTGATTGCATCCAGCAACTTTGCCCTATTTTTATCTCCGCCTATTGTGACAAGGATATTGCTCCCTGGTTTAGGTACCTCAAACCCCGCACTTATCATCGCTTTCAAGAATGCTTCTTTGACATCATCACCTAGGCAAGCAACCTCTCCAGTAGAAGCCATCTCAACAGATAATACAGGGTCTGCACCTTTCAGCCTGGAAAAAGAGAATTGAGGCACTTTAACACCAACATAATCAAGCTCAAGCGCAGATTTATCAATTTTAGGTATTTCTTCTCCAATAATTGCCTTCGTAGCAAGCTCGATGAAGTTCTGCCTGAAGACTTTAGAAACAAATGGAAAGCTTCTTGATGCACGTAAGTTGCATTCTATTACCTTAACTTCATTGTCTTTTGCTATAAACTGAAGGTTAAATGGTCCTGTAATTGCCAATGATTTAGCGATGCTTTTTGCAATCCTTTTTACTTTCTTGGTTGTTTCAAGATATAAAGTTTGTGCAGGGAACACCATGCTTGCATCCCCTGAATGCACTCCAGCATTCTCAACATGTTCAGTTATTGCATAGATTATTATCTCGCCATTTTTGGCAACTGCATCTATCTCTATCTCTTTTGCATTAAGTATGAATTTGCTTATGACAACAGGATACTCTTTGCTTACCTCTGTTGCCTGCTCTAAGAATGCTGCAAGCTCGTCATCATTAAATGCTACATTCATCGCTGCTCCTGATAACACATAGCTTGGTCGTATAAGGACAGGATATTCAACTTTCTTGGAAAAGCTTTTTGCTTCATCTAAGCTTGTAAGCTCTTTCCATTCTGGCTGCGCAATATTTAATTTATCCAGCAGCTGTGAGAATTTATGCCTGTCTTCTGCATTATCTATATTTTCTGGTTTAGTTCCTAGAACCTTGACAGTTGAAGTTAAAAATCTCATAGAAAGGTTGTTTGGTATCTGCCCACCCATCGAGATTATAACCCCATATGGATTTTCTTTTTCATAGATGTCAAGTATCCTTTCATAGGTAAGCTCTTCGAAATATAGCTTATCACAGATATCGTAGTCTGTACTGACGGTTTCTGGATTGTAGTTGATCATTATAGTATTATATCCAAGCTTACGCAATGTTAATACTGAATTTACTGCGCACCAATCAAATTCAACTGAGCTCCCTATCCTATATGCTCCTGAACCAAGGACTATTATCTTGTTGTTTATTTTCTGTTTCTGTATCTTTTCGAATTTGATATCGTCTTCAATTCCATTGTAAGTAAGATAAAGATAGTTGGTTATTGCAGGATATTCTGCTGCTAAAGTATCTATCTGCTTGACTACGGGCAATATCTTGAGCTGTTTCCTGAATTTTCTTACAAGCAAAGTCTTAGAGTCCATCTTATCATTGCTTTCTATTAGGACAATTTTTGCTAGCTGAAAATCACTGTAGCCAAGTTGTTTTGCCTGAAGCAATAGCTCTTTAGATATTTCTTTTAGCTTTTTGCATTTTGAAAGCTTTTTCTCTGTCTCTATTATATTCCTGATTTTATAAAGAAACCATCTGTCAATTTTAGTCAATTTATGGATCTCATCAATGGAAATATCCTGCTTGATCGCCTCAGCAACTGCAAATACTCTTTGGTCAGTCGGATGCTCAAGCTCTGACTTAATCTCTTCAAGAGATTTGAATTTTAGGTTATTTGCTGCAAGACCATGCTTGCCTGTGCCAAGCATCCTTATCGCTTTCTGGAGAGCTTCCTCGAATTTTCGTCCGATAGCCATAACTTCGCCTACACTTTTCATCTCAGAGCCAATATGCTTTGATACATGCTTGAATTTCTGCAGATCCCATCGTGGAATCTTGACAACAATATAATCAAGCGCAGGTTCAAAACATGCCATAGTTTTTTTTGTTATCTGGTTCTCTAACTCAAGCAATGAGTAGCCAAGAGCTAATTTTGCTGCAATGAATGCAAGAGGATAACCTGTTGCCTTGCTGGCAAGAGCTGAGCTACGAGAAAGGCGTGCATTTACTTCTATAACACGATATTCAGTGGAAGTAGGATCTAAGGCATATTGAATATTACACTCACCAATAATTCCGAGATGCCTTATAGTTTTGATAGAAATTTCACGTAAATAATGGTATTCATGGTTAGTCAATGTCTGGCTTGGAGCAACAACAATACTTTCTCCAGTGTGTATGCCAAGCGGATCAAAATTTTCCATGTTACAGACAGTTATGCAGTTATCATATCTATCGCGAACAACTTCATATTCAATTTCTTTCCACCCACCAAGATATTCTTCAATAAGGATTTGAGGAGTATAAGTAAGGGCTTTTTTTATTGTCTCAATCAATTCTTTTTCTGTCCTAACAACACCAGAACCGCGACCGCCTAATGCAAAGCCTACTCTTGTCATAACAGGATAACCTATCTTCTTGGCAGCATTTACTGCATCTTCTACACTATTAACAGCAATGCTTTTTGGGGTTCTTACATTAATTTCATTCAAACGCTTGACAAATAAATCACGGTCTTCTGTATCGCGAATAGCTGCTATCTGGGTTCCAAGAACTTTTACATTGTATTTTTTTAATACACCTAATCTATCAAGCTCTAAACCGCAATTTAACGCAGTCTGCCCGCCAAAGCCTAGCAAGATGCCATCAGGTTTTTCTTTTATTATAATTTTTTCAACAAAATAAGGATTTATCGGCAAGAAATAAACTTTGTCTGCCAAAGAGTCAGAGGTCTGATTAGTTGCGATATTAGGATTTATAAGGATAACTTCAATTTTTTCTTCTTTTAGTGCCTTGATAGCCTGTGAACCGGAGTAGTCAAAATAGCGGTGCTTTTATACACTCTCGCCTGCTTCTCCGATTTTTAGAGCTCCACTGCCTAAAATTACTACTTTCTTAATTTTTTTCACTTTGGTTTTCATCTCCATTCAGTTTCCATAAATATGATCTATTGATTGCAACTTTCCCTAGGATAGAAACAATATTCTTAGTGTTTAATTGTTTCATCTTTTTAAGAATTTTATTTTTTGGTTTTGAGAGTAGCCTTGCAATCTGTGCGGTTGAGAGGGATTTATTTTTTGAAAGTAACCCTAAGATTTGTTTATTCAGCGCTCTCTCGTTCCCTTTCATATAATATATTTTTTTAGAGACTATTTTTTTTAGTTTATTGTACTTTTCTCCCTCTGCTAAACCTATCTTAGTATAAAAATTAATTATACTTTGGTAATCTGTTATGTTAATATACATAACTACATGCTCGCCATCCTCTTTTGTATAGATCCTAGAGATTTTAGGTTTTCCTGAATATATTTCAAACTCTTTAAGCATTGAAGATATTTGCTCCAATAAAGTGTATGCAACTGATTTATATTTAAGATGTCTTATTACATATAAATTTACACCTTTTGCCCTATAATTTTTACTATACATTACCGAGCCATCATCATCGAAAAATGCTTTTAAAAATGCTATTTTGTATTGGTTATCATTATTTATCCATTGTGGAACTAGATTTTGGCTGTAAATTTTTGGTGCTATCGGAGAGCCGAATAATGCTAGAATTTCTCCAATAATTACAGGATAACCAATCCTAGTTTTTTGTTCCGTGCTTGGTGGAAGATTAAATAATTGAAAGATCTGGGTTTTAACTTCTTTAATTAAGTTAGGATTTGTATTACTGTATTCAAATTGTCTTTTATTTCTACCAACATAGCCATCGCCAAATACATGACCCGCAAGAGATGCTAATATTTTATTTTCCTTGATGGGAAACTTAACGCTACAAAATATCCCTGCCCTTGAACCTATAGAAGTTATATTTTTTTGTATTTCTATAAGGGAAATACTAGATAAGAATGATAATTCCAAGATTATTTTTAATGGAATAGAATACTTTTGATTTCTTAATTGTAATAAGAATGGATAACTTATGCCTAGTTTATGCGCTAGAATATTTAGATTTATGTTACAAGAATCAAATAATGATTTAGTATAATCATTAGTTAAATTTAGTCTCATAGTCGGAGATAAATCCCAACTATTTAATAAAAATTCTTTAGTGTCTTCGGTCATTTTACAACTTTCATTTTTATAAGAAGTTTGTTTATTATCCATAATATAAAGAACATTTTTTGGGATAATAAACTCCGGAACTTCATCATTAAGATAGTGTTTAAATGTATCTAAAACTAAAGAGTTCTGGTTTATATATCTTGCCTGTGTTTGTCCAGTGACCAAGGAAATGTCTTGTGGGTGTGTTTCTGTCATTTTTTGTGATTAATTTTTAATTCTCATTCTTTTCTGATTTTTAGATTTTTATGCCCTAATTATCTTTTCATTGCTCTGTTTCTGCCTAAGCACCTTTGCATGGCACCTGCTGCAAAACTCTGCATCTGGCTCTAATACACCATGGCAAAATGTGCAGACTCTTGAGCGCATGAAAAAACTTGTTTCGTGCTGTGGTGAACGTACCATTTTCTTAAGTATTATTTCCTATATTTTGTAATTATTTTATTTATATCATCTATCTCAGTTTTCATCTGCTTTTTTTATTTAACAACTCAACAAATTTATCGAATAAGTATTCATTGTCTGTCGGTCCGCACATGTGCTCAGGATGATATTGCACGGAAAAAAACAATCCGCTTTTATGCTTTATACCCTCATTTGTGCCGTCATTTGCATTTTTCATCCAAGGCAGCCAATCTTTAGGTAATTTTTTCTCATCTACTGCAAACCCATGGTTTTGGCTAGTGACATAGCATCTCTTTGTGTTAACTTCATAGCAAGGCTGATTCTGGGAACGATGCCCATATTTTAATTTATATGTATCTGCTCCTGCAGCAAGAGCAAGCAGTTGATTGCCTAAACAGATTCCAAATATAGGAATTTTTTTAACAATTGCTTTTTTTATATGAGAGATTGTGGAAGTGCACATCTTAGGATCTCCTGGGCCATTTGAAAGCATGATTCCGTCAAACTCATAGCCTGAAGACATAAAATCATGATCCCAAGGAACTTTTATAACTGTCAACCCACGATTTAGCAATGACCTTATAATATTGTTCTTTGCGCCGCAGTCTACAAGAATTACTTTTTTGCTATCTGGCTTATTCTTATAAAGAACAGGCTCTTTGATGCTAACTTCTGCAACCAGATTGCGAAGATTTGGGTCATCCATCTTTATTTTTTTAGCATTATCCTTCTCCATGACAATTTTTCCTAACATAACTCCATGTTCCCTTAATTTTTTAGTCAATGCTCTTGTATCTACTCCAGATATTGCAGGGATGTTATTTTCTTTCAGCCACTCAGATAATGATTTTTTTGCGGTGTAATGGCTGTATTCTTCAGAATATTCGCTTACCACTAAAGCCTGGATTTGGATCTTATTGCTCTCGAAATTTTTCATAATGCCAAACGGATCTTTTTCACCAGAAGGAACCCCATAATTTCCTATTAAAGGATAAGTCAGAACAAGTATCTGCCCTACATAGCTTGGATCAGTAAAGCTTTCAGGATATCCTACCATGCCTGTGTTAAAGACAACTTCACCAGAAATAGAGATATCTGCCCCAAAAGAAATCCCCTTAAAGCAAGAACCGTCTTGAAGTATTAGCTCACTATCCATATTAAAAAAAGGAAAAAGTTGCTTTAAGTATAAAAATGTGCTGGTTTTATGAAGCTACTATTCCTTGATAGTTAATCTGTTTTATTATTTTATAATAGGTAGAAAGATTTTAATACGCTGTAAGGTTTTTAAACATAGGGTGGATAAATGGGATTATTAGATGTATTTAAAAAAAAGAATCAAGAATCTAGCTTTCAGTTCCCTAGTGAACAGGATTTAGAGCTGCCTCCGCCACCACCTTCTACAGATGATTTAGGCATGGAAGAGCTCCCTAACATTGGGCCAGAATCATCATTGCCTGATTCTAATGAACTGCCTGATTTTGATATATCTAATTTAAGTCAAGATGCACAAGGTCTTAGTTTTCCAGATCTGCCTAAACATGAAAAGCAAGAAAATCAATGGTCAGAAGAAGAGGAGCAAGAAGTTGTAGTCGAGCATTCTCAACAAGTAAATTTACCAACAGTACCTTCAACTATCAGTTCATCTGCAAATAATTTTTTTATTAAAGTAGAAGAATTTAAAGAACTTGTAGCTCAGCAAGGAGCTGCAAGATTATCATTAAAATCTCTAAATGATAGCTTAAATAAGATAAATGAAATGCGCTCAGAGGAAGATAAGGAATTTGCAAGATGGCATTCGCAAGCCAGCGATGTCTTAAGGAAACTGACTTATGTTGACAAGGTGCTTTTTGAAAAAAGCGCTGTAAATTAGCGGATAAGAGGAGATATATATTTAAGAATAGATGATAAAAAATTTAAAAGAAACCATAAAAATAAAAAACAATATAAAAAAGGTGAGCAAATGGCAAATCAGACTCCTGTATTTGTAAAGATTGATGAATACAAAGAAGTACTTCAGGTTATGGAGTTAATTAAATCAAAGCTTGAGCAGGCAAAGACAACTTTGAATAAAGTTAACCAGATTAAGACACAAGAAGATAATGAATTAGCTGCATGGCAAAAAGCTCTTGCTGAAGTTGAGAAAAAAGTAGAGTTTATTGATCAGAAACTATTACAGCCGTCAAATTAACTGATAAATAAATTTGTGGTAGATTATTAGATAGATAATATAGAGGAATATGATGAATTAATGAGGATAATATGTCAAAAGAAACTCAAAAAAAACATGTTTATTATGCAGGATTATCTGAGCCTATAGAAGTAAGGAAATCTATATTAGAAGCATCAAGAGAAGTTCTTCAGAGCTTGCAGCAGTTCGACAAGTTTTCTGCAGTGAGAAGAGAAAAGAAGCAAGCGATTGCAGACTTAAAATCTAATGTAAGCGAAATCAATAGATTATTTAGTGAGCTAAAATCCCATCTTCCTAATGCTGCTCAAGCTCCTGCTGTTAAAGCTGCTACGCAAAAACACGAGCTTAAAGTTTCAGCTACAGCACAAATGACTAAGCAAAAGTCAAAGAAGCAAAAAGAACCTTCTGTAAAATTAAAACCTAAAGAGCTCAGCGAACTTGAAAAATTAGAAAAAGAGTTAGGCGAGATTGAGAATAAGTTAGGAGGTATGACTTAATTTAAAGAATTAGAGGTTACTTTCTATAGTTGATACTTCTAAGGTATGCGCATAGCAGCTGCCGCCAATTTAGTTAGCACAAATAGGTAATAAGAAGCCCAAGTTGTGACAAGCAATATCATCTAGTTACTTGGTAATTAACACAACACGCTATGCCACTCTAGCATCACACCCATTTTCTAATTGTAGAGGTTTTGCAAAATCACTTTTAATCATTAAAAATAATTTTGCAAAAAGAAGAGTAACACTTTTGTTTATCTACTCATATGCTCACAGATGATCATCGCTTTTAATCTGCAAGATTAAGACGATTCAAAAATTTTAATTTGTCCATTAGAAATAGTTTGTTCAGAAAAACAAAGGCGTAATATAAACTTCTATCGCTGCTGCGATTCCTAAGAGCAATATAGAGATCGTCACTAAGCCAGATATATCGAACATTATTTGTGGAAATTTTTGAGTGAGATAATGTTTTTTTATGATTGCAATTGAAAATAAGCCGCCTGCTAAGCCAGCAATAAAGTAAGATGCCATCTCTGGGATTCCATGCGTGAAATATCTTACGATACTAAGAGAGATTGCACTGAAGTAAGTAGCTGTTGTTAATGCACCAAATTTTTGTGTATAGCTTGATAATGCTGATTCAATGAAATTACCGATAGCAGCGCCTATCACAGAAGCATTCCATGTAAGTATGAAGATTGCACCCATCCCATAGACAAGGGAAAACAGAAAACAGAAAATCAATACACGAAGATTGTTGAAGAATATCTTTAACAAAGTATCAAACTGCACTGCATTCCCAAGTATCTTGTTATTTATTGAAGTTATTGTCTGCGACTGTGTCTTGAAAACAATTGAGGTAAGTTCTGTTGGAAAGAACACATACCAAGCAGAGAAAGAGACCACAAAGCCGATGAAAAGGAAGATCAATAGAGTAAGTGCTTTGCTATGTTCTTTTAACAGATGCATCTCCCCAGATTCATGCGCATCTTTGTATTCTTCGAGTTTAAATGTGGAATAGACTAAAGGCAAGACTGCCATGACAGTAAGGAATACCATGATTAAGCTTGCCTGATCTTTAAAGATCCAGATGCTAAGAAAGATGCCGACTGTAGAGTATAGGATGCCTAGCAAAAGCATCTTGTAAGGTGTTTTCTCTGCTTTTATAGGATTGATCAATGCTTCAAGTACCATGCTGCCTCGCAAATGATTGTATCTTGTCAGGTATTTATGCTGTGTTGTATATCTTTTAGGTTTATAAAGCTTGGCATTGTATTTTTTCAAAAAAATAGAAGCATTTATATAATATCTGGCACTAATAATCAAAATAGAAATTAGGAGAATACTCCATAGAGGCATGACGTAATGACGACAAAAAACGAGCTTGACAACGTAATCTATAATTATACACAGATTACACCAGATTATGAGGAAGAGAACAAGCTGTTGAAAGCGACTGTCGAACAGCTTAAATCTGAAGTAGACAGGTTCAAACAGCCTGCATTGATGGTGTGTGAAGTCAGGGAAATCATCAATAAGCATGCGATAATCAAGATTCCAAACGGAAATGAGTTCTTTGTAAACATATCTGACAGCTGTGAAAAGATTAATGCAGGAGAAAGTGTTTTGGTTGAGCAGAAGAATCTTACAGTAGTCAAGAAAGTAACTGCATCAAAAAAATTTAATGTTGAGAAATTTGTCATAATTGAACAGCCTAAAATCAAATGGGAAGAAGTAGGCGGATTAGCAGAGCAGATAAATGAGATCCAGGAAGTTGTTGAGCTGCCATTGAAAAAACCTGAGTTATTTAGAAAAGTTGGGATACAGCCGCCTAAAGGAGTTCTTCTTTATGGACCGCCAGGAACCGGAAAGACATTGTTAGCAAAAGCAGTTGCTGCAAGCACAAACAGCACATTCATCCAGATTGTGAGCAGCGAACTTGTCCAAAAATTTATTGGAGAAGGAGCTAAGTTAGTTAAGGAAATTTTTGAGCTTGCAAGAAAAAAAGCCCCTGCAATTATATTCATTGATGAGTTAGATGCATTGGCTGCAACAAGGATGGAGATGGGAACTTCTGGCGAAAGAGAAGTAAATAGGACATTCATGCAGCTTTTAGCAGAATTAGATGGATTTGAGCCATTAGGAGAGGTAAAAGTCATTGGAGCAACAAATAGGAAGGATATTTTAGATCATGCCATTATAAGACCAGGAAGATTAGATAGAATGATACATATACCTGTGCCAGATGCTGTTGGTAGAGAGCAAATATTTAAGATACATAGCAAAAATATGAAGATAGATAAGAAAGTAGATGTTGCTGAGTTAGCTAAGAAGATGGAAGGGTTCTCAGGCGCAGAAATAAAAGCTGTATGCACAGAAGCAGGTTATTTTGCAATAAGAGAAGACAGGGTTAAAATTACCAAGAAAGATCTAGTAGATGCTGTGAAGAAAGTCAAGAAAGAAGAAAAGAAAGACGGCAAGGATTATATGAATATGTTTGGTTAAAGTATTGAGCATAGTAAAGTTCTATTAGTTTTTTGTTAATTTTGTTTAAGTTTTTAGTTGAAAGAATAAGCTAGAAATTTTTATAATAAAGTACGTGCGCTAACCAGTTACTTCCGTTCATCATCTCCTTTCGGATCAACTTGTGTTCACTTGTATCATTGCGCACGCTATTCTCAAAAGTGATGTTCATTATATAAGAGTTATGTTTTTTAGACGACAAATATCATAACACCCTAAAATCCACACAGATCCTGTAAGTCCTTGGCGCATTCTGCCCGCATTTAACGATAGAAAGAATCTTGCATCTCTTTTTTGAAGTTTTGCATACTGATATAATCTTTTCTTCTGATTTATTGAACTCATTCTCTTTCTGGAAGTCATAGAAATGGATTATTGAATTCTTTTTAGTTACTTTTAATGCAATATTAAGGAACTCTTCTGCGCCTTTTGGCAATGGCATCAGAATCCTATCAAACTTAAGCTGGTTTTTTAGATTAGTTTTTTTGTTTTTAGTAATTATTTTTTCAAGCTCTTTTTTTGCATCGCCGTGGATTATGGCAGTGTTATTGCTCCTATTTAGTCTCTGGTTTTCAAGAGCATATTTGTGCGCAACTGGATTAAGCTCGATCGCATAGATTTCTTTTGCTTGAGTGTTTTTTGATAAAGTAAAAGTATATGGACCGCAGCCAGAGAATAAAACAAGTATCCTCTCACCGACTTGAACCTGTCTTGCAACTCTTAGCCTATCATTCGCAAGCCTTGGAGAGAAATAAACCTTTTCCACATCAAGCTTTAATCTTATGTTGTTTTCTTTGTAAAGTGCCTCTTTTGAGGTTTTGCCAGCAAGCCAGATAAGCTTTCTTGTCCTGAATTTGCCTGAATATGCAGCACCTTTCTTGAAAACTGAAGAGATGTTTTTGTGCAGCTTCAATAATGTGTTTCCAATCAATTTCTGTTTTTTTATTAACTCTCTAGGGATTTCAATGATCGCAATATTACCTATTATGTCAAAGCCTCTGATCAAGGAAGGCAGTTCTTTGCTGGTAAGTTTTTCTTTAAGTATTGTTTTGAGATTGTTCTTGTTTTTGTTTCGCATTTTTTAGAGGATATTGTATATTTTTAATAGCTTATTGAAGTTACTTATTAAACCAAACATTTAACCCTGTTTGCTTGTTTGCATCGCTGAGCTTGGTTAATTTTTCAAGTTGTGAGCTGACTCTTTCAGAAGAGAAATCATGAGCTGTGCATAAAATATCGATGATTTTATCTTGATCCAATGCCTGCCATTTTAAAGTATAATCATCTGTTGCAGGTATGTTCTTTATAGTGTCAAATACTTCCTGCCAGGGATAGGAAAAATGTTTTGCCCATTCTAATTCTTTAAACATAGTATCAAAGTCAGTAATGTATTTTTTGATGTTTTTTAATGCATGTTTAGGACCAACCCCTGGAATGCCGCCTGGATTAAAATCTGTGCCAATTAGCATACTAAGTGCAATCAATTGCTCTGGAGTTACTTCCAAAGCAGTAAAAACATCCTGTAACTCGACAAGCTCTGGATTGATCTGTGTGAATGCTAGCTTATTTGGGTTTTTTCTTGCAGTGTTAAGAGTCAGATTTTTGATTAATCTTGTTGCGCCGAACATCAGGCAATCTGCATCTTGGCTGCCTACTGCAAACGCATGGTTGTTTGAAACAATCTTAGATGCTTGGGCTTCACCTTCACTAGGAGCCTGCACAACAGGCAATCCTAATGCGCCAAGCAGAATTTTAGCTTCTTCAACCATTTCTTTTGTCAGCCTAGAAGTCCTAGATGCGTATTTGCGCATCTCTTCTAGGTTTTCTTCTTTAGCGGCATCCTCATATTTTTTTGATGCAGCATCTTTTAAGTCTCTTCTTCTTTTCTGCTCCTGCTCTTTCAATTTTGGAGCCTTGCCGTCAAAGACATAACAGACTTTGATGCCCTGCTGCATTAGCCGAGTGGTTCTATTGAATAACCCTGAGAGATGGGAAGTCACGTTGCCGTGCGAGTCTTGTAGCAAGCTTCCATCTCGCTGCCTGATAGATGAAAGAAATTGATAGAGATTAAGGTTGCCATCTATAACTATGATTTTATTGGCTAAGTCTTTCAACAGGATTTCCTTTCTTGGAATGATATCAAATATTTTTACGCCCATATATCAAGCAGAGAATATAAATAATATAAAACTTTTCATTATATAATGGTTTTAGAGGTTCAGTTTCTGATATGACACTTGATTCTTAAATTCATTATCCAGCATCAATGCTGCTTTTTTAGTCAGCTCGCCTGTTGAGAGGAATAATAAAGGCAGTTTTTTTGATTGTGCTTGCACAAATGCAGCGCTTATGTCTCCTTCATTGCATTTTTGCTTGTTTTTTGCAGAACAGAAATATTGGATGTTGCCGACAGGAGTTGGAACTGAGACCATTAAGTCAAAGTCTGAATTTTTTCTGTTTAGATTGAATGTGTTTATCTTGATCTGCTTAGCGTCAAAATAGGATTTGAGGAAATTGAGGAAATTGTCGTTTAATTCTGTTATTTGAATGTGGATTGATTTAGTTTCCTGAGTTGTAGCTGCTAATTGTGTTTGTAGATTAAGTTTTGTGAAGGGTAGCTTTATTTCAGTAGGCTGTTTTAATTTAATCATATTTTTTTCTGGTGAGATTTTTTCTTGAGTTACTGTTTTTGGCTTTCTGCCATGTTTTTTAGTAGTTTGGCCTTCAGGTGCAGGCTCTAGATACTTTTCTGGAATTAATTGCTCAATCAGAGGTTCTTCAGATTTCTTTAATTGTGCAGATTCAGTATGGGTTTTTATTGGTGCAGTTAATCTTTCAATCTCTTCTTTATGTTTTAATAATTCTTCTTTTTGCTTTAGTGATTCAAGCTCCTGCCTTTGCCTGGATAATTGTTGTTTTTCTTGCTCAAATAGGAACCTTTCCTCTTCGACTTGTTTTTTCTCTTCTTCAAATCTTTTCTTCTCATGTTCAATTCTCTGTTTATCAGCATCAATTTTTGCACGATGAGCTTCATGCTCTTCATGTAATAGTTTAGGAGAAGAATGCTGCTGTTCTGGTAATAGATTCATTTTTGATTTTATGAGATGCTCAGCTTCATCTTTTGTTGTAAGGTACCATTTCCAGAATGTTTCCTGGCCAGAAGGAAGGTTGACAGTCAATGAGACTGAAAAATCTTTTAGTGTTCTTAATGCAACACGGATAAGAGGCGTTTGTTCTATATCTCTCAATATCTTATGTTGTTTTAGCATGTCGAATGCTGCCTTGTCTTTCTCATTCATGTAATTATAAAGCAGTTGCAGCTTTTCCTTATCATCAGGAAGGTAATATACAGGAGAACCGCCTATTTTTGCAGTGCTGACAAGCAATTTTTTGTTTGCAACCAGTTCAGAAAGATGGGCTCCGGCAAATACTGTGTCTAGCTTTAATTGTTTAGTCAGGTCTTTTGGGATTACAGGACCTTTTGCATGTATTATCGCAAGTATTTTATCTTTCATATTTACAGATACAGATGCCTGGTTTGTATTGAACATTTTAGTGTAGAGATGTTGGTTAAATCTGTTATTTCCTATAAGTTGTAGAAGAGGGTGTTTTTAATAAATGTTGTGAAATATTTCAAAAGAAGATTTATATAGATTAAGAGATGATGGCGCCTGATGAATAATACACTTAAGCAAAAACTAAAAAGCAATATCTGGAAGTTTTATCTGTTTGATGTATTTGGAGGCATGTTCTTTGCGGTACCGATTATCGCATTATTTTGGTTGGATAATGGATTAAACTTAACTCAAATTATGATTTTGCAGTCTCTATTTTCAATAGTGATAATCTTATTAGAGATTCCTACAGGCTATTTTGCAGATATATACGGCAGGAAAAAAGCTTTGATTATTTCAGGTATGGGAATATTTGGCGGAATAGTGATATACAGCATAAGTTATAATTTCTTAGAATTTTTGATAGGTGAATGTTTATTTGCAATAGGATTATCATTTTACTCGGGGGCAAGCTCAGCATTTATTTATGATACTCTTAAAGATTTAAAACAAAAAAAGAATTATAAAAGAATTTGGGGTAATGTAAAGTTTTATGGGATGTTAGCATTGGCAATATCAAGTATTATAGGTGGATTTATTGGTGAGATAAATTTAAGGTATACATTCTACTTTTCTCTTCCATTTATGGTTTTATTAATACCTATATCACTATCTTTTGTTGAACCAAAGAGACATAAAATAATAGTTAAGAAAGGACATTTCTCAAAATTAAAAGATACATTAAGATTTTCCCTTATTAAGAATATCAAATTAAGATGGATTATGGTATATGCAGCAATAATTTTCGGGTTTAATAATGCAGGACTCTGGTTATATCAGCCATATTTTAAACTTACCGGAATTGATATAGCCTATTTTGGAGTAATATTTGCATCATTTCATGTATTTGCAGCAGTTTCTTCAAAATACGCAGATAAGATTGAGAAGAGGTTAGGGCAAAAATTTTCTTTGATCATGCTTGCAGGCATAGTAGTTGTAGGCTATTTCTTAATGAGTAAAATAGTGTTTATCTTTAGTTTTGCATTCATTTACTTATTCCAGTTTGTGAGGGGATTCTCAGAGCCCGTGCTGTCAGATTATGTGAACAAGCTAACGAAATCAAATATAAGGGCAACTGTGCTGTCAATAAATAATTTAGTTGAAAGAATAGTTTATGCACTGATAATACCTTTTATAGGATGGATTGCAGATGTTTACAGCATAACACAGGCATTGATGATAACTGGAATAAGTGCATTAGTGCTTGGAGGTATAGTGTTAGTTATTTTATATAAGGATAGAGTTATATGATGACAAAAAATCACGTAATATCCCAGATTATTTTATTTTTATAACCTTTTCTGACAATTATACCTTCTTTATGCATCCGATGTAAATGAGGTTTAATGCCAGTTATAGTAAATAATAATCCATTTGCTAGATCAATTGTTGGAGATGGTTTTTCATCTAAGATTTTGAGGATTTGATGTTCTATAATATCTGGGTTTCGTGTTCTCTGTTTTCTATTACGTGTCCTTATTGCTAATTCCAACTTTTGGATTTTATCTGGATGGGCAAAGCCTATTTCTTGTTGGAAAAGTAAGTATTCTGAGGTCGGGATTTGTAAATAAATCTTGTCTGTTTTATTAGGAATTAGGTGTATCATAATCTTGCTAGTTTCTATGCCTAAAGAATTTATAAGTGATTTGATCTCATTCATTATATTTAGATTATGGATACCAACAGCTAAATGAGTAGAGATTGTCCCTTCATCATCAAATAATGCCTGTAAAAATACTTGTTTAAATTTTCTTTTGGTATTAAAGATGGATTTCGGAATCCTATTTGGATATGTAAACTTGACATCAAAGATATGCGCAAGAACATCAGTTACGACTTTTGGAAAATATACAATTTCAGTGGTATTTGGAATTGTTTCAGATATTTTCATTTTACCAAGAATAGAGAGGTCTTGTTTAAATTGATCTCTAAGAACTTTGCAAGTATTTGCATAATAAGGTGTTTTTTCTTTGCCAGCTGAACCATCTGCAATAACATGGGCAGTAATTCTATAAATTTCTTCTGACTCTTTTATAGGTAGTTTTGGATTATAGATACTTAGACCTACCCTTGCTCTTATTTCAGAAATATTTTGTTCTAAATAGTTTATAAATGATTTATCTAATAGAGGAATACATTTCTTAAATAACTTAAGAGAGAAATATACAGGATAATATCTACCCTTATCTCTATCTATTTGTCTGTGATATTTATTTACGTCTTGACGATATCTGCCTAAAAATTTAGAGAATTCTTTTTGTGTTCCAAAAATAGAATACATTTTCTTAAAAAATAGGTCGTTCACCTCAGTTTTGAATAATATAAATAATGTGTCTGGTAAATCTGGTAAGTGAAATTCACGAATAGAAGTATTTTCTCTAACTATTTGTTCTTGATTAATTTTTGTTAGATTCATTTTAAATCACAAATCTTTCAATTGTAAAACTAAGTAAATGATTCTTCTTTATATACTCTCACCAAGAATGTCCAGTGCCATAGGACAATGTCCAGTGGACTTAAAGAAAATTATAATTTGAGGGTTGAACAATAGTGTAAATAAGAGTAAAGTGGTTAAAAATAAATAAAAAATTAGAATCAAGTAGAAATTAGAAAATTACCTGAATTATTAAGGTCTAAGCCATCTACACTCATAATATGTAGTTTCCCCTTCGTCATCCACTATACCAATCAATAACCTTTTCTTAGTGCTATGAGCTACCCTATTTTTGGCAGAGAAGTCGTGCCATGTTAAAGTTGAACCTTCTAAAACAGGAAATACAACCCATTTTGCATGGTCTTCGCCTGGCTTTATTCCGCGGTCATATACACGAAAATCTGCACCGAATTTTAATGCTGTCTTTATTATGTAGCCGCGATTTCTAATATCTTTGTAAACACAGTATTTTGCCCAGAAGTTGTGCTCTGATTTTTGCGCTTTTTTCAAGCAGTTTTCAAAAGTGATCTCTTTATTTCTTTGGTCAAGCAGGATTACCTTTTGTTTTTCAGAAAGATATATTGCTTCAATCAAAGAAAGCTGCACTTTACCAGAGCTTAACAATATACCGTATCTACCTGAATTATAAAGCTCTTTAGCCTGATCTGTATTTTCAGTGACTGCCCTAGTTTTCAGCAGATGCGCTTTTACTGGTTCAAGGAAAGGTTGTTTTTGCTTTTCTTCGGTCATAGTTGACTTAAAATGTGGTAAATTTAAAAAGCTTTCTTAATTACTACTATATAAAATGCAAATAATATTTTTAGGCACATCTGGGATGGTGCCGACAAAGGAAAGGAATGTTGCGGGAGTTTTTCTTAGTTATAAGGATGACGGAATACTATTTGACTGTGGAGAGGGTACCCAAAGGCAGATGAATATTGCAGGCATCAAAAGAAACGCAGTAACTAAAATATTGATAAGCCATTGGCATGGTGACCATGTTGCTGGAATCATAGGCTTAATACAGACATTAGGGAATGAGAAAGAAGAAATCAATATCGAGCTGTATGGCCCTAAAGACACCAAGAAGTATATGGACCACATACTACAGTCATGTATATTTGAGCTGAAGATAAATATTAAAATTATTGAAGTAGAAGCTGAGAAGCCAAAAAAGTTTTTTGAAAATGAGTATTATATTTTGGAAGCTGCTGAGATGGACCATAGTGTGCCTTGCTTAGGTTTTTCTTTTATAGAGAAAGACAGGAGAAATATTGACAAGGCATTCCTGGCAAAAAATGGAATTTCTGAAGGCCCACATCTTAAAGAGCTGAGCGCAGGAAATGATATCCTCTTTAAAGGCAAGAAGATCCTAGCTAAAGATGCAGTTAATGTTGCATTAGGAAGAAAAGTGACATATGTGATGGACACTTTGTATTGCAGCAACGCAATTGAGCTTTCCAATAATGCTGATCTGTTGATATGTGAATCAGTGTATTCAAGCAATCTGCAGGATAAGGCTGAGACATATAAGCATATGACTTCAAAAAGCGCAGCAATGATCGCGAATCAAGCTGGAGTGAAACAATTGGTGCTGACGCACTTTTCACAGAGGTATAAGAATACACAGGAGATAGAAGAGGATGCAAGGACGTATTTTGATAATGTGCTATGTGCAGTTGATTTCATGAAGATAGATCTGTAAGTAATTAAGATAAGAGATAAGATAATCAATAGAAATAATAAGATTTTATAATAAAATAATTTTAGGTTGAGGAAGTTATGTCGACTAAGAGCAAAGGAAGTTCTGCAGAAAGAGAAATCATACATAGGTTCTGGAAAACAGAAAAGTGGGCAGCGGTCAGAGTGGCTGGATCCGGAAGCATGAAATACCCTGCAGTTGATGTAGTAGCAGGAAAGCAAGGCAGAAAGCTAGCAATAGAGTGCAAGAATGTCAGCACAGGCAACTTATTTTTCAGCAAAGAAGATCTGCAGCAAGTAATGGATTTTGCAAATAAGTTCGGCGCAGAGCCTTGGGTTGCAATCAAATTTGACAGGATAGGGTGGTATTTTTTTGCAGTAAATGTGGTGATGGAGCTCGGCACAGGCAAAAGCTTTAATCCAGATAATGCTACGACATATGGCGTATCTTTTGAAGAGATAATAAAAGAGAGATAGGCATTAATACTCGAGAAAGAATATTTTTATTTATTTCTGCTTAACGAAAGATTTTTAAAGTAAGTTGAATATTAAATTTAGACAATGAAAATATCTAATAAGATTATCGATTCGACCATAACTGAAGTAGCAGGTGAAGATGTCGTAAAGCTAGTGCATGCGCTTAAAAATAAAAAGAACGTTTCTGAGTTTAAGCTTGCTGAGAATATTAAGCAGGAAGTCAACCTTACCAGAAATATGCTTTATAGGTTATATGATTCTAACTTAGTCTCGTTTATCAGAAAAAAAGATAAGAAAAAAGGATGGTATATCTATTATTGGACTTTTAATATGAAAAGGATAAAATACCTTGCAGTCGATATAAAAAAGAAACGCCTGGAAATCATAAAAGAAAGGCTGAAAAGAGAGAAAGACGGGCAGTTTTATGGATGCAATAATAAATGCATCAGGCTTGATTTTGAGCAATCTATGAACTTTGAATTCAAATGCCCTGAATGCGGAACATTGGTCAACCTAGAGGATAATAAAGAGAAAATTTTAACTTTAGAGAAAGAGATGAAGAATTTGATTTCTGAGTTAAAAGATAACAAATAAAGGGTTCTGTGAGTAATAGAGATAATACTAATTAGGGGTCGTAATTAATTCTGCTGAAACACCATAATTGAGAGAGGTGTTAAAATTAAGAAATAAATTAAAAGATAAAAATATGCTTTATCTGCGCTTTTTCAGCTGTTTTTCTATCTGCAGCTCTTCTTTAACTATCTTTACTGCAATCTTTTCGATATGCTCTTCTATTCGCTCTATCCTTCTGTCCATCAGTACAAGAATCCTAAGGGAATAGACTATTGCAGCTAAAGTACCTAGAATTATGCTTAATGTTACTTCAGGAACTCCAAATGTCGAAACCATTTATTTTCACCTCTCTTTTTGAATTATAATGATATAATAAGATAAATATTATTAGGTATATAAATCTTTGTATTGAGAGATTGTAGAGGCTAAAGTAAGATAAGAAAGAGTTAGAATATTAAAAATAGATAGAATAAAATAAGGAAAAAATTAAGATGAATAATGAAAAAAATAAAGAGATAAAAGAAAAGATTAGATAATATCCTCTTCAGCAATGACCATATAATCCCCTATGGCAATCACTGCGCTGAACGGTATCAAGATATGGTTATTTTTGTCTTTTTCCAGCTCAAGCTTTTCTGTGTATGTGGTAGGATTGGAAAGGACCATATGGATAAGCTCACCTGAGCGTGTCTCAAAGATCAAATCTCCGACTTCACCAAATCTTTTGCCGGTCTTGCTAACTACTGTCTTGCCTATAAGCTGCTTAGAATATTTTTTGTCGTCATCTGCCATCATTTCACCTTTTTTTAGATTCTAATCCTGGTTTTTGATTATATTTATTATATTTGAAACTAGGTATATAAATTTTTCTATTTTGTAATGATTTTTGCTACAATAAAGTGGCATCCTTAAGAAGCAGAGAATGGTTTTGAAGCTGAAAATTCTTGCACCCTCTGACCTATAAATTCCTTATTATAGCACTTTTCTTTTAAATCGCAGGCATTGCATTTGTTCTTGTTGTCGATGAAATCAGGCAATTCTTTGCTGGTTATTGTTTCAATGACTTTGTCACGAAGAGCTAATACCTCATCTTTGAGAAAAGGATTGCTTATAATTTGGCGCTTGTCTAAAGTATCGAGATAATAGACATAACCTTTAGTGATAGGTTGTTTATGAATGTCTTCTAATAACAGCATATATGCACTTGTTTGTATCTTGTGGTTTGGCCAAATCCCTGTATCAGGTGTTTTGCCTGTCTTAAGCTCGACTGGAACAACTGTATGCGAATAAATCTCGACCTGATCGATTATGCCTCGCATACCTAAGGTTTTTGAGGTAATGCCGACTTCAGACTGGAGTTTTGGAGTAAGGTTGTCCCATAACTCCTGACCATAGATGTTTTTTTCTTGAATAAAATTAAAGAGGTTTATCGCGCGGATCTTTGATTCGCTTTTTAATAGAGGAAAGATTTTATTATGTTGGTCTACTAGACTTGAATTAAAGCGTTTTAGTTCATATTTGTTTCCTATCAATGTTTGCTTTAAGATAGCAGAGTACATTGTATTATAACGAGATTCTATCTGCTCTAAAGATTCTCCTTGTTGTATGCTTTTGACAAGAGTTTCTTCGATTTTATTTATTTTTTCATAGCAATAATGGCGTATGCTTCCAAGAACAACTACTTCTTTTACAGGAACAAATATCTTTAAGACTTTTTCAAGGAAAAGCTTACGCTTGCAGAATAGGTAAGCTGAAAGAGAGGTAACTGGGATTATTAAATTTGTATGTTTTATCTCTTGGATTGAAGAAAATGTTTTTTCTTGAGAATTTGCCATAGATTAAGCTAATGGTTTTTGATTTATATATCTTGCCTGTATTTGTCCAGTGTCCAGTGGGATAAAACAGGTTTATTAGTATTTGTTTAGGTTTTTCTGTAAAATATAACAACAACTTATTTAAATATAATATAATAATTAGCTTAGATTAATATAATAATAGTTTAGATAATAATAAATTGAGGGAATCAGATGGATATTGAAACAAAACTGGAACTGATAAGGCAAGTAGGAGAGGAAATTGTTATAGAGGAAGACCTAAAGACGTTGTTGGAGACAAAGCAGCACCCTATTGCATATGATGGGTTTGAGCCGAGCGCAGTTGCGCATATTGCCCAAGGAATTCTAAGGACAATCAATGTCAATAAGATGCTGAAAGCAGGCTGTAAATTCAAAATGTATGCAGCAGACTGGCATGGCTGGACTAATCTCAAATTTGGTGGAGATTTGCATAAGATACAAGTTGCAGGGGATTATCTGATAGAAGTATGGAAAGCTTCTGGGATGGATGTTGACAGAGTTAAGTTCATAAGAGCAAGTGATGTTGTTGATAGCCAAGAATATTGGAAAAAAGTGATGAAGATTGCTCAGAATGTGACAGTCAATAGAGCAATCAGATGTGGGCAGATAATGGGAAGGAAAGAAGATGAAGTTTTGCAAGCAAGTCAGATCATTTATCCATGCATGCAATGCGCAGATATATTTGAGTTTGAGGCCGATATAACTCAGCTTGGGATGGACCAACGAAAGGTGAATGTGCTTGCTAGAGAAGTTGGAGAAAAAGTTGGCTTTTGGAAGCCTGTCGTAGTAAGCCATCACATGCTGATGGGATTAGGTGAGCCGCCAAAAGGAGAGAAAAGTGTGGATAGGGCTGTTGAGATGAAGATGTCAAAAAGCAATCCTGCAAGCGCAATATTTATGACTGATAGTGAAGAGGAGATAAAGAAGAAGATAAGCAAAGCTTACTGTCCTATAAAACAAGTGGATGAGAATCCTATGATGGAGTATGCCAAATATTTGATTTTTGAGATGTTTGAGGGTATGGAAATTTCTCGCCCTGAAAAGTTTGGAGGAAATTTATTGTTTGAAAATTATGAGCAGCTAGCTAAGGTTTATAGTGAAGGAAGCCTTCATCCTATGGATTTGAAGAATTCTGTTGCTGAGAATATTAATAAGATGTTAGAGCCAGTAAGGGAAAAGTTAAGAAAGAGCAAGAATGCACAGAAGCTAAAGGAAGAATTGGATAGTTTTAAAGATGAGAAGTAAGAGACGGAATAAAAAGTTAAAATAAAATAGCCCTGTAAAAAACAAGGGAAATGTAATTATTTCTGCATCACTATAGCCATCGAATAATTCTTAGTAAAGTACTTCTTTGCAACTCGCTTAACATCAGCAATACTTACTTTTGTTATTTTTGAGAGATAGCTATCTGCATCTTCTGCTTTTGAGATGGTTTCCCAAGTTGAAAGAAGGTCTGCCCTGCCATGTGAATCCTCTGTCTGCAGGAATAGGTTGCCTACCAAGAATGTTTTTGCCTCTTCCAGGTCTTTTTTAGCAATTTGCTGTATTTTTTTTAGCTCCTTTTGCACGATAGCCAAGGATTTAGAGATATTTTTCTTATTTGTGCTGAAGTAGATGCAGAAAGCACCATAAGTTTTGCCAGAATCATTATGACATCCAATTTCATAAGCAAGAGCATTTTTTGTCCTTATTTCATAGAACAATCTTCCGCTTTGACCACGGCCAAGGATCGCTTTTATGATATCAAAAATATAGCTGTCTTGATGCTGTCGAGGAACAGTTTTATATCCTAAAACTAGATAAGAAGTTTGAATTTTTCTTTTCTCAACGGTTTTTCTGATAGAAGTTTGTTCTGGCTCCGTTAAATCTAAATTGATGTTGATTGGGTTTTGTTTTGCGTTTTTAAATTTTAATTGTATTTTTGATTTTAAGTTTTTAATATTTCCGACAACAGTTATGACCATGTTATTTGGAACATAATAAGATGAATAGTAATCTAAGATTTGTTGTTTATTGATCGATTTCATTGTTGCAATTGTACCGTAGGTTGGATTTTTGACAGGATGATTAGTGAATAAAGTTTTGAAGAACAATATCCATTGATGGTTTCTTGGCTCATCTGTCACAAGGTTGATCTCATCAAGTATGACTTTCCTCTCAGTCTCTACAGGTTTTTTGTTGAATGTTGAGTTCTGCATCATATCAGCAAGAACATCCAAAGCAACCTCAAAAAAATCTTTATGGATTGTTACATAGTAAGCTGTTCGCTCATTTGTGGTGTATGCATTGAAATTTCCGCCACGGCTTTCAATCTCATTGGAGATGATTTTGCTGTCTTTTCTTTTCTTGGTGCCTTCAAACAACAGATGCTCAAGATAATGAGAGATGCCTGCAATCTCTTTTGTCTCGTGGATGCTGCCTATCTTAATTGTGATTTGAATTGTGATGACTTCTGAATCGCGTGGATCATGAAGAATTGTCAATCCATTAGGTAAAGGATATCTTCTGATTCTTGTTTTTTTAAATGGCATAAGTTTAGAGATAAAAGCAATATTTATATACTTTGCGTAGGTTAAGTTAATTTGAGTTGTTATGAGAAACCTAAGGAAAAAGATGAAAAACTGCATGAAAAAGAAAGTGATGAAGAAAGTGAAGTTTGATTATAGGAAATTGAATAAGAAAAATCTGGTTAAAAAGATAAAATTTAATTTGAACAGAAGATCGAGTTTTTCAAAGGTGAAATTGGATTATATAAGAAAAGCATGTAGATATACTGATGTGTTGTATAGTGCAGTGTTAAATAATTTTTCTAAGTTCCAGACAGAAAATGAGGTAAAGAGATTTATGGATGCCTGGATGAGAAAAAAAGGATTGAAGAAAGCTTTTCCTACAATTGTTGCGTCTGGCAAAAATGCATTTGAAATACACCATAAGCCTTCAAATGACAGACTTGTGAGAGGTTTTTGTTACCTTGATTTTGGAGTAAGAGTTAAAGGATATTGCTCAGATATGACAAGGACATTCTTTATAGGAAAGCCAAGTAATGAAGAGAAAAAGTTGTATAAATTGGTTTATGAATCACAGATGCTTGGGATAAAAAATCTCAAAATAGGTAAAAAGTATATGGAGATTGATTTAGCATCCAGAGATTTTTTAGGCAAATATAAAAAGTATTTTATCCATTCATTAGGCCATGGGTTAGGTAAATGGATACATATGCGACCTAGAGTCTCGCCAATGTCTGGAGCTGTTGTTATGGCAAATGATATTGTAACTATAGAGCCAGGAATTTATATTGAAGGAAGATTAGGGATAAGGATAGAGGACGATGTTTACATTGATTCTAAAGGTAAAGTTGAAGTGATGAGCAAGAGCAGTAAGAAGTTGATTTGTTTGCCAAAGAGATAATTAAAGAGAAATAATATAGCTAAAGTATAGTCGCTAAATAAGACCATATTAATGGAATTTTACCTGTTTTAATGAATAGATTTAAAAAGAATTTAGGGTTTTAAGAAGAATATGGAATATGAACAGCTATTGCAGAAAGCAAGGAAATTATTGCCAGAGAATACTGTAAAGACTGAGAGATTTGAGATACCTAAAGTAAAGGGGCATGTCCAAGGTAATAAGACAATAATAAGCAATTTCCAGCAGATAGCTTCTACATTAAGAAGGCCTGTTGAGCATCTTCTAAAATATGTTTTAAAGGAGCTAGCTACCCCAGGCGATCTTAAAAGCGCAGGCTTGATCTTGGGAACAAAAGTTAATGCAGCAAGAATAAATGAAAAGATAGCTGAATATGCTAAAGATTATGTGTTATGCAAAGAATGTGGAAAACCAGACACTAAAGTTGTTATGGAAGGAGATTTTAATTTCTTAAAATGCACTGCATGCGGCGCAAAACACAGCATAAAAGGCAGGTAGGAAGTATGTTTAGTTAATGGTATAAGAGATATGGCACCTAAAATAATAAAGATCCATAAACTTACCGATGGAAGAGTTATGCTTGCAATCTGTGATTCTGAATTACTAGGCAAAAAGTTTGAAGAGGAAAAGCTTCAGCTTGACTTAAGTTCTGATTTTTATAAAGGAGAAGAGATGGATGATGAGAAGATATTAGGCTATGTAGATAGAACATATATTATCAATTTAGTAGGAGAAGAGAGTGTTGATTTTGGTATAAGGAATATGTTAATAGAAAAGAAGAGCATTATTGTAGTAAAAGGAGTGCCACATGCGCAGGTAATGTTGATGTAGTTGTAATGAGAGTGAGATTAATTGTAGATTATTTCCTAAAGAGATGTTGAAGAGATAAGTCAATTATTTAGTTAATCAAGTATTACCTGCCCATTTGAGCAACCCAGATTGCTTTTCTTTTTCTTTTGCAAAATTGCCTTCTATTGCGCGCTTGACCAATTCAATTGTCTGACGGAGATATTCTGGCACATTATAATCCTTGCTTAATGCAATAGAATAATCTAGATATTTTACAACAGAGCCTTCTGAGACTGTGAAGATTATTTTACCTGAGCATTTTAAGCAGATGCCGACTAAAGGAGGGCGACGATATTTTTCATTGCAGCTGCTGCATCTGAAAGATTGTGTGGAAAATTTACGCAGATTCCCTTTTATATCTTTCAGGAAATGTTTTTCAATCACTAAACGAGCTACATCATGCTCATCTACAGCAGCGATTTTTTTGGCTATTGCCATCTGTCCTGCTAATTTTTCTTCCATACTAGGAAGGCTTTTGTAAGCAGAGCATTTGACACCTAGATTTATGCTGCTGACGTCATGGGTGTAGCGAATATTTTCATACTGCTGTTCTGTGTTTAAGCGATGCCTTATCTGCTCAATCTTTATTTCAGAAGGCATCTTATATTCTGTTGCAGCATCATAAAATTCGAGAGGGTATTTAGTGACTACATCTACACCTAAAGCTTGCTCATCTACTTCACTAGGGATGATTGTGGATGTCAGAACTAAAGGGCTGTCCATTGTCTTTGAGCCACGCTTATCTGGAAGGAATGACCTTGAGAAATTAAGCAATCCGTCCATCAATAACATAACGCCTGCTTCATCACCATCAGCATCTCTTCTCATTGCTGCATGAAATAATGGATGAGCAAGAAATCCCTGTGTTTCTGAAAATCCAATTATTCTTCCAATCACACCTGCAGAGATATGAGGTGCAATAGCAATAACTATTTGGCCAACAAGGTCTTGCCTTGATTTGAAATTATAAAAAGGCTCTAACTTGTAAAATTTGACCAATAATTCATCAATAAAGTTGCCGACGTTTAATAAGACAATATCTGCCTGGTCATCTAAAGCTTCTGTGGCAGCAGGGACAATGATGTCTTGAGGTTTTATTTCAAGGATTTGAATGTCATCTTTCAGTTCTTCGCCATGGATATCATGAGTATAGCCTAATGATTTAAGCTTTTCAACACTGACACAGATTTCTCCTGGATTAAAGTGTGTTAAAGGAAGCTCGGACATATCAAATCTTGTTGTACCGTCTTTGTTAACGTAAATGTTATGTTTTGCTCTTAATATACCTTTGATAAGATTTTCAGGAATATGGTCTTTATTAGATGTGCCTTTGACTCCTTTAATTAGTTCAGGAAATATTTTATCCTGGATCTTGTCCAATGCATGATTGAAATAATGCGATGCATCTATCTCCCACATTGTGTAAGTAGTGCAGGGTCCATGTTTAGGGCAGTTTTTATCAGGCGTCAATCCGCAAACCTTGCAGTAATACATCTTCTGGGTTTTAGAATCGCAAACTTCACAAACTTTATAGACAGTTTCTCTGCTGCAGGTTAAGCAACGGTAGAGAGAAAATAATGATCTGATCTTGCCTGCTTTGATGGCCTGCAAAAAACTTCGTAATCTTCCTCCTTCTTCACCTACTGGGAATAATGCTTGAGGAGAGCCTGTCAGCTTACGCTGCTTAGCTTTTTCTGGCCTTCCCATCCTTGCGCCGATAAATGTTCCGCTTTTATCTTTTATAGGAAGAAGAGAGATCTTTTGGATGGCTTCCAATGCAGTATTTTTTATTTGGAGATGGGCCAAAGGATTTGGTGTTGGGAGATTAGTTATTAAAGATGTTAATATATTAGAGGTTAAAGGATTGGTTGTTGAAGGAGTTAAAGTAATTGTTGTACCTGGGTTAGAGCCTTGAGCTTGTGATAGTTTATTAGATTCAATAACTTGAGTTATCACAGAAAGAATAGTTTTATCTAAGTTTGCTAATTGCGACATAAAAGCAGCAGAATGATTTCGCTCTAAGACTATAAATTCATAATTGACAAACAAATGAGGCACGCCTATCTCCTCAAAAACTTTTTTTATATGAGGATGTTTCTTTATTATGATCTTATGTATTTCACCTAAATCATCTCTTTCGATGGTAGTGAGATGGGTGCCAAGCAAGATGACTAATTGAAGCAGATCTTCTAAAGAGATCAGTTTCCAATGGAAAGTGTATTTAGGATGTAAAGGGATGTTGAATGTTTCAGATAATTTGTATGCAAGTGTAAATGTTAAATTAGGATGTGATGTTTTTGTCAGCAATATAGTTAACTCATCTTCTGGAATATTTAACATGACACTTAAGTTTGGAATATTGATCTCATTGAATTTTTTTAATATAGCTTCTTGAAGATGTTGCTGCCACCATTCTTCATTATAGCCTGCAGGAACTAAAAAATGGTTGTTTTCAGAAAAGTCGCCATAGCTAAATAAGATATCACCTAAAAATAATATTTTTTCGATCTCGTCTTTATATTGCCTGTATTTTTGCTCTGAATCCAGATAAACAACAGAGCCGTTTTTTAACCTTACTATCTGGGCTTCAATTGAATCGCAAGGTGTAACTGCAGCTGCCTTTCCTGGACGTTCCATTTTTAATTGTGTGCCTGTTGCAATATAATTATTAAGAATGCGCATGGTTATAGGATGGATTCCTGCTGCTGAAAATCCACTTATCCTTGTTTTGCCATATCTAAGACGAAACCCGCCTTTGGCTAAAGGATGTGTCAAGATCGGCCTTCCAGCTACAAGATCTGTGATATAGGTAAGATTAGGTGAGAGTTTTGATTTTTGTGAAGTGTCTATTACTTTGCTTTTTGACTTGATCCTTTTCTGAAGTGCAATAAACTGTTCTAAGAACTTCCAATCAAGTGAGAATTCTTCACCCCAGACACCTACTCTTTTCCAGAGCTTGTTAGCTTTTTGTGAAATGCCTTCTGCAAGGACTAGGCACATACCGCCTCTGATTCTGTTTGTTTCCATCCTAGGCAGATCCTTGTAGTTTGAAACTTCAATCTGTTCAGTAGGATCACCTGTGATTTCGACCGGGATGTTCGTAACCAAAAATTTTAATTCTTCTAAAGAAGGAAGGTATTGTAGATTAACTGCTCTTTCATGATAATCATAAACCTCAGTAAGATAACGCATAATCTCTTTATCGCTTGGATCATAAGTAGCGTAACCTAGTTTTACCCTAAGGTAATCTGCAAGTATGACTGAAGTTGCTGCTGCTGTCCCTCCTGCACCTCTGATAGGGCCTGCGTAATATACTGCAAAATATTCTTTGCCGTCATTACGTTTTTTTATCTTTAGTTCTATAAACCCTTCTAACGGAGCAGAGACTATACCGCAAGTAAGATATGCAAACCCAGTCCTTATGCCTGCTTCGATAGATTCTTTTTTTGAGCTGAACTTGCAGAATTTTTCTTTAGTAACTTCCTCTGCAATCCTAAACCCAACTCGCCAGTCTAACGCACCATATTGAGCTTCAAGCTCTACAATAGCTGCAATCAAGCTTTCTTTATCCAATTGTGGGACAACGACTGAAATCAGCCCATGGACGCGTTCAGCCATGTTTTTAGCTAATGGGATATCAACCTTGTCTTCTGGATCATAGCCTAAAGCTCTTGCCTTGCCTGCAACAGAATAAGCTGATTCAACCTGCTTATTGATGCTGTCAAAATATTTCTGCATTGAAATTGAGGTTACTGTCATTTTTTCTTTTCTCCAATTAAAATAGATAACAAATCATCTAGATTAAAGTTACTTAATATTTTTTATCACTCTTTGCTGAAATTCAATATCCTTACTGCCCTTGTCTGAAGATTAACTATAGGCACACGGCATGGCTGCGGCTCATGGCCCATCTTCTCCTGAAATGCGGTTTTTGCCTGCCAGCAAGAGCCTGAAATTAAAGTAGTAGTCCTGTAATTTGAGACAACTGTGTAATGAGTATGACCTGTAGCAAAAAAATCAGGGACAAGGTCTATGACTAAAGGATCACTTTCTACATCAGGGATGTATAATGTGGAGGAATGTGTTGGAGCCAGATGCCTTTTTTTTAGTAAAAATTTTAAAATGTTTTCTCCTTTTTTATAGCCACCTTTTAGCCTAAGAGCATCAACATTTGCAACATAATAATCAAATGAATAGCCATGGTAGATAAGAACGTCAAATCCAGTAAAGTTTTGTGATTTATGTATATTTACAACTGCAGGATTGCTGACAAAATAGACATTTGGAAGAGAGTATAAAGCAGCTGCAAAATCTTTATAAGGAGGCGGCTGTGGCTCTGAGATCCTGATCGCGTCATGGTTGCCAGAGGAGAGGATTATCTTGATGTGTGGAGGAATTTTAGACAGTAATTTTGCAAGAGCAGAATATTGCTCAACAACATCTTTAATATTTAACTCACTCTCTTGCATGGGATAGATACCTACTCCATCGATCAAATCTCCTGCAATTATAAGGTATTTCAGTTTTTCTGCTATTGCACGATGCTGGTCTGAACCATATTCAAGGTTAAGCCATGAGATGAATCTATTAAATTCCTCTGCCATGAAGTTGTTACTGCCGATATGAATGTCTGAGATAAATGCAGCATAGCATTCGTCAGGAGATTTTTTAAGCTCCGTTGTCAGAGGAATGTCAGGGAATAATATATTTGTTGCAAATATGACACCATCCATATAAGTGCCTGTGATGCCAAGAGCTTCATCATATACAATTTCAGAAGTAAGGGAAAATATACTTGGTTTGGTCTTGTTTACTATAACTTTTATCTGCGAAGTCGGATCTTCCATCAAAAGGACGATGTTGCCATTCTTTGTCTTTTGAATATCCAAGACTAAGCCGATTATTGCAACATCTTCTTTTGCTTTCTTTGTAAGTATCCTGTTTATAGAAGTCACATTTTGAAGCTCTCTCCTGTTTCTCAATATTTTTTCTATTGCAATAAATCTTTTCTTGAATAATTGTGAGAAATCGCTTGGCTCTCTTTTTTTAGCTACATCTACATAAGAGAATTTTATTTCTAGATTAGAATTATCTGAAAAGGAGGAGATGTGTTGTAGATTATTGGTTTTCAGATTTGACAAAAGAGAATGAGGTAAATTAGGTGTGATAATATTTGTAGTTGCTTGTATATTAGGGTTAGATAGAGAGTTTGGAGAATAGATTTGTTTAGACAAAAGCTGTAGATTGGAAGAAGTTGAACTTAATTCCAAATTTAGATAAAAATTTGAAGAGTGTTTATTTTTTTGTTTAGTAATTTTAAAAAATAATTGATTTAAGTAATTTTCATCGATCATGGAGGGGGTCTCTTCGTTTTCCAGCTGTTTTAACTCATCCAAGCTAAGAAGATGTTTCTTTTTTATAAAAAAACTTATTATTTTTTTACGATTTGTTGGATCCATTTTTATCTTTTGGAAATTTTTAAAATATTCTCTTATTCTTATTTGATGAGGCTAGAGATTAGAGAGGGATGAAACTTTAATATCAAGACTTGACTCTAACAGCTTTCTTGTCTCTTGAAGCAGTTCTTTTGAAAGATTTAAATTGATCTCCCTTGTCCTACCATATCTGCCTTTTGAGATAACTTTTGCATTCACTACACCTAACATATCTAATTCAGAGATAACATCTGAGACTCGCCTTTGTGTTAAAGGCCTGAGGTTTATTTTTGAACAAAGTTTCATGTATAGTTCATATGCTTCGCCAGTAAATATATTTTTTTCATTATTTGGGCAGAGAGAAAGTATGGAGAATAAAACTAATTGATGCTGCCTTGGTTGAGATTTTGTGATTTCAACAACCCTTTCTTTTTCTATCTTATCTTGAGCTTCATCTAAATGTGAAAGAAGTATCTTGCCTGAATTTTGCCTATCAGCAAGCTCTGCAGAAACTCGTAATAGTTCGATAGCGCGCCTTGCATCACCATGCTCTCTGGCTGCATATGCTGCACATTTTTCTATAACTCCAGAATCCATATTGTTATCTCTTAAAGCAAGCAAAGCTCTTTTCTTTAAGATGTCCTGAAGCTGAAGCGCATTATAACTGTTGAATAATAATTCTTCTTCAGATAAAGAGGATTTTACCCTAGGATCTAAAGTATCCACAAACATGATGTTATTTGATATTCCAACCAATACAAGCTGCGAATTTTTAAGTTCTGTATTTATTCTTGTGAGATTGTATAAGATATCATCTCCAATCTTTTTTACTAATTCATCGATCTCATCTAAAACCAAAATAACATTACGATGCTCTGATTCTAATATAGAATGAAAGGTATTATAGACTTCCTCTGTAGGTAAGCCAGTAATAGGTATTTCTTTTCCTAAAGCTCTGCAAATTTGGGCAATTACTCTATACTCTGTATCAGCTGTTCTCTTAAGCTTACAATTAAGATATATAAACTTTAGATTCACTGAATTCTGTAAAGATATTTTTTCTATTTCTGAGATTATATGCTTTATAACACATGTCTTCCCTGTGCCTGTTTTACCATAAACAAATAGATTAGAAGGTTTTTCATTTTTTAGGCAAGGTGCTAAGATATCAGCCAGTTGTTTGATTTCATTATCCCTATGAATTATGGTTTCTGGATCATAGTTTGATTGTAACGTCTTCTTATCTTTGAATATAGATTCTCTCTTAATATAGTCAGAAAAGAAATTGTTTAAGTTTATGCCTTGTGTCATCTAAACGCCCCAAAAGTTCCAAAAGAAATAGAGGTATAAAAAGGTTTTGGTTTTGAATTAAAATTAAATAATATTAGGTTAAATATATTTTATAATAAGTTTATAATATATATAAATATGATATAATGAGGTTATAGGTGTTAATTTTTAAATATATTTATTTTAGTTGTTTTTTATAATTTAAAGATTAAATTGTAAATAGGTGTTATTAGAGACCCTTTGATTTCCTATGAAAGAAAAAGTTTTTTATTTGAATGAGAAGTATTATTTTATTATTTTCTATATAGAAAAGATATATTATTATAATTAATATTATTATATAATTATAAAATAAGATAATAAAGACCAATATACTTACAAAACAAATATAAACAAACCAAAAATTAAACAACAATAAATATATAATAAATCTCTATACGAAATCAAGGGGTATTAAACAATAAAATTAGGTCATTTATAAATAACTAATTTTGCTACTCTATAATAGTTAAAAAAACAAAACCTTTAAATACTAGTTACTCCTTCTTAATGTATAAATTAAAAATATTATAATTTTTGGGTGGTAGAATGATAGTACAAACAGATTTTTTAAACAAGCTAAAAGATTTTGGATTAAACACATATGAAGCAAAGCTATGGACTGCACTGCTTTCACGTGGCATTTCAACAGCCGGCGAATTAAGTGATATTGCTAATGTTCCAAGATCAAGAAGTTATGATGTTCTTGAAAGCCTTGAAAAGAAAGGTTTTATTGTTATGAAGATTGGTAAGCCGATAAAATATATCGCAGTTGCACCTGAAGAGGTTGTAGAAAGAGTTAAGAAGCAGGTTAGGGATGAAGCAGACAAACATGTTGATGTTCTAAAGGAATTAAAATCAAGCTCAATTTTGACTGAATTAAATCTATTACATACTCAAGGTATAAGTATGGTAGATCCTACTGAATTAAGCGGATGCATCAAAGGCAGAAACAATATATACAATCAGATGGAATCTATGATCAAAGGTGCACAAAAATCTATAGTTTTGGTCACATCTACACAAGGATTACTAAGAAAACATAATAATCTAAAACAGGCATTGGCATCTGCAAATAAGAGAGGCATCGAAGTGAAAATTGCTGCACCATTGACAAAAGAATGTAAGGATGCTTTAAAAGATCTGACAGAAATTGCTGAAATTAGACATACTGATGCAGTCAAATCAAGATTTATGGTTATTGATAACAAAGAATTATTATTCATGTTATTAGATGATAAAGATGTCCATCACAGCTATGATGTTGGTGTTTGGGTAAATACAAATTTTTGGGCATCAACAATAGGTAACTTCTTCAATACTGAATGGAAGTCTATGAAGCCAATTGCGCAGATTCTTAAAAAGACAATATAATCTTTATTTTTTAAAATATAATTTTCCTATATTATTTTTCTTAAGATATTTTCATTCATTTATAACTCTAAAAATAATTTCCGACGCAAAATATATAAACAATGCTCAAGTTCTTTTGCTTTATGCGGAGTTGCCGGAGTGGCCAAACGGGGCAGACTCAAGGCATTTAAATCAGAGTGCTAAGAACGAGCGCGATGAAGAATAATGTAAGTTATCTGTTAGCTTAGTGCTTACGCAGGTTCGAATCCTGCACTCCGCATTATTTATTTTTATCATCTCTATTTTCTATCTTTTAAAATAATAATCAGCTTAATGCTATTATTTATCAAATCCACCATACTAATTTATTAATTGAATATTCTTTCTAATCTTAATAATGATACAAATTATCCCCCTTGGTGGTTATTATGAAGTCGGCAAGAACATGACTGCTTTGAGGATAGATAATGAGATAGTTATCCTTGATATCGGATTACATCTACCAAATTATATCCAATTCACGGAAGATGAAGAAGAGGATGTAAAATTTCTAAGTTCTGATAAATTAAGGGAAGCAGGCGCTATTCCTGATGATACATTTCTTTGGCAATATAGGGATATGGTGAAAGCAATCTGTACAACACATGCACATCTTGACCATGCAGGAGCAATACCTTATGTTGCAAATAGATATGACTGTAAGATCTTTTGCACTCGTTTTACAGGCGAAGTTATAAAAACAATTTGTAAGGACGAAAAGATAAAATTAAGAAATCAGATACATGTTCTTGATGAGAATGGTCAATATAAGTTGACCCCTAATATCAAAATCGAATTCATCAACATAACACATTCAACTCCTCAGACTGTAATCATTGCAATCCACACTAAATATGGTATTGTCTTATATGCGAATGATTACAAATTTGATGAGCATCCTACACTTGGAAAAAAACCAAACCATAAGCGTTTTGAGCAATTAGGCAAGCAAGGCAATGTTCTTTGTTTGATAACAGATTGCCTATACTCAGCAGATGCAAGAAAGATGCCTGGCGAGAGGATAGTAAGACAGATGTTGCAAGAAGTCATAGTTGATACAGACAGTAGAGGAAAAGCAGTCATCATCACAACTTTCAGCTCTCATCTTGCAAGATTAAAATCGATTGTTGAATTCAGCAGAAAACTAGGAAGAAAGATAGTATTTATGGGAAGAAGCTTGGCTAAATATGCTGAGGCAGGTAAAAATGCAGGAATAGTTGACTTTTCTAAAGATGTTGAAATAGTAAGATATAGCAGGCAAATAAGAAGAAGATTAAAAAAGATACAGAAAGAAGGAAGTGATAAGTATGTTCTGATCGTTACTGGTCATCAAGGCGAGCCAAAAGCAACGCTCTCAAAGATGGCAAATCATGAGCTCCCATTTATGTTTAGAAGTGGTGATCATGTAATCTTTTCATGTATTACCATCCCTATTCCAATAAATTTCGAAAATAGGGCTAACCTAGAAAAAACACTAAGAAATTTAGGTGTAAGTATCTATAAAGATATACATTATTCAGGGCATGCAGCTAGAGAAGATTTAAGGGAATTTATTGGTATTCTAAAACCAAAACATCTGGTGCCTACTCATGCAGAAAAGAAGACATTAGACGCATTCTTAGGGCTTGCTTTGGAATTAGGATACAAAAAAGAAGCTGTCCATATAATAAAAAACTTTGAGATATTAGAATTAGAGTAGAATTCTCCTTTTTATTTTAAAATATTGAAAACCTTTAAAAACAAAAGCTTTCTACTCGCTTTACTATATATATATTACTCAATATATTATCCCCTCATCTATCTAAACATAAGCTAATTGTTGATAACTAACTTCAGAAACAAACTATCCTAAAAAAGGTGGCAGAGTGAAAACAGAAAAAGAATTCGTTGATTTCTCTATAGATAAAGAAGATACTGATAAAGAGATAAGCACTGCAACTTTAGATGACGATGATAATACTTATTCTACTTCAACATTTGATGTGAAAAAGAGGGAAGAAGACAGAGCAGAAACTCAAGCAGCATTTAAAGCTATCAATGAATTGAAATTAAAGAAAGCACCTAATCACTCGATTAAGTTAGGCTCAAAACATTCTATTCTAGATGAGCCTAAAAAATTATCACCCCAAAAATTGATGAACTCGGCAAATCCTAAAACTAAGTTGCCTAAAAATAAGGCAAATAAGCTTCCAACACTTGCTTTTAAGAGAACAACTAATAAAAAACCTAAAAAATCAAATACTTTTAAATATACTCTCTGGGCAGCAACAGCTTTAGTGGTGTTAGGGTTAGCATACTTCACTCTCTCAAATTTGCAGAGTTTTAATGGCACTAAAGATAAGATAATAGTTAAGGTAGACGGCCAAAAAATAACAGAAAATCAGCTTAACCTTGATTATAATTTCTTTTTCTTTATCAATGGGTACCCAGAACAATACTCTACTATTATAACTAAAGATCTCTTTTTAAACCAGACAATCGCTCAGATTCTATTATTATCGCAAGCAAAACAACAAGGTATTGAGCTTTCGACAGAATTTGTCACACAAGAATTTGAGAACTCTCTGAAACAGAGCCCTATCACCAGAGAAGAGTTTATGGGAAAATTAAAACAAAATAATTTCACTTATAATCAACTCATCCAATACACAAAAATCCAACTTACATTGCTGAGATTTATGAATGAATCATTGTTTAATCTAGTTACTGTAACAGATGATGAAGCAACAGCTTTCTATTCCCAAAATAAAGTAGAATTTACCAGAGATGAACAGGTAAGAGCTGCACATATATTAGTTGCTACAAAAGAAGAGGCAGATGAATTAGTCAAACAAATCAAAAATAATGCAAATTTTTCAGAGCTTGCTGCTGCAAAATCAATAGACCCAAGCGCTAAAACTAATCATGGGGATTTAGGGTATTTCTCTCGTGGTCAGATGATTGAAGAGTTTGAGGATGCAGCATTTGCATTGCCTATTGGGCATTCTACTACAATAAAAACACAGTTTGGCTATCATCTCTTAAAAGTATTGGATCATAAGCTTGCAGGAACAATACCTTATGATGAAATCAAGGAAGACATCAAAAATAATCTTTTGTTGGAAAAGCAACGAAAATTAGTCCAAGATTCCATAGAATTGTTAAAGCAAAACTCTAATATAAGATATTATTCTTAGAAAAACTAACTATCATCTTTTTAACAAACATATCCCTTAATTATTTCGCTTTAGTTCTTACCCAAGTCTGACAGTTTGCTAACTATTTCAACTGAAAATATAATTTGACAGATAGGTTTTCTTGATTGATTTTAAATCTAAATTTCAAGTAATTGCCCTATTTTGCACACA
>Ga0209211_10001515_pt1 | contig 43630 bp, 50 predicted proteins | sample RifGroA2_FD_183992 | JGI IMG/M metagenome (GOLD analysis project Ga0209211, IMG submission 183992) | Groundwater microbial communities from Rifle, Colorado, USA - Groundwater A2 (SPAdes) (version 2) | ecosystem: Environmental > Aquatic > Deep subsurface > Groundwater | place: Rifle, Colorado...
GACAGCACCAATACCAGCCAAAATTGCTCCTTTCTCAATAACCAACCGACGAATATTTAGATGTTTTTTTTCTTTTGCAACTGCAAATATAATACCAAAAAAAGTTAGAACAACTAGAATTGCCTGAAATAGCGAAAGGTGTTCCCCTGCCAAAACCACACTTAAACCTACTGTAAGCGGAAGTTCCAAACCGGTTATCGGATCAACTACAGCAATTTTCCCCTGCTTGAGCGCCGATAAATAAAACAAGACAAAGATAACTGAAACAACTGATAAAAGTATTAATAAATATATGTTGCTCGGTTGGGAAACGACTGTTAGCAATTCTTTTCGGATAAATACAAAAAGACCTGCAGATCCCAAGACCCCAATAAAAAATAGCGATTTCCAAATGCCAATTTGCCGGACAGTTTTTTGAATAAAAAAATCACCGAAGCCCCAGGCAAATAACGCGACAAAGGAAAAAATTATTCCGGCATTTAGCATAAAATAATGTTAAATATAAGTTTCATACAAACATTACTTTTTGGCTTTTGCTTTCAATTGTCGGAGTTCTTCGGCTGTGTCTTTCAGTTCTTCTATTATTAATTTATGTTCAAACTCTAATCCTTCCATTTGATACATTTTACTTTTACCACTTGAAGGCACAACTGTCCTGAATATGTAGGGCAATAATTTGTCAACGAATTTAGACCTTTCTATGGATAAAGCGAGGCTGGCAAGTAATTTCAGAAAGTTTGGTTCTTTTTGAACATTTTTTATAATGTCCTCAACAAAACTTAACGCTTCCTCATAATCTTTTCTAGTTGGATTTAACCCAAACACTTCGGTAACCCAACCACCAAGAACGGGTCTTATGTTTTTTTCTGCTACTACCTTGACTGCATTTGATTTATTTTTTTTCATGCATATATTATATAACAATTTGCATTTTATTGGCAAATATGCGACAATTGCCCCATGAGTTTGGTAGCTAAAATACTGCCTTACGCGCAGATTATCCTTTCGGTAATACTGGTGGCGGCCATACTGCTCCAGCAATCGGCGGCCGGTTTGGGGGGCGCCCTGGGCGGAAGCGACAATGAATCTTTCCATCATACCCGCCGAGGCTTCGAAAAGACCCTTTTTTACCTGACTCTTGTTTGTGGAATTCTTTTTGCTTTATTTGCACTTTTGTCTATAATTAGCAAGTAAGAGAGGGATAATGAGTTTACTCATTATCCCGAACGAATGAGCTAATTATATTGTACCCAGTTATATAATGATAGAAGCTCAATAGGAAAGATTCGCTCTGCCAAATTACGTCAAAATTTCTTAAATCATGGAAAAACTTTATAGCCGGATACGCAATTTTAAATTGCCCAAAAAAGACGAGATAAATTCAGTTTTTACCGCTTTTTCAAAAAACGAAAAGATCATTTTTGCCGCGCTGGTTTTAGCGCTTTTCATAAGCACGGTATCGATACTCCAGAGCATCAATAAATCTCTGATGGTAGAAGTGCCTTTTCGGGGAGGATCCATTTCCGAAGGAATTATCGGCGTTCCGCGCTTCATAAACCCGATTTTGGCGAATTCTTCAGTCGATCAGGATCTGGTTTCGCTCATTTATTCCGGCCTGATGAGAAAAAATCCGGACGGGACCCTGACCCCGGATTTGGCGGAAAAATACGAGATATCCCAAAACGGGTTGAGCTATACTTTTACCCTGAAAGATAAAATATATTTTCAGGATGGGAAACCCGTCACCGCGGACGACGTGATTTTTACCGTAAACAAAGCTAAGGACTCGGTCATCAAGAGCCTACACAAAGTGCACTGGGACGGCGTAACCGCCGCAAAAATAAACGACATGACGATTGAGTTTACTTTGAGGCAACCCCGCCCGTCATTTTTGGAAAACGCGACGCTCGGCATAATGCCCCAATCCTTATGGGACAACTCGCCGATCGAGCTCAATGATGCCAATACCGCCCCCGTCGGCTCCGGGCCCTATATGATAAAAAGCGTCGCCAAGGAATCTTCAGGGATTATAAATTCTTATGAATTGACGTCATTTGAAGAATTTATATTGGGCGAGCCCTTCATTAAGACAATAAATCTGCATTTTTATTCGAACGAAGACGACCTTATCCGCGCGCTCGAAGAGGGGGCCATCGATCAGGTAAGTTCGATCACTCCTTCGAACGCGGATGATCTGAAGGAAAAGAACTATCGAGTGGAATCTTCGGTGTTGCCGCGGGTCTTCGGGCTTTTCTTTAATCAAAACCAAAACAATCTCTTTACCGACAAAATCATCACCAAGGCGATCGATCAGGCGATCGACAAAGATAAAATAGCCCGAGAAGTGCTTTTCGGGTACGGAATCGCGATCGATGACCCCATCCCGCCCAACATGATCGCGTACCAGAAGTTGGCCGGAGGAAACGGGGCAACCCGCGAAGAAATATTGAAAAACGTGCAAGACAGCTTGGCCAAGGACGGTTGGTCGAAAGGTCCGGACGGATTTTTGCAAAAAACCACGGCCGATAAAAACAAAAAGAAAACGACCGCCACGCTCCAATTTTCCATCTCCACCGGCAACGCTCCGGAACTCGCCCTGACCGCTGAACTGATCAGGCAGGACCTTTCCGCCATCGGCATGAAAGTCGACATCAAAACTTTCGAGGTTGGCAATTTGAATCAAAGCGTAATCCGCCCGCGCAAATACGACGCTCTTCTCTTCGGGCAAATCATAAATAACGAATCGGACCTGTACGCTTTCTGGCATTCTTCGCAAAGAAAAGACCCGGGGCTTAACGTCGCTTTATACACCAACGCCAAAGTGGATAAAATCCTGGAAGAAGCGTTTACCACCCAAGACGAACAGGAAAGAGTTAAAAAATACGCCCAATTCGAAGATGAAATCAAAAAAGATATGCCGGCGGTCTTCCTATACAGTCCAAATTTCATATATGTAGTGTCTAAAAACTTGATGGGGTTTTCCATCGATCATATCACATCCCCTGCAGACCGCTTCTTAAATATATATTCATGGTACACCAAGACAGAAAATGTCTGGAAAATATTTTCTAAATAATTAAAAAATGACAAAAAAAACAAGATTATCTTTTTCTTCACTCAGCATTGAACCGGAAAAACCAGCTCAAGCTCCGCCTGTGCAAGAGAGAAAAAAACCGACCAAAAGCTCTACTTACCAATATGCCAAGAAAAAATATGGTTCCTCCGGCAAAGGGGTCCGCCCTTTTGATTCTAGGAACCATCCGAAAAACGCAGGGAGCATAAAAATACCCCCTCCGGAAAAAGGAGTAGTCCGCGTCATTACCTTAGGCGGAGTGGAAGAAATCGGAAAGAATATGACAGCCATTGAAATCGGCGACGATATTATCGTCATCGATGCCGGCATGCACTTTTCCACCGACGCCACCCCGGGAATCGATTATGTCATTCCCAATACAACTTACCTGGAAGAACGCAAAGATAAGATACGCGCGCTTATTATCACACACGCGCATTTGGACCATATTGGAGGCGCACCCTTGGTCCTTTCGCGCATCGGCAATCCGCCGGTTTACTCCAGAAATCTTTCGATCTTGATGATGAGAAAGCGCCAGGCGGAATTTCCACACCTGCCCCCTATGAAAGAAAATATCGTGGAAAAAGACTCGGTCATAACCTGCGGAAAAATAAAAGTCAGATTTTTCGGCGTTACCCACACGATCCCCGACTCTATGGGAGTAATCATAGAAACCGAACACGGATGGGTTGTGACCCCGGGAGATTACAAACTGGACCAAGTGGACGGAATCGTCTCCGCGGAAGAAGAAAAGGAATATTCGATTTTCGACAAAGCGAAGGTGCTTCTTTTGATGACTGATTCAACCAACATTGAAAACGAAGGGTTTTCCCTGCCGGAAATAAAGGTTCACCAAGGGTTGGAAAATCTCATAAAAAAAATACACGGACGAATAATCATCGCCGCTTTCGCCTCGCACATCACCCGACTGGCTTTCATCGTAAAATTCGCCGAATCTTTGGGTAAAAAAATAGCGATAGACGGACGTTCGATGAAAACAAACATCGAAGTGGCGATAGAAGCAGGATTATTCCAGCCGAAAAAAGGCACCATGATATCGCTCGAAGAAGCTCAAAATTATCCGCCCAATAAAGTTATTATCTTGATGACCGGCGCCCAGGGCGAAGAATTCGCCGCGCTCAATCGCGCCGCCAACAAGTCGCATAAAAAATTCGCCTTACATAAGGGAGACACTATAATACTCTCTTCTTCCATTGTGCCCGGCAACGAACTCCAAGTCCAAAAAATGAAAGACGGCCTCTCGCGCCAGGGCGTTAAAATCATCAGCTACCGCACGGCGGGCGAAGATTTCGTGCACGCTACCGGCCACGGCAATAAGGAAGACATAAGATGGCTCCACAAAAAAACTCATCCGAAATTTTTCGTTGCAATCCACGGCAATCATTTCATGCTGGAACTCCATAAGGAACTTGCCCTGGAAATCGGCATGCCGGAAGAAAATATAATCGTTCCGGATAACGGCTCCATAATCGAAATTCCCGCCAATGGGGAAAAAATAGCGCTGCGCAAGGAACATGCGCCTTCCGGAGCCATGATGGTGGACGGCGCTTCCATCAGCGATACGCAGGATATCGTCATCCGCGACCGCGTGATGCTCGCCCAGGATGGAATGTTCGTCGTCATCGCGCTCCTCGACCCCAAAACTGGAAAATTGAAAAAGTCTCCGGACTTGATCTCCCGCGGATTTGTCTATTTGAAAGAGAATCAGGAGCTTCTGCGCCAGGTAAGAATTATCATTAAAAAATCAATAGAGGATACAACCGCCAAGATGCCTGCCCGGTCGGACAATCGCTTTGATGGGAACCAAATGAATTTCGATTACATCAAGGCCAGCCTGGGCGAAAACATTTCTAAATTCCTGTACCAAAAAACAGCCAAAAGGCCTTTGGTTATCCCGGTAATTTTGAGCGTCTAAGACAAAAGATGAAACACAGCAGAAAAATAATATACTTAGCCGGTTTCTTGTTTTCCCTGCCGATTGCCCTAGCGTCCTACATAAACTCCAGTTTTATATCTTCTTTTGTCGGCGAAAAATTTGTCGGCATTATTTATGTCTTGGGGTCGGCGAGCTCCATCTTAGCGCTTCTGCTGGCGCCGAAAATATTCAAGAAAATAGGCGGATATAAATTTTTGCTCCTGATGGTTCTGCTCGATGCCCTTTCCTTTTTGGCGCTTTCTTGGACAGAAAATATTTGGGGCGCAGTCGCCGCCTTTATGCTGGGTTTTTCCATGAATACCCTGATAGTTTTTTCTTTGGATGAAATTTTGAAGATATTTTCCAAAGATCCGGCCATTGGAAAAATCAGAGGCATTTATTTGGTCATATGTAACTTGGGCTGGATTTTTGCCCAATTATTATCCGGAACGTTTTTAGGCGGATTTTCGTTCAGAACGATTTATTTCGTCGGCTTTTCGATAATGATGCTGTTCTTCCTGGTGTCGCTTTTGAACCTGAAAAACATACCGGATCCGGACTACGATAAAATAAAATCGGTCAAGTACGTAAAAGGATTCTTCAAAAATAAAAATCTGTTCCGCGCGTACGGCCTGAGTTTCCTGCTCCAATTTTTTTACTGCTGGATGGTCGTCTATACGCCGATATACCTGTACGCGCATTTGGGATTCAGTTGGAAAGAAATCGGCCTGATGTTCGCCATCATGCTCTTGCCCTTTATCCTGGTGCCCTTTCGAGCGGGAAAATACGCGGACAAAATCGGCGAGAGAAAAATTCTGATGTTCGGATTTGCCGTAGCGGCCCTGGCAACTTTTTCGCTTTTTTTCGTCCGGGAACATTCGCTGTGGGTGTGGGCCATACTTCTGTTTACCACCAGGGTAGGCGCGGCTACGATTGAAGTGATGAGCGACGCTTATTTTTTCAAGCACATCAAATCTGAAAATGACGAATTTGTGGGGGTTTATCGCAGTGCTTCCCCTATCGCCTACATTATCGGCCCGGTGGTTGCCTTTGCGGTTTTCTCCTTTATCCCTTCTTTTCAATTTATCTACATCATTCTGGGAACTTTAATGCTCTACGGGGTTTACCTCTCCTCCACTATCCGAAAAAGCGATATTTAGCCACCACCCCGCCCTGAAAGGCACCCCTCCTCCACAAGGAGGGGAGGATAAAAAAGTTGCAACATGAAAATTGTCCACAATATAACTAAACTTCTGGAGAGAAGAAGAGAACTCAGGAATAAAAGTACTCCCGAAGAAATTTTGTTATGGATGCAACTTAAAGACTCAAAGGTGGGCTTTAAGTGGAGAAGACAACACAGTATCGGAGGATATATTGTTGATTTTTATTGCCCATCAAAAAAGTTAGTAATTGAAATTGACGGACCGCAACATTTTAAAAAGGAAAACAAAGAATATGACAAAGTCAGAACTGAATTTTTTGAAGGATTAAATATAAAAGTTTTGCGCTTCACAAATAATGAAGTAGGTACGGAAACAAAAAGGGTTGTAGATAAAATTAAATCAAAATTAACCACCCCTTAATCCCCTCCTAAATTAGGCGGGGAGGAAACTGAGTTCGCACCCTCTCCTCCTTGTTGAGGAGGAGAGCTCCGACTAAGGTCGGAGCGAGGTGGTGATTAATTTAATGGGAAAAATTAATTATCCTTCGCCGTTTCGAGGGTGACGGAAACAGTTTTTTCGGCGCCTTTGTGAAGAATTTTTAGAGTGATTACTTGCCCGACTGTTTTTCCGCGGATGATGGAGGCGAGGCTGGTTTTATCGTCCAATTTTACCCCGTCAATTTCCAAAATGATGTCATTCTCCACGATACCCGCTTTATCGGCCGGAGAGCCTGGAATCACGGCTAGCTCGTCGGCGCTGGCTCCCGCTTTCACCAGCACCCCATAATCTACCGTCAGATTATTTTTCTCTTTTAGACTGGCAGTAATCGCCACATACCGCACCCCTAGATACGGGCGGACGATTTTGCCGGTCTGCTTTACTGATTCTATCACGCCCTTCACGCTGTTTATCGGCAAAGCAAAACCAATATTCTGCGAACCCTGGACGATGGCAACATCAACCCCCACCACCTCCCCCCGTAAATTAAGCAAGGGCCCTCCGGAATTCCCCGGATTAATCGCCGCGTCGGTTTGAATGACATGATCGAGGACCTCCGACTTCCCGGAATTATCTCCGGCCGTGATTGACCGGGCAAGTCCGGAGACAACTCCGACAGAAACGGTATTGCGAAACTCTCCCAAGGCATTGCCGATGGCAATAACACTCTGTCCCACTTCCAATGAGTCGGAATTGCCTAGTGAGAGAAACGGATAACCGCTTCCTTCAATTTTTATAAGCGCAATATCCAAAACTGGGTCGCGAGCGATAACTGTGGCCCCGTGCTTTTTTCCGTCATTGGTGAAAACCGTATATTCAACATTTTTTTGGTCAACAACATGTTTATTGGTAACTATCAACCCATCGCTCGAGACAAAAAACCCCGAACCCCCTCCGACTTCTTTCTTTTCCGTGCCGTTTTGCCGATATTGCGGAATATTGAAATTAAAACCGGGGAAATTGGGGAATAAATCTCCGAAAGGATTATTTTGTTGGTTCGGATCGATGTAAGTTTCATACTTGGGAACTTCTTTGGAAATAATTATGGAGACAACCGCCGGATTTGTCTTTTTCACCGCGTCAATCACAAAAGAATCCTGCGAAAAAATTGATTGCTTCTCAACAATTTTTTCCGCGGCATTTATAGCATTGCTATTTTCACTTTGCGCTTCTTTCAAATACTCCTTGGCAAAATATCCGAAGACATTCGCTCGGTAATGCCAAACCAATCCCGCCCCGATTGCGATAATTACGAGCAAAGACAACAAACTGGTGACAAACGCGGAGATAAAAGTTTTATTTGAAAAAACTCTTTTAAAAAATTTTGTTATATTTGTTTCTTGCATATTTCTATTATATTTAGCTTCTTTTTTTAAGCAAGTGACTTTTATAAACACTTGCCCTATATGGTTTTAGGCGAATAATTTTAATTAAAATACCTTTATTTTTCAAATCTTTTTTTAAATCCTCCACATAAACCCTCTGGTCGTAGCCCAAGGCAATAATGTCGGGATGCTCTTTTACGATATGCGGAATATGGTTCTTAAGACCGGATAAAACTATCTTATCCGCCAATTTACTTTTTTTTACCAATTTCATCCTTTCTCGTTCGTTTTTGTCTGGATATTTTCCTTTTATTCTGAAAACATTTTGGTCCCGCGCGACAGACACTATCAAAAAACACTCTTTCGCCAGAGTTTTGGCCTGCCTGAAAAAATCAACATGCCCCGGGTGCAGGCCGTCAAAAGTCCCGAAAACCATCACTCGAACGGGTTTTTCCACAGCTCGTTTTGACATACTATAAAGTAAGTATATACTAGAATAGTTCATTTAAAAATTGAAAGGAATGATTGGGGAAACTGGTTTGATTCCAGTACAGTGCCGCTACGGTAAGTCTCCCGACTTTAGTCGGGGGGACAAGTCCGAATACCAATCATTTTGTTAATCCCGAGCAGGACTAAAAGTTTCTTTGCCCTCTTTTTTGAGGGCCCCGGAATTCTGCCTCGGCAGAATTTTTTTATTTTATGAGAAAAACAAGAGCAATAATAATATTGGTTGCTGGAATAATACTCGTATTTTGGGGCGCATATTTTTATTCTCAACAAAAAAACATCCCGGCGCCGGATTTAATTCAAAACAATCGTGTAGAATTGCCTCTGTCCTTCACGGCAACCAAAGAAACGACCGTCTACGATTTTATGGATGAGCTCCGAAGCGAAGAAAAAATAAATTTTACGGAGAAAGATTATGCGGGAATGGGAAAATTTATCGAAACAATCAACGGAGTGAAGGGAAACGGGAATCAAAATTGGATTTATTACGTGAACGGGAAAAAAGCCTCGGTCGGAGTTTCAAATTATAAGATAAAACCGGGAGATGTCGTATCCTGGAAATATGAAAAAAATATATGAGCATAAAAAACGTAAAAAAATTTTTATTAACGGCGTTGATTTTATCGGTTTCGATGACGGGAGCGGCCCACGCCGAAGAAACGGAAACAACGGAACCACCGGCTATTGTCGAAGAAGAAGCACCGGCCGTGCCAGAACCAGTCACCATCCATTTGACCATCGCGACCAACACCGAATCAATATATGATCAAGATATAGCTGTTGATGCTTGCAATAGCGATAATGGTGAAACTTCAGATTTGAAAATAACGGCTTATTGCGCTATTCTGCAATCAGGAATTCAAAACGAATGGAATTGGGATTGGGCTCCCGGCGCCTTTTTAAATTCCCTCGGGGACATAGCCGGCTTTACAACCAAAGACAAGGACAACAACGATGTTTATCATTATTGGAGCTGGTCTTTAAATAACACCGAAGGAACCACCGGCTTGAACCAATACGAGCTGCAACCCAATGATTTAATCTCTTTAAATTTTATAGATCCGGTTGAGCCGGCTCCGGAACTTCCTCCAGAAAACAATGAGCAAAGCGGAGGGGGCGGGGGCGGGGGCGGAAGTCGGAGAAACAGAAATGAAGGGAGGGTTCTTGGTGAATCAACCAAAGCCGTATTTGATATAGAGAAGGCTTTTGAATTTATTATCGCGCAACAGAAAGAAAACGGTTCCTTCGGCGCGGATATTTACACGGACTGGACCGCTTTGGCTCTAGCCACGGGCAATTATCAGGAGCAGGTCATAAAATTAATTAAGTATTTGGGGGAATTAAAGATGGAAAATCCCCGCCTACCGGACGGGCAGGCCCGCCTGACGGACTATGAAAGGCGCGCGATGGCTTTAATGTCTCTCGGCCTGAATCCCTGGGGCTGGAACGGCGAAAATTATATCGGGAAAATAACTTCCAGTTTTGACGGGAAACAATTCGGCGATGTAAACGAAGACAACGACGATATTTTCGCGCTGATTGTTCTGCAGAATGCGGGCTATGGGGAAAACGAAAAAATGATAAGCGATGATATCGCCTTCGTCTTAGGCCGGCAGAGAGAAAACAGTTCCTGGGACGAGAGCGTGGATATGACCGGCGCCTCGATGGAAGCGCTCTCAGTTTTTAGCCCAGATGAACAAGTAAAAAACGCTTTAGGAAAAGCAAAAAAATTCCTGAAAGAAAAACAAAAAGACAACGGCGGATGGAATGATAGTGCGTCGTCCACGGCTTGGGCGCTTCAGGGCATCCTGGCTTTGGGTGAAAAACCGGAAGATTGGATAAAAAAAGGCCCTGCCAAGGGCGGGGCAAGCAATACTCCGCTTGATTATCTGGCAACTCTGCAGGATGCCGACGGCAGCATAAAAGGGGAAAATTTGGAAAACAAAATTTGGGAAACCGCTTATGTTCTCTCCGCTTTGTCCGGCAGAACTTGGAACCAAATAATGCAAAAATTCGATAAACAAACAAAGCCAGCTGTCCCCGCGGAAACTTCCAAAAAGCCCGCGCCCAAACAAAAAATTCCGGAACCGAAACCGGAAAATACAGAAAAGCAAGACGCGACAATAGTCACTTCCGCCATCACCCCACCACCCACCGACATTGAGCCGGAAATTCCGAAAAAAAATTGGTTCAGGAGATTGCTGGAAAATATTTTCAATATTTTTTAAAACAAAGACACCGGCCACGGCAGAGGAATAGCCAAAAGAACGAGGAGCGCTCCGATTAGCGCAAGATTTTTGTAAAAATTTACGTGCTCTCCCATCCTAGCTGCCGGATCGGCTACTTCCCAGTATTTGTGCATCTTAACAAGCGTGCCTAGCAAGAAAAGCACGAGCAAAAGTATGGATATCGGCACGTAAGCTCCGAGCAGTATGCCCAATCCTCCCAAAAGCAACATAAGGCCGGTAACTGCCACGGAAACCTTTGGTATCGGCACCCCTTTGGACTGCGCGTAGCCCGCAAGGCCTTCAAGGTTCTTGAAGTGATTATAGGCGTTTTTTATAAAATATCCTCCGAGTAATATCCTGCCTAAAACAAATAAATATAGGTAAATCATATCTTTTTTATTAAATTAGTAATGAATTAATAATAGACCGCAATTATACTACTCCCAAAGTTTTTCCTCAATATCAAATTTCTATCCAAAATCTCAGTTTATATATCCCCTTTTCTTTTATTTTATTTTGCAAAACCCCTCCATTATTTTCTATAACTTTTCTGGAAGCGGTATTGTTTTCTCTGCAGGTTACCAAGGCCTTTTTGATGCCTAATTTTTTAGCCTTCTTTAATCCGAGCCGGAGCATTTCCGTGGCATAACCCTTCCTCCGCTCGCTCGGTATGACGGCATACCCAATATGCCCGCCCATCCGGCGCAATTTTTTATTTAAACGACGGCGTAGATGTAAAACTCCCACAAATTTATTTCCAACCATAGCCCAATATCTAGTTGAGGGCACAACACCCTTTTTAAGATTTACACCCTTTCTGTCATTTTCAACCCTTTTTTTATAAATTGGGAAATCTTTTACATTCCTAAAATATTTAAAATGAGTCGTAAATGGTTTTGCATTTTCTTTCCTTGCCTCTTTAATACCCTTTGCAAAGGACTCCACATACTTCCTATTCGGCAGCATAAGTTTTAGTTTGTTTTTCATGGTTTTTTAAGAATTGCATCCTCGGGAATTGAATCAAGAATCTTGGCTTTTACTGTCCTATCACCTTGTAAAACCGCTTTGGTAAGACGATGAATACCATCAACAACTCTTCCTTCAAAAAGAATAATTGGGTGAGACAAATCAGCATGAATAATCTGTCTAACATGTTTGGCAATTTCAGGATATTGTTTATGTATGCTTTCTACATTGCGGTTTGCTTCTTCATATTTTTTCATAACTTTCGTGGGAGAAATTCTTTTGCCATTTTCGTCTGACCAACATGATTCTCGTAACGCGCGGGATAATTCTTCGACCGAAACTTCTACCACGGGAACATTCTCAGCCAAATGAATCAGCCTATAAACATCAACCTCAAGGCCGTTGGAAGAAAAAACATGATCGTCCTTTCCGCGGATACTTTGCGCGGGAATGAATCGTTGAATAATTGGATCTTCGATTCTATTTTTCATAAAAACATTATACCATCTATTTTTTCCATTCTACTATTTTCCCCGCCTTAATTTCAATTCTATCCGCCTGGCGGAGTTTTTTAATGTTGGCTTTCGGCGCGATGTCGTAGTGTTTTATTCTATCCAGTTTTTTATCCAGCCACCAAAGATTGCCTAGGGCGGTTATCCAATTTCTTTTCACTCGGCTCAGGTCAAACAGCTCGGAATATTGCCTCAGTGTTTTCTTTCCATCGTCCAAAAAATATTCATGGAAATAAGACAGGGCCAGCTCGCGGATGTTTTTGTAAACCGGCTCCCGATAGCGCAGGACCGCGTGATTGGTCTTGGACAGCGCTCCCCAGAACCCCCGCACCCTGAATGGAGCGACAACATGATCATAATCCCCCTTGATCGCCTTTAAATGCATCAAATACGGCGTAAAACCCTGCAGGGACAAAATATAAGCCCCTAGTAGCGCTCCTTCAAAACAATGCGCTTTGCGTGCCCTCAGGGTTAAAATCGGAGATTTCAGCGTCTCTCCGCCCTTCTCGAAGTTAAACTTCAAACTACTTAAAAAATCCTGCGCTTTCGCCGGTGTGTTTAATCTTTTCGGCAATAATTTTTCTTTTTTGGTAAACTCCGGCATTCTTTAATTTTTTGCAACTTGAATCGTAATTCCAGATTTCGTCGCGGATGTTAAAGAAAAAGTGTAGCCTTTTGAAATTATGCTTTTATTATTGACAGTTCCAAGATAAATTTCTGTGGGAGCAATTAAAGCGCCTCCAGATGCTGTAAAAATTCCCACAATCTCCCCTGCCCAGATACACTGCACACCCGACGGGCAACGCGAATCATTTATGTCCTTCAGCTCTATATTCAGGCCGTCAGAAAAAATGACCCGGTCATTTAATCCAAACGCAACCGCTTTGCCAAATTCGGCGGATTTATTCGTCCCCCCATCCGCGGGCTCTGGAAAAATTTCTTCAGGTCCTTCGTTTTCCGACCCGGGAACTATACCGCGCTGCTTTACGACCATAAATCCAAGACCCAATACAACCACCAAGACCAAAACAGTTAAAACAAGTTTTTGTGTATTCATGGGCTGATTATAGCACACTATTTCAATCTCCTTTATTCAAACTCCGTGGTCGCCGGAGGTTTGGGGGTAAAATCATAAAACACGCGGACAATCTGCGGATATTTAATGAGAACGCTGGTAATTTCTTCGCAGATTTCCTTACTTAAATAAAATCCTTTCACAGTCATAAAATCCGCCGTCTCCACCGTCCGAACCACAAAAGAATATCCGTACACCCGCCCATCCCCTTTTACCCCCACGGTATTTACCCCAAGAAGCGCCACAATCGTCTGAGAAATTTTATTATAAACATTGTGTTTCTTTAGAATCTGGGCCACTTCATAATCCGCCTCGCGCACGATCTCCAACAATTCCGCAGAAACCGGCACACCAATAATCCGCAAATACAATCCCGGTCCAGGAAAAGGCTGTCTTTGGGATACGAGTTCTTCCAGCCCAAATTCGCGCGCCAGTTCGCGCACTTCAAATTTAAAAAAGTCGGACAAGGGTGTTATCTCTTTGAGCCCCAGATCCAAATCCACATTATGGTGTGTTTTAATCAGCGCAGAATTCCCCGCGCTGCCGGACTCGATCAAATCCGTCGCAAGCGTTCCTTGGATCATGTGGGTAGCACCGTACGACCTCGCTACTTCTTTAAAAACTTCTCCGTAAACCGAACGAAAATGCGCCCGTTTTTCCTCAGCATTTATGCTTCGGCTGACATTTTTTATAAATTTATCCCCATATTTATCTATGACTTCTAAATTTATTCCAGCCTTCTCCGCGATCTCTTTTACTTTTTCCACTTCATTTTTACGCATTCCGCCGGTATCGACTATAAAAGCTTTCAGCTTGTCGCCCAAAGCGGGCGCCAGTATCGCGGCGAGCGTCGTCGAATCCACTCCGCCCGACACGCCGATAATCGCCGTGCCGCTAGAGAGCGCTTTTTTTGTATTTTCCCTGATTTCCGTTATCACATCCTGTTTGTTGTAATCCTTTACGCAGCCGCAGATACCCGCCGCAAAATTATTTAAAATAATATTTTCGTCCTGCGTTTCTTCAACTTCCGGATGAAATTGCACCGCCCACAATTTCTTTGGAACGCATTCCATCGCTTCAATCACGGAACCGCTTTGGGAAGTGGCAATGACATCAAACCCGACCGGCGTGCTCCTAACCGAATCCCCGTGGCTCGACCACGCGTCCATTTTCGCCGAATTTTTCTCGAGCAGATTCTCAAAAAGTTTGCTTGTTTTTAATGTCACCTCGACCGGCCCGTATGACTTCCCTTCCTTTACGGCCTGAACGGAATTTTTGTCATTGAGGTACGCAAGCCATTGCATACCAAGGCAAATACCCAGAACAGGAATATCAAAGCCTAAAATTTTTTCCGGAATTTTTGGCGCATCCGCATCATAGACGCTGGCGCTTCCACCGGAGAGAATAATTCCCTTCGGCTTATTTTCTTCCGTCCACCTCAGGGATGCTTCAGACGGAAGAATAACCGAACGGAATCCCAAGTAACGCAAACTCCGCCTGATGATTTCCGTATATTGGGAACCTAGGTCAATGATTAGTATTTGAATTTTTGAATTCTTCACTTTTTCTTTCTAAAATAAAATTATATTTCTTTTTTATAAAAATGAGATACTAGAATAATCACCAGAATGGCAAAAAAGGCGGTCAAGGCAAGCATGGGGATGGAAATATAGCCGCCGAACTCCGAAACTAGGCGCTGATAGCAAGATACTCCCGATGCGTCGCAGGGCAAGGATGAGCCGCTTCCGAAATAATAATAGAAATTCTGATAAACGGACATGATAAAACCTACGCCAACTAGCGGCAGAGCATATTTAATAATCTTTTTATCTTTGTTCCACATGGCCATTCCGAAAAGAAAGACCAAAGGAAACATGAAGATCCTCTGATACCAGCAAAGGTAGCAAGGCAGAAAGTTTATTATTTCGGAGTAGACCAAAGAAAACAAAGAGGCGAAAAAGGAAATGAGAAACAGGATGGGTAAAGAATACTCGTCAATAAAATCCAAAAACGGATTTTTCTTCGGATAAAAAAGGAGTGTGAATAAAACGAGAACCGAAAAAACCTGAAGCAAAATGGCTCCCGATCCCAAAAACAAACTCAAATAATGCACAGTGATAGGGTTCATACGAATAATTCCACCCAAACTAATTGCCTTCAGGAGACAGGGCGCAGGACGTTTTCTTGGCCAGCTGCTCAAGCGGAATTTCTCCGGTCAGCCGAGAACCATCGGCAAATTCCCAAGTCGGATAACTTTCTATATTTTTATCCTTGCATATTTGCAATTGCCCCCGGCCGTCGGGAGTCGAACATTCGATGTAAGGCAATAACTTTTGGGAAGTGCCGAACATCTTCTTCTGGGCCTGGCAGTGCGTGCACCAAAAAGCCCCGTAAAAAACCGCGCCTTGGTCTTTCAAGCAAACCGCAAACTCATCGTATTGTCCCGGTTCGGGCGGCACGCTGTCCGACCGAAGCAAGGCGGCAGCAATCGTCCCTAAAATTAAAAGGCCGATCACAAAAAAGAAAATTTTTTTATTATTATCCATACTCCTAATTATACCATTCCCCACTAATTCATTCCACCCATCTTCTCCTTCGTCAGGGGTCCCACCTGCCCATCCGGAACCAAGCCATGGGCTGCCTGCCATTGCTTTACGGCGGCGGAAGTTAAAGGACCGAATTTGCCGTCCACTGAAAGAATAAGGTTTAGTTGAGTGTTTAAGAATTGTTGCAATTGTCTGACTGTTTCGCCGACACTGCCTAAGCCGAGAGTCGTGAGACCGAAGTTGTAGGAGATGTTAAAAAATGCATTACATCTCTCTCCGGTTGTTGCATTAAACATATCTCCTGAAGGACAGGATACTGGAGCAGGTGTTGAGGGAGGAATTGTTGAAACAACAGGAATAAGTGTTTCAGTAGTAGTAGAAGAAGATTTTTTGCTGCTACCGCTACTATTTTGTTCAGAAACACAGATTTCAGTGGAAGGAGTGATGGTAACAGTGGAAGGAGTGTTAATGACCAAAGAACTATTGTTTTCGAAGCAATCAGTGGTTAAGCTCGCATTGTTGTTAAAAATATGTTTGTCATTGGAAACTAGGGTGAAAGTAGAGTAACTCGGAACGGTGACTTCCAGGCTGGGGACGCTGGTGCGGGTGAAGTAGAGGATGTAGACTGAACCTCTATCGGAACCGCCAGTATCATCACACTGTGCACCGACGGCTAGGTCAATAACCCCATTACTATTAAAATCACCAATGTTAGCAATACCCCGACCCCAACAATCACCATCCACCAGGGTTCCAAAACCTCCAGTTCCCGAAGCGATTTTCTGCGAAGAAGCCACTGCCCCGTCGGCGTTCATGAAGAGGATATAGACGGCCCCACGACCGGAACCGCCGGTGTCGTCGCCGTAAACACCCACTGCTAAATCAAAAACGCCATCATTATCTAAATCTCCCACAGAGGATATAGCGCCTCCAAATAAATCCAGGTCAGTTAATGTACCAAAACCTCCAGTACCTGAAGCGATTTTCTGCGAAGAAGCCACTGCCCCGTCGGCGTTCATGAAGAGGATATAGACGGCCCCACGGAAGTTTCCGCCGGTGTCGTCGCCCCAGGCGCCAACTGCTAGATCTAAAATATTATCCCCGTCTAAATCGCCTATACCAGCGACAGAAATACCAAAGGCGTCGGAGTTCACTAGTGTACCAAACCCACCGGTGTTATCCGCAATTTTTTGCGAAGAAGCCACTGTCCCGTCGGCGTTCATGAAGAGGACATAGACAGCGCCACGAGAAGAACCGCCGGTGTCGTCGGTATAAGCCCCAACCGCCAAATCGGTAATTTCATCCCCATCTAAATCGCCGAGAGAAGCTACGGAGGTGCCGAAAGCGTCTCCATTCAACAACGCCCCAAACCCGCCCGTTCCCGAAGCGATTTTCTGCGAAGAAGCCACTGTCCCGTCGGCGTTCATGAAGAGGATATAGACGGCCCCACGACCGGAACCGCCGGTGTCGTCGCCGGGAGCGCCAACCACTAAGTCAGAAACATCGTCATTATTCAAATCCCCGATACCGGCAACCGCTAAACCAAATTGATCTGAATTAACCAACACTCCAAACCCTCCGGTACTGTCTGCGATTTTCTGCGAAGAAGCCACCGTGCCGTCGGCGTTCATGAAGAGAATGTAGACCGCGCCGCGGCCAGAACCGCCGGTGTCGTCGCCCAAAGTTCCAACAGCTAAATCATTTACACCATCATTATTAAGATCGCCTATAGAAGCAGTATCAAGACCAAAAAAGTCACTATTAGTCAACGCTCCAAACCCTCCGGTATTGTCGGCGATTTTCACAGAAGAAGAAACTGTGCCGTCAGAGTTACCGGTTATGGAAGTCGCTTGGGAACCGGATTTAATCGTGTAGTTCACACTATCAATGACGATGGTCGTGTCCGTGGTGAAACTTAAAGTCGCTTCCGCGGAGGAAACATTGGCCAACCCGATTACAACCAAAAGACCTAGAATTAGAATTTTATTGATGGTTTTCATTTATTTTTTTCTTTATTAATAAAGCTAGCAGGATGCTATTGTAGCATTAAATTTCTGCAATAAAAAGCGGGCCGAAGATGATAAGCCCGACAATTGCCGCAGTGAACACGGATAGTAAGACCGCCGCAGCGGCAACATCTTTTGTATCCCGGGCATAAGGATGATATTCCGGAGAAGTTAAATTTATGTCTATTTCAATGGCTGTATTAAATGCTTCAGCAACAAAAACAAAACCGATGGCAAACACTAGAACAATCCATTCAATAGAAGAAATTTTGAAATAAAATCCAAAAAAGATTACAAGTAAGGCAGCTGTTGTGTGTACAAGCAGATGCTTCGTTGTCTTCGCAACGACATATATTCCCCGAAATGCGTTCAAAAACCTCTGACTGTTTTTTACCTCACGCCAAGCTTTTTTTTCTTTTTTTATTTCTTCTCCTTCCATGTTACTCAACCTTCAAAACGCCTTTCATTCCCATCGCCCGATGTGTGCCAACCGAGCAGTAATATTCGAAGCTTCCGATTTTGTCCGCCGTAAATTCCAGAACTTCCTCAAAAGGCGACTGTGCCTGTTTGGTCGCGACGCCGAATTCATCTATTTTGAAATCATGGAAACCTTGGGTATTTTTGAACGTTATTTTAACCCTGTCTCCTTTTTGAACGGTTATGAGAGAAGGCGTGAAAGAAAAATTTTGTCCGGAAACGGTGAATTCCCTCAACTCTCCGTCCTGCCCGCTTTCATTTCCGACCACTTCGGTCTGGTCATCGACGACCGGAGCCGGCGCTTCCGTCCGTTTTTTCGCCCCGAACAACAACACGGCGCCCACGATTAAAACAATCAAAACAACCAGTGTAATTTTTATGTTTTTCATATTTTTAAAAAAACTTTATTTTAACTTATAATACTAACTAAACGGCTGATCATCGTTTCCCAATAGCTCCATCCATTCCGCGTATTGTCGTTGTTCATCAGTCCAACGCTCGGGTGGAACATGGTTAAATTTATTTTCTCTGACTTGCTTGGCTAATTCTTTTATTTTTTCATCAGAGTATCGTAAAAATTTTAAAAAGGGATTTTGTTCTCGAAATTCATCAACATAAAAACTCGGTGGGTGTCTTCGTTCCCTTTTGGGTTTCAATTTCGGTTGCGGCCCTTGTGGCCCCTGTGGTGGTCCTTCTATTCTCATAGTCGTATGATAACAAATTTCACTGATATTGGATATAAATCGGTTGTGGATTTAATTTCAGAAGGTCGCCGGGCGTCATTAGGACGGTCCCGGGCTCTAGAACATCGTTTTTATAAAACAATTTGAAGCCGGTAAACTGGACTGGTTCCGGGTAAATAAAATTTCTATAGGTGCCAATTTTCTTTGCCTGCCCTCCCCAGCCATCCATATGCATTACTATCTGTACCTCGGGCAGTGTTTTAATAAGTTTGTAATTTGTAACCATTTTTTGCGTATAGCGGTGGATGACAAGAATTTTGGGCGTGAGGTTGTTTTCTTTTACAAGATTAGCCAAATAATTTGAGGCAAAATTTATATCCGCCGCGTCCAGGGTGCCGACGACTTTCCCCGGCCGGATATTGCCTTTCATGGAAAACTCGGGATCGATTCCCAAATGCACATTCGGTAATTTAAGATATTTCTCCAGTAACGGAATTTCCGTCTCGACTTTGGAAAAACCAACTTGGATATCCAAAAAAACAATCGCGTTTATTTTTTCCGCCATCGCCAAAACTTTATCTATCTCAGAATACGGCATTCGGGCCCGGTATTTGCCATCGTCCCCGGGGCTTCCTTGCGCGACAACGGCAATGTAATGAAGCGCGGGAACCACCGGAGTGGAAGGGTCAGCCGTTTTCCATTTTTTTACTTCCGCGTCCAACCTGGAGAACATTTCCGCTTCCGGATATTGCCCCAGAACCCCCATCTTGGTCGAATATAAATTCCCGTAATAGGCGATAATACGATTGAACGGCAAAAGAGCCCCAGCGTTCGGATATACGGTCTTGACCGGCCAAAGATTCGGCTTGGGAGCGGGAGCGGGAATTTCATTACCATTCTCGTCGAATTTAGGAGTCACGATTTTGGGCGGAGGATTGTTGGCTATCGCTTGGAGTTTGCTGTCGTAAGCCGCGGTATCCAAAGGCGGAAGAGGAGGAGGCAAACCATCTTTCATCAATTTTTTTTCTCCTTCGGTTCTGCTGTAATGAATGTTTGACTTGAAAAATCCGGAGGCATTAAAAAATACGAAAAACAAAAAAAACGCAATCGCCAAAGAGATCCAAACTTTTTTACCCATTGGATTTAAAATTATTATGGAGACCGTCCGAGCAATAACATTTCACGAGCTGGTGATTATTATTTACGCAATCGGGCGTCTGGCAAACACCCGGAGTTTTTGACACTCCCCGGCAACCCCCGAGGCAGATATAATGTTTCGGCTGTTTTTTTTCCTCTTTTTTGCTATCCATAATAGTGGCATTATATCACAGAACTCCGCAATGATTTAACAATCTTATTAAATTCGTTTTCTTTTAAATATTTGCCTTCTAAAACCACAGTCCTCAATGTCTTGCCCGTCAAAACCGATTTTTTGACGATATCCGAAACCGCATCGTATCCCAGGCGAGGGACAAGCAACGTCGCGTAAGCGGTTGAATTCTCCAGATGATATTTGCATTTTCCCCTATCGGCTTTTATTCCCCGAACGCATAATTTATCGAATTGATGGATGACTTCCGTCGCCAGTTTTATTGATTGAATTAATTTATCGACGATAACCGGCAGCATTACCCCCAGCTCCATTTGCGCTCCTTCTGCCGCCTTTTCGATTGAAAGATTGTTCCCCGAAACCAAATAATACAATTGATTAACGGTCTCGGGCATAACGGGATTTACCTTCCCGGGCATTATCGAGGAGCCTTTCTGCAGTTCCGGTAAGATAATCTCCCCTATTCCGCCGATGGGACCTGAGGCCATAAATTTAAAATCGCCGGCTATTTTCGACAAGTCAACGCACAGGGCTGTAACTATCTGCGAGATTGCAAGAAAATCGGTCTGCGAACTTGTCGGGGCCATCATATTCTTCACTTTAAAAAACTTCTCACCGGTGATTTTTTTTAGCTCTTTGTAAACTTCCCGGATATATCTCGGGCTGGCGTTTATGGAATTGCCGATGGCGGTTCCTCCTAGATTCAAAACCCTGCACAAATCTTCCACGATTTTTATTTTTGACTTGTGCTTTTCCAGATTATCGGCATACGCGGAGAACTCGGCTCCCAAAGTAGTCGGAACCGCATCTTGCAAGTGCGTGCGCGCCAGTTTGCTTATATTTCTAAATTCTTTCGCTTTGGCCCGCAAAGATTTAACCAAGGAAAACAGCTTTGAATCCAAATCTTTCAGGAGATAAAGCGCGGAGATTTTCAGGGCCGAAGGATTGACGTCGTTGGTGGACTGGCTGCAATTTACATCGTTGTTTGGATGCACTTTGACTTTACCTTTCAAAATCGAGCCGGCCATGTTCGCGATAACTTCGTTCACATTCATGTGGCTGGCCGTCCCCGCCCCACCTTGGAGATGGGATACGGGAAATTGATTCCGGTCCGCATTTTTGAGAATTTTATCGCAAGCTTTGACGATTGCCCTTTTTTTATCTCGGCTTAGATTGCCAGCTCGATAATTGGCGATGGCGGCGGCCTTTTTAATCTTAATCATCGCCGAAACAAATTCCATTTTCGTCTTATGGGTATGAAAAGGGAAATTTTTCAGGGCCTTTTTTGTTTCCTCTCCGTAATATAATTTCATAAAGGTATTATATCAGATTTGCGGGTCAGTTGAGGTAATCTTGGAATTTACTTTAATAATTCTTTACTGAAGAAATAGTATTTTATGACCGTGACGAAGTGTCCCAAAAAGTTATTTTCTTTTATTATGGTATTATTGGGGTATAAATCTTTGACCAGGGACGCAAACTCCTTCCCGAAAACATATGGAATTACTTTATCTGATTTTGAAATTGAGATAAAAATATTTTTATTGCGCAATTCATTTATATTGTTTTTGGGCGCAAGGGTCGCCCAAATATTCTTCAGCTCCTCTTGATTAATTTTTTGATTTTCGTAAATTTTTCTCAAATTTTGCGTTCTTATCCCGTTCCATAAAGATGAAGCTAAACAGCTTCCTGGAACTATCAAAAATATATTATCAATATCCTCATTGTTGTTGGCAACCAAACAAACACTTACCGCACCAAGACTCGAGCTGATAATGTCAATTTTTTCAAAATTGTGTCTGGTTTTAAGCTCAACAATATCAGACCTGATTTTGTCTTTGACTAGATTAAAATATCTTATAGTTTCACTCACATCGGGCGAAAGCACAGAGCCGGATATGCAATAATAGAGACATGAATATCCTTTTTTACAAAGTCTTCTGAATAAGATCTTATCCGTCGGGGGTACACTATCCCCTCTTGGTGAAATAATTATTTTTAAAACAGAGGTCTTATCGTTCTTAAAAAACTTTTTTTCAATGTAAAACCTAGAACTTTTCCTTTTTTTGAAAAAATCTTTAATGTTATAAACAACATCAAAAACATTGTCCAAACTCATAGTTTGTTCATTATATCAGATTTCACCAGCTGGCCGTGTGGTGGGGGTAGGAACTTTTTTAACACCAAATTTGATAAAAACACTTTTTTGTATTATTGTATGAATAACCATTGGGAGATCGTCTAATGGTAGGACACATCCCTCTGGAGGATGTTATCTTGGTTCGAATCCAAGTCTCCCAGCAAGTCGCATCAGCGATAATCTGGAAACTTCTCCCTGATTTTTTTAGTGAGACGATAGAGCTTGTTTTTAAACGTGTCTGTTTTCAAGTTCATCGCTGCGGCCGCTTCTTGCCAATTCAATCCTTGGCGGAATAACAGATCTGCGATACGAGCATCTTCTCCTTCCAAAATTGCAAACATTTCTTCACCATCCACTTTGTGAATACTACGCCACTCGTGCGATTCTCCTATAGTATCATTAGGATCCCATTCTCCTTGGTCCGTAACCCTATTTTCTTTCCTCGCAGCAGCACCTTCTACAAGATTGATAGCGATTTTTTTTACCCAAGTCGGAAACGTCATCCCACTGTCAGGATATTGATCTAATTTTGTAAGCGCGATCATCATCGCTTCCTGTGCAAAGTCTTCGGCACGATTCATAGCATCCGGCATATGCAACTTCTCTGCCGTTTCGTAGCAATCCCTGACCACTATATTCCTCAGAGTCGCGACTTTTGCTTCCAGTACTCCTCGCTCTGGGATAGGGCCAACATTACGCTTTGTGGGAGCATCTTCGTGACTCATGTTTTAAAATTTTTTCCTGCCGATACAGGCCTTTAGAAAAGCGGTAAAAAGCGGATGCGGGCGGAGCGGGCGCGACTTGAATTCAGGATGAAATTGAGTTCCCAAATAAAACGGATGTTTGTCTTTCGGCAATTCGGCTATCTCCATTAAAATCCCACTCGGAGATCTGCCAGAAAATACCAAACCGGCTGCTTCGAGTTTTTCTATGTATTCCGGATTTACTTCATAGCGGTGGCGGTGACGCTCGGAAATTTTAGAAACTCCGTAAGCTCTCTCCGCGATACTTCCCTTTTTCAAATTTGCTGGATAGGTGCCCAAGCGCATTGTTCCTCCATAATTTTTGTTTTTTATCTTTTCAACCTGGTCGGCCATAGTAGCGATAACCGGATATTTTGTTAAAGAATCCATTTCCGCCGAATTGGCGCCATGAAGACCTAGGACATTGCGAGCATAGGCGATCGTCAGTATCTGCATACCGAAACACAAGCCGAAATACGGGATCTTGTTTACCCGGGTGTAGTCGGCCGCCAGCATCATCCCTTCGGTTCCCCTTTTGCCGAATCCGCCCGGAACGATAATGCCATCGAGATCGTCCAGCTCCTTTAGTTTGCTTTTATCTTTCTCGTACTTTTCCGTATCAATCCATAAAATATTCGGCTTATAACCCAAAGACCAAGCCGCGTGATTCACTGATTCAATCACTGAAATATATGTGTCTTTGCATGACTTGAAGTTGAAATACTTGCCCACGATGCCGATTTTCACCTCCTTGTTTATCTTTTTTATCTTCCCGGCCAAAGCAGTCCAATCGGCAAGATCTTTCCGCTTCGGCGGCAGGCCGATTATCTTAAGGAGCGTATTGCCAAAATTCTCTTTCTCAAAGTTAACCGGCACGTCGTAAATGGAATAAACATCGGGCGCTGAAATTATCCTCTCAATCGGCAAACTGCACACATTGCTGATGGTCCGCTTGATATCCAAAGTGGCCGGATGGTCGGCCCGGCAAATTACGAAATCCGGATATAAACCGACGGAGTAAAGATCGGTAACGGCGTGCTGGGTCGGTTTTGATTTCTGCTCGCCCAAAAGCGGCGGAGTCGGCAGATAACTTATCAAAATAATAAAAACATCGGCGGGTCTTTTTGACTTCATCATTCTCGCCGCCTCTAAAAAAGGGAAAAGCTGATACTCCCCTACGGTTCCGCCGTATTCTATGATTGTAATTTCCGATTTATTTTTTTCCTGACAAGCTTCTATGCGCCTGATTATCTCCTTGGGTATGTCGGGATAAACCTCCACATCTTCTCCCCCATATTCCAAATTGCGTTCTCGTCTTATAACTTCCGCGTATACCTGCCCGGTCGTAATATAATTCTCGCGAGTGCTGGTTTGATTAGTAAAACGCTCGTAATTTCCGAGATCTTGATCAGCTTCAACGCCGTCTTCTCCAACAAAAACTTCCCCATGTTCGGCGGGACGGATAGTGCCCGCATCGATGTTGACATACATATCGGCTTTCAGATTGGTAACATGATAACCGCGGGATTGCAATATTTTTCCGACGGAAGCGGCGGCAATTCCCTTGCCCACAGAAGACATCACTCCCCCCACCACGAAAATATATTTTGTTGCTTTTTTGGCAGCCATGTTATTTATTCAAATATTTTCTGACCGCCAGAAAACTGGAAATTATCCCCAGAATTATGCCTGATAATAAAAGGATCGCGGAAATCTGGAAGAAGCTCGAAAGATAATAGCTGTACATATTGATTCCGAGAAAATTGGTCATATTGCGCCCGAGCCAGACGGTAGCCGGCCAGAAAAGAAGCATTGTGACCGCCGTCGCGATAACACCGTAAATAACCCCCTCGACCATGAAAGGCCCGCGCACGTGCATTTTAGAGGCGCCGACCAAACGCATCACGCCGATTTCTTCTTTGGATATGAAAATGGTCAGCCTGATAGTATTAAAAGTGACAATAATGGAAATAATCACCAAAAGCAGGGTGATGAGAAAACCGAGCTGCTGCGCGCCGGATATTATTGTGTTCAACCGGTCGATAACCAGTTTATTTTGATGATAATTAACTTTGTCGATAATGGAAGCCGACCCCAAAACAAGCGTATTGTCGGACTTCATAAAATTCGCGATGCTTTCGTACTGGGAAACCTCCTTGGCTTTGACGTTAAGGTAGGCACCGAGCGGATTATCGTCTATTTCGTCCAAGGCCTGAATCGTCGGATAATCGTTCTGGTGGCGTTCGCGGAAAAGTGCCAGAGCTTCATTCGCGCTGGTATAGGACACCTGCGCCACCTCGGGCAGTTTTTCCAGGGAAGATTTCAAAAGCAGGATTTTGTCCTCGGGAGCGTCCACGGTGAAATAAATCGTGACGTCAACTTTGTTTTCTATCTGAGCCAGAGAAAAATGCAAAACGGCCTGCAGGAGAATAATCGCGGTAATAACCGAAAGAGTGATTGTGACGACCATAACGGCCGCCCAAGAAACCAGCCCGCCTCTCTTGAAGTTCAGAAATCCTGTTTTTATAATTCTTTTTAAGACGGTTATGGCCATATTTGTGATTGTAGCACTTACTTGTTGTGTTTAGTATCCCTTATAATTTTCCCATTTTCCATCGTAATGATTCTTTTCCCGACCGACTCAATGACTCCGCGATTGTGGGTTGTCAAAATCACCGTCGTGCCGAGGTCGTTTATCTTTTTAAAAATCTGAACTACCTCATGCGTGTTGACTGGGTCCAGATTCCCCGTCGGCTCGTCGGCGATTATAAGCTCGGGCTGGTTGATGATGGCGCGGGCTATCGCCAGGCGCTGTTGCTCTCCACCGGACATCTGATTCGGAAAATGGGAAACCCGGTGGGAAAGATCCACCAGCTCCAGCACATGCGGGACGTCGTTTTTTATTTCTTCGTCCGTCTTGCCGACGGCCTCCATGGCAAAAGCGATATTTTCGTAGGCGGTTTTGTTGGAAAGCAGTTTGTAGTCCTGAAACACCACGCCGATACGGCGGCGGAGCTTGGTCAGGTCGTGATTTTTCAGCTTATGCACGTCGATTGACTCAAAAAAAACAGTACCGCCAGTCGGATTTTCATCCGCTAGAATCATTTTAACTAAAGTGGTCTTGCCGGCGCCGGAATGCCCGACGACGGAAACAAATTCGCCCGTTTCTACCGTAAAAGTGACATCTTCCAGCGCGGTCGCGTCCTTATAAATCTTTGAAACATTGTTGAAATAAATCATCCTTTTTCTATTATATCATGGTTCGGACTTACTCACCATGACCCTGAATTATTCTACATGAAGGGTCATAAACCCCGCTCCGCCTCAATGAAAAGATCCAGCTCCCCGTTTAAAACCCCGTCAATATCGGAGGTTTCCGCGCCGGTGCGGTGGTCTTTGACCATTTTATAAGGGTGAAGCACATACGAGCGAATCTGGTTACCCCACTCAATTTCAGTATTTTTGGTCGATTTCATGCTCTCTTCAATATCTTTTTTTTCGGCTTCGGCTTTTTTGAAAATTTTGGCTCGAAGAATAGACAAAGCCAGCTCCCGGTTCTGCTCCTGTGAGCGTTCGGTGGAAACATGCGCGGAAATATTCGTCGGCACGTGAACTATTCGCACGGCCGTTTCCCGTTTGTTCACATTTTGCCCCCCGGGTCCGCCGGCGCGGGAAAATTCTATTTTCAAGTCCTCCGGCGGGAGGATTACGTCTTTTTCCTCCAGTTTGGAGAATTTCGGCAGGACTTCCACCAGGGAAAAGGAGGTGTGGCGCAATTTTTTCGCGTTGAAAGGCGAAATGCGCACCAGGCGGTGCACACCGGCTTCGTTTTTCAAAGTTCCGTAAACGTCTTTACCTGCAATTTCAAAAGAGACATTCCGGTAACCGCCGTGGTCATTCTTGTTTTCATGAACCACGCCCGTGCTCCAGTTTTTTTTATTGGCGAACTTCAAATACATTTCAAAAAGCATCCGGGAAAAATCTTCCGCATCGTTCCCGCCGGCGCCGGAAACTATGGTGACGATGGCGTTGCCCCGGTCGTATCTGCCTATCCCTTCTTTTTTTTCTTTCATCAACGCCAATTCTTTCAAAACATTCTGCGCTCTTACTTTATCGTCCCAAAATAGAGGACTTTGCATTAATGCTTCCAGTTTTTCTATTTCTTTTTTGATTTCATTCGTATCTTGTCCAGCCATGAGCCACCTCTCGGGATTGAACCGAGGACCCCCACTTTACGAAAGTGGTGCTCTACCAACTGAGCTAAGGTGGCAAAAACAAACTGCTTTGTTTTTGCCCTAATCCGGCGGAGCCGGAATCGCCGATGCGAGATTTTGTCGAGCAGGCGATCGGGGCAGGTTTCCCCAAGGAGCCGTTAATCAGATTTGCACTGATGACCTTCGTCTTACCAAGACGATGCTCTACTGCCTGAGCTATAACGGCAAAACCTACCTAAACATACTAGTTTGTTTTGACTAGAGAGAAGTATGTATAAATTTATTTATACAATATCCGAACGACGTCAAAACATAGTAAAGATTACTATATTTTCGCCTTTTTTGCAAAAATTTCCTGGCGAAGACGCATACGGATTTAAAATAAATTTATTATAAAAAATAAAAACATATAAATTAAAAACATGAATAAGTTCCACCAAATGCAATCCCTGGTTATTGTTTCACTAGAAATTTTCTTTACATATGTATAAATTGATTGTAAAAAGGCAACAAAGTGAATGGTAATCGGAAAGAGAATAATTATTGTGGAATTGGGATAAAAATAATAAGCGATAATAAGCAAAAGTATATATACACTCATCATAAACCAAATGGCGTGGTTTATATTTCTGAATAATTTTTTATGAACAGCCCATTCAAAAATCATATTGTTAATAATACCATAGTTTAAATCCAATACACCCGTGAACTTTTTATGTAGTATTTACTAGGTCAAAATCGATGCGCGGCCGAGCGGATTTGAACCGCCAACCTCTCGCGTGACAGGCGAGTGCTCTAACCAGTTGAGCTACGACCGCAATTTTCTTTTAAAAACATCAACTAACATCTTCGGTTTGCAAATGTAAGTTTTGAGCTAGCCAAAACAGCTACAATCGCAAACATTACCATTATACATAAAATCATATAATCTCAAAGAGATTATTGCTTTTGGTGCCGGAGAGTGGAATCGGACCACTGACTGGGGCTTATGAGTCCCCCGTTTTACCATTAAACTACACCGGCAAAATATCATCTTTTGCTGCTTTAATTAAACCAAGCATTCTATATTTCAGATTCATTCCTCTTCTAACAACTAACCTGCATATACCATAATAATTTTCATAATTATCGTACACCTTACTAAGTTTTGTATTTACATAATAAGGCTTTCTAAACTGGCTATTACGCAAGTGTAGCAGTTTTTTCCAAAAATTCAAGACCTTATTTATTCTTTTTTTGTGAATTCTATTTATTTGAATTGAGCAAACAATATCCTCAAGTGGTATATTTAAAACATTTTGAAGAAATAACTTCATTAAAAGTATCATTTCTGGATCTGAATTTACAAATATAAAACCCGAGGTACTGGCACTCTTTGAGCCTTCACTCCAATATAAAGCAGTAGCAATCAACAACAGTTCCCTTTTAGAGATTTTTTTAATCATCTTTCTACCCCAAATATCAGCCAGTTTAATGGCATCAAGTCTTTTATTTTTGTTCATTTGAGCACCAATAAATCTACCTTTTTGTGTCTTTAAAATATGTTCTTTTTTGATTTTTTTATATTGGGCTTCTGTTAGAACTATATCTCCACACCAAAAACTAACTGTACTTTTAGAAATCCCAAGTCGGTTTTTAATTTCATTAATTGGAATTCCTTCCTTTCTCATGACTCGGGCTTTTACTTTTAACTCATATTTAGACATATATGACATTATATCATTGGTTCGTTAAAAAAACCAACTTGCGTATTTTAACAATCTATTATAAAATAGGCTCATAGCGGGGTAGAGAAGAGGCATCTCGTAAGGCTCATAACCTTAAGACTCACGTTCGATTCGTGACCCCGCAACTATTAGATTTAAATATAGCCGTATCCGTGGAAAATCTGTTCATATAAGGCAATTACCCTTTTAGCTTCATGTTGTGAAAGTTCAAAAGCCAGACCTTCGTGCGCAATTTTATTCCGGATGGTGTGAACCTCCCAGGCGGTAGTCAGTTGCGGAAAATTTTCCTGATTGGCCGATTTTAACCTATCACCCAGAGTATCGCCCTGAAAGCCCATCTGTTCCAGGAGTCCTTCGAGCATGGCATCCGCTTCGATAATCGCGAGCTTCCAGTCGCTCTTGTGCTGGGAAAAAAGATAGTTGAGAACCAAGCCCCAGTGCACGTTTTTCGAACCTCCGACTTCTTCACGCAATCTTTTTTCATACTCGGCTTTATTGCGCGCATATTCGTCAATCTCATGATGTAAGTGCTTGTGCTCCTTGGCCCTGATTTCAAACATGCGGATTACCACATAGCAAATTATCGTCAAAAAGAACATGGAAAAAATGAAGAGGACGGTCTTCCATACGTTTGTGGCTTGTTCGCTTGTAATGTAAAGAAAAAACTGTTTGATATAAAATGTGATCTTGTCAAACAAATATTCGGGGTTTAAATAACTGGAACCGAAAATGGAATCGCCGAAAATATCATTTTGATTTGCCGTTTCCATATATATTAAATTATATCACAAATTAATTATCCTTTATTGCTTCAAACACTTTGCCTACGTCAAAAAGCAAATCCTCAGCTCCGTGAGGCGCCATAAATTGAATACCAAGCGGTAGTTTTTTATCCTCTGTTTCTATAAATCCTGAAGGTAAAGAAATAGCTGGAATCCCTAGAATATTTGCTGTGACGGTAAAAATATCTGCCAAATATGCAGAAAGCGGATCGCTTTTTTCGCCAATTTTCCAAGCAGTGTCGGGAGTGGTAGGGGTCGCAATGAGATCCACCTTGTTAAATGTTTTGTTAAATTCTTCTTTGAGAGCATCTCTGATTAATTGTGCCTTGCCATAATATGCATCGTAATAACCAGCGGAGAGAACATAGGTACCTATTAATATACGACGGCGGACTTCTTTGCCAAAACCAGCTCCTTTTGTGAGTTTATAATCATCAAACAAATTTTTACCATCTTTGTGTAAACCATACCGAACACCATCGAAACGAGCTAGATTAGTAGAGACTTCCGCCGGCATGATGATATAATAAACCGCCAAAGACATATCCACATTTTTCAAAGAAATATCTTTTATTTTAAATCCAAATTTTTTCAACTTTTCAACGGCCTGTTTAAAATTTTCTCTTACTTCTGGGCTAACACCTTCTCCAAGAGCAAAATCGTATGGTATCCCGATCACTAATTTATCTTTGGAAAAAACTTTTGGATACGTTTCATCAGAAATTGTCGTACTATCTAAATCATCCCTTCCTTTTACTGCATTATAAATAATTTCTGCGTCCCGTACATTTTTTGCTATTTCTCCAATGCAATCAAGCGATGAACCCATTGCAATGAGACCATAACGTGATACCCTGCCATAAGTTGGTTTAAAACCAACAATTCCGCAAAATGCCGCCGGCTCTCGCACTGACCCTCCTGTATCAGAACCAAGAGCGCCGAGAGCCATATTGGAAGCAACAGCAACTACTGAGCCACCTGATGACCCTCCAGATACGCGAGACGTGTCATGGGGGTTTTTAGTAACCCCAAAAGCTGAATTCTCCGTGGAACCCCCCATGGCAAATTCATCCGTATTGGTTCTGCCTAAAAAAACTACGCCTTGTTTTTTTAATTTTAATATGACAGTAGCATCATAGGAAGCTTTGTAATTTTCTAAAATTTTTGATGCGGCTGAAACTTTTCTATCTTTGATTAAGATAACATCCTTGATGGCAAGGGGGATGCCTAAAAGCGGATGTGACTCACCTTTCGCAATCATTTCGTCTGCAGCTTTTGCCTGTTCTAATACATCATCATAAACTTCCAGATAGGCGTTGAGCTCCTTGTTTTTCTTTTCAATCTCGGTTAAATAAGCTTGCGCTAAGTCCACAGCCGAAAAAACTTTCCCATCGAGCTTCTTTCTTGCTTCGGCTATAGTAAGTGCGGCTAAATCAATCATTTTTTTATAAAATCTTTTTCACTTTCAAAAACCCATCCTGGGAATCCGGAAACTGTTCTTTAATAAGTTCTGGGGAAAATTCGCGGGATTTTTCCGGTCCGCCCGAGGCGGGTAAATCTTCCCGCCAGACATTTATGAGGTCCTGCGCCGGCGCCACCTCGTCGACTTTTACTTCCTTAATCTGCTTTATGTACCCCAAAATACCCTCCATATCCTTAAGGAGCGATTTTTTTTCTTCTTCGGAAAGCTCAATTCTCGCCAGCTCCGCCAGATTTTCCACGGCTCTTATATCCATATATAATCAGTATACCCTACATTATTTGCCAATCAAAGCTTTGATTCGCTCTTCCACCGGCGGATGGGTGGCGAAGAGATGGCTGATTTTTTTGCCGAAACCAGACCCTTTCGGGTCGGAAATGTAAAGGTGCGCGATGGCGCTCGATTGGTGCGCCATCGGTTGCTGATATTGGGAAATTTTAGAAAGCGCATGAGCCAAACCTTCCGGATAGCGAGTCAAAAGCGCTCCGGACGTGTCCGCCAAAAATTCGCGCTTCCGAGAAATAGCCAGCTGAATCAAAACCGCGAATATCGGCGCCAAGATCGAGAGAATGATTCCGACAATTACCAATATGTTCCCCCCTCTATTGTTATTCCGGCCTCTACCCAAATTGCCAAAAAATAAATTCCGCCGGAAAACGTCTGCGATGATGGTAACGAAACCGACCAGCACCACGACGACGGTCGAAAGTAGCATATCGCGGTTGCCGACGTGCGAGAGTTCGTGCGCGATTACTCCTTCCAGTTCACTTTTTTCCAATATGCCCAAAAGTCCTTTCGTGACAGCCACGACAGCGTGCTTTTTATCCCGTCCAGTGGCAAAAGCATTCGGCGCAGGATCGTCAATCACATACACCCTCGGCATCGGAAGCCCGGCGGTGATGGAAAGATTTTCAACGCTGGTGTATAAATCAAAATATTCCTCTCTTTTGGCTTCTTTGGCGCCAGCCAGTCTAAGGACGATTTTATCCGAGAACCAGTAGGAAAAAATATTCATCAATATGCTAAAGCCGACAAAAAAATACAGAATGTCCGGATTACCGTAATAAAAGCTGAAAAACCATCCCAGCCCGATAACCACGGCAAAAAACACAGCCATTAGAAGCCAGGTTTTCGTGACATTTTTCGATTGTTCGGTATATAAAGTCGCCATCTAAAACTTCACCGCCACAGGATTCTGTGCAACGTCGGCATCGGGTAAATCGAAAAATTCCATTTTGGAAAAGCGGAAAATGCCTGCGACAATATTTCCCGGAAAACTCTCAATCCCGATATTCAAGTCGCGAACGTTTGAATTGTAGAATCGGCGCGCCGCTTGGATTTTATTCTCCGTGTCGGAAAGTTCGTTTTGTAAAGCCAGAAAATTCTGATTGGCCTTCAGGTCCGGGTAAGCTTCTGCGACGGCAAAAAGAGACTTAAGCGCGCCAGAGAGCATGTTCTCCGCCTGCGCGTGCGCCCCGGTCGGACCGCTCGCCCCCATCGCGGCCGAGCGGGCTTTAGTGACATTTTCGAAAGCCGCCGACTCGTGCGTCGCGTAACCCTTCACAGTATTGACCAGATTTGGAATCAGATCGTAACGCCGTTTCAGCTGAACTTCAATGTCTGCCCAAGCTTCCTTCGCGCGATTGCGCAGGGACACAAAGCGGTTGAAGGCATAAATAACCCACAAAATTACAACTCCCAATACTATCAAAAGATATTTCATATATTAATAATTAAGTTATTAAATAATAATCTAGACTCCTTAATTATAGCACAGATTTACTTTTTTGACTGCCATTCCTCCGAGAGCACCAAAAGCGGCGAGGCCAGGAAAATTGAAGAGTATGTTCCAAAGAACATTCCGGCCGTGAGCATCAAGGCAAAATACTTGGTAGTTACGGGACCGAAAAAGAATAAAGCCAGAAGCACGAGAATAACAGTGAGCGAAGTGGAAAGAGACCTCACAAAAGATTGCTCCAAGCTATGGCCCACTACTTCACTGAAATTGATTTTAGAACCCGTCATTTGATTCTTTAAATTTTCCCTGATTCGGTCAAAAATGACTATTGTGTCGGAAACGGAAAGGCCCAAAATGGTAAGGATTGCCACCACAAAGAGGGTGTCGAGTTCGGCTCCGTAATAATGCGAAAGGGCGGCAAAAATTCCGGTGGGTATGACAGCATCATGCAAAAGAGCAACAATGGCTATGATACCGTATTTCCAAGAAGAAACCGGTTTGGAAACTTTTCTGAAAGCAAAAGCGATAAAACAGATAATTGCCAGCGAGACCAAAACGACCGCCATAACCGCTTTCCTTGCAAGTTCCCGGCCGACCGAAGGTCCGATGGAATTAAAACTCATTTCTGTGAGAATATCGTTTTTGCCGCCGGAGAGCGTTTGGAGGATCAGAGTATGCTCAGAATCGTTCAAGTCGCGGGACTTGACGATATAACCCAATTCCCCAGTCGGCTGAAGCAGGATGGAACCGAAACCTAAGGCCTCAAGATTTTTATTGAGGTCCGCCTGCGCTGGACGTTCTACTTTGTAAACAACCTCGGTTAATGCCCCGCCTTTGAAATCAATACCGACAGTCAACCCGAACATAAACAGCGAAAGAAGGGCCAGGACAACCAAGGTTATCGATACGCCGATGAATATTTTTTTATATTTTATTATAAACATGGTTCAGTTGAAGATCGTTAAAGTTGTAAAGTTATTTGGAAAATCCGGAACTAAATAAAAATCTCGCGACCTTGCCTTCCCCGATAAAACCGAGTGTGGAAAGAAAAATCCTGGTAACTGTAATCGCGGAAAACATCGAAACGATGACTCCCATTCCAAGCGTCAGAGCAAAGCCTTTGATCAGGGACGTGCCGAACCAAAAAAGAATAACCGCGGTGATAAAATTTGAAATATTCGAATCCCGGATGGAAAGCCAAGCGCGGGAAAAACCGACAGAAGTTGCGTCTGCGATGCTTCGACCGGAACGCAGTTCTTCTTTGGCCCGCTCAAAAATTAGCACATTGGCGTCAACCGCTATCCCGATGGAAATTATGAATCCGGCAATGCCGGCAGCTGTGAGGGTGACCGGCAAAAGCTTGAACAGCGCCAATATTATCAGGATAAAAATACAAAGGGCGAGCGTGGCAATCAACCCCGGCAAACGGTACCACAGAATTAAAAACAGGACGATTAGCAAAAATCCGATAACCGCGGCTTTGACTCCGGCATTGACCGCGCTGTCTCCTAAAATGGCACCGATGGTCTGCGTAGAAAGAAGGGTTATCGGTACCGGCAAAGCTCCGGAATTAAGCCGTCCGACGAGCTGTCTGGCCTCGGTCGGAGTAAAGCTTCCGGAAATTACCGCCTGGCCATTAGGAATTTCTTCGCGGACGACCGGAGTCGATATGGGAGCGCCATCGAGATAAATTGCCACCATTTTACCGACATTATTTTTCGTAATCTCCGCAAAAAGTTTAGTGCCGACATCGTTGAACTGCAGGCTAACTCTCGGCTCGCGGGTATTTTGGTCGAATTCCAAAGTCGCTTTTTCTAGATATCGGCCGGTCAGTTCGGTGGAGACAAACTGTTGTTCTTGTAAAATCTTTTCATCAATTTTCCCGTCCGGGCCTGGTTTTATAGTTATTGGTTCTCCTTTTTGCCTTTCTACCTTAAATTCCAAAAGCGGGGTCTGCCCGATCATGTCTATCGCTTGTTTGACATCAGTTACGCCGGGAAGATCCACGATGAGCTGCTCCTCGGCGCCGGAAATCAACCCGCTGTGCTGGATCTGCACGACCGGTTCGGAAACTCCGAAAAGATTTATGCGCCGCTCAATCACGTCGCGCAGCGCGGACATCGAATCATCCACCTCTCCAGCGGAAACCGCTGAAATGTCGGCTTTGTATATCAAGTGGCTGCCTCCGGAGAGATCAAGCCCCAGGCGAAAGGGGTGGTTTTTAAAAAAGGAATTGGCGTTGTCAAAATTCTTATTTAATTTGGGTTCGGACTTGAAAACAAAGAGGGCTACACCCGATCCCAATAAGAGCACCACCACAGCCAGAATTATTTTCTTAATCATAAATATGCAGGTATTTTATACCTTTTTCAGAAAATATGCAACCAGAGCGCCGAGCGCGAATCCTCCTAAAATGTCAACCGGGAAGTGAACACCGGCCGCAACGCGCGCGATGCCAACAAGCAGGGCAAAAAACAAGAACCAGTAGCCGGCTTTTTTTCTGATAAAAAAAATGGAAAGCGCCAAGGCCATAAAAAAACTCGCGTGGTCGGAAGGAAAAGTATAAGAAATTTTGGCGAATAATGTTTGAATATCGGGCAGAACTAAGGCGGGACGAGGGGTATGAATTAAAATTTTTAATAGTTTGGAAATTATTCCAGCCAAACCAGCGGAGAAAAAAACAAAAATCAAATCTCGCAAAGATTTTCTGTAAAAAAGCAAATATATAAATGCCAGGAACATTACTATGAACGGAAAATAAACAGCCGTAAAAATAATGACCTGATCAAAAAAAGCCGATCGATGCGCCAGATTATAAAAAAAATAAAAAAGTTCGTTATTCATATATTTGATTCAGCAGAATCATCCCGAGATTTTTCGAGGGATTTCGCCACGGAAAGCACATTATTAAGAAGCATTGCCACGGTCACCGGACCGACTCCGCCCGGGACAGGCGAGACATAGCTCGCGATATTCTTCACGGATTCCAAGTCGACATCGCCCACAATGGCCCCATTGTCTTCGGAGGTTCCGGCGTCAATTATGATAATATCTTTTTTAACCTTCTGGCCATTGATAAATTTGCCTCTGCCGATTCCGGAAACAATTACGTCGGCGTTTTTAAGCAATTCAGAAATATTTTCAGTCCGGTTGTCTATGGTTTCTACCGGCAAGCCCCGCAAGCGGAGCATGTGTGTAACCGGACGGCCGACTAGAGTTCCCTGCCCCAAGACAACTATCTTCTTGCCCGGCCAATCGAGATGAAGCGAGTCGAGAATAGCCATGCAAGAGAGCGCGGTCGGGAAACCTAAATCGCTTTTGCTGTCGTAACTGTCGTAAAATTTCCCGCTGGCAACTTTCCCCAGGCAATCGACATCGAGCTTCGGGTCAATGCTATCAAGCGCCCTCTGCCGGTCGATGTGTTCCGGAAGCGGAAGCTGGATGATAATTCCGCACATATTCGGAACTTTATTCAAAATTTTTATTTCTCTAATTAACTCATCGGTAGTTATCGATGAGGGAAAATTCGCTTTGTAAAACGAAAGGTCGACGGCTTCGGCCATGGCTTTTTTTATCCGCACGTATTGCACCGAAGCCGGATCATTACCAACCAGAACATCAGTAAAAACCGGCTGAAATTTCAAAAGCGCCACCTCTTTTTTTACCTTGGCCAAAATCCCATCCCGCAATTTTTTCCCGTTTATTATTTGCATTCGTAATTCATAATTGAAAATTCGTAATTGAGTTCACGCGCCTAAAAATTTTTACCCGCCTCTGGCGGGCATTCCTCATACTCCAACAAACTCGTGCAATATATCGTCCCGATGAGCCGACCGGGCATATTTTCGCATGCTCATCAAAATCCCCAGCCCCATAAATTCGGCCAACAAATGCGAACCGCCGTAGCTCATAAACGGGAGAGGAATGCCGGTCACCGGCAAGAGCCCCAGGTTCATGCCGATATTGACGAGTATATGTCCCATAAAAAAAATGGCAATGCCCAGGCCGAAAAGTATTTCAAAATTGGATGCGCTCAAAGAAGCATTATAAAGAATGCGCCAAATCGCCAGAGCATAAAGGAGCAGAATCAAAACCGACCCGACAAAACCCCATTCTTCGGCAAAGGCGGCAAAAATAAAATCGGACTGGGGCACCGGCAAAAATTTCAATCGGGACTGCGTCCCGAATCCAAGACCCTTGCCTATGATCTGCCCCGAACCTACGGCGATGGTCGATTGAAATACGTTGTAGCCGGTTTTGTGGACGTCGGACAAGGGGCTGATAAAATTGTAAATGCGGGCCTTTTGGTACGGCGCAAAAGCAAAAAGCCACAGAAAGGTTAAAATCAATATTCCGGAGCCCAGGACCAAAAGCAAATGAAGCTTGGAAATTCCGGAAACTAGCACCATGACCAGCCAGATGAAAAGTATAGTCATAGCCGAACCGAAATCCGGCTGGAGCAGAACCAAAATCAAAGGCACAAGCGCGTAAAATCCGGAAATAAAAATATGCTTGATGTCCCTGATTTCCACGTGCCGACGGGAAAAATACTTCGCCAAGACGAGAACCAGCACCAGCTTCATCATATCAACCGGCTGGAAGGAAAAAAATCCGAAGTCAAACCAGCTCTTGTCTTCGCCGAAAATACTCCCCAGAGTAACAAGCGCCAAGAGGGCAAAAGACATCAGTAAAAAAAGGAAGACTAGGACGTCCGTGCGCTTAAGAAAGCGGAAATCAATAAAAGAAAAAATAAAAAAAACGGCCAAGGATATGAAAACCCAAATTATTTGCTTGCTGAAAAAATCCCCTCCGCTTTCCAGTGTGGCAAAAGATTTCATCGTAACAAGCCCCGCTAGAACTATAGGAACTATAAAAGCAACTAGGAGCCAATCTATTCTTTTTAGAGCTTTTTCGGCCATAACTTACCTATTCTATTGCAATTTAGCAGAAAAAACATCGAACATCGGAATTATTTCTCTGGCGACCACGACGCCTGGCAGCGGCTCCGGCCAGGTAAAATTGATGTCGGCATTCTGCAACGGAGCCATTTGGTTCAGGTAGGTGCGGCTGGTGGAAATGGCGTTCCCGCTCGCGTCGTAGAGGATTGCTATCACGTTAACGTCGGGAATGGTGAAAAGCGAATTGTTTTTGATGGTGGCTGAAAGTCGCGGGCTTGTCGTTTCGTCCATGAGTTTTATATCCGAAACCAGGACCTTGAGCTGGCTGATTTTTTCTTCGGGAACCAAAAGCCAGTCCGGCATCTGGGTAAATTCAAAATTCACATAAACCGGAATGGAATTCCCGATATCGATTCCCGGCTCGAAAACGGCGAAGGTGCCGGAGGGAGGGATGAAAGTGCTGCCTTCGCGCTTGCCGATGTAAACATTGTCCGCATCGGCGAAACGGAATCTATAGTTTATTTTCCGGACCGCCGTGTTTTTGTTGTTATTGACAATATAGGCGACGGCGTTGTAGCGGCCGGGCACGACTTTGAAGGCGCGCGCCCAAATAACCGAAATGTTCTCCACCTGCGAAAGGCAGGCCCGGACGCAAATTCCTCCGCAATCCACGCCCGTCTCTTGCCCGTTTTGCTTGCCGTCGGAACAGGTCGGCGGTTTGTTCAGTTTAGGATAAATTATTAAAAATCCGAGTACCGCAACAAATAGAATAAGAATAAGAATATAAAAAGTTTGCCGTTTATGAGCCCAAGTCATGAGTGCCATAAGGGTATATTATCACAAAAAATGGCCCAAAAACAGTGCGAGCTCGGCGTCGTTTCTCCAGGACGACCCGAGCTTGCGTGATGATTCGGCGCGACTGCGCCTAAAGGTCCAGGAGGTCCGACACCTTGCTGTCAAACCTCTCCTTCAAGTTCTTGAGTTTGGGACCAACCCGGTCCCAAACCTCTCCACCTGCGGCCACCAACAACAAGGCCACACAGATGGAGAAAACTACGAGGTACATAAACTTCTCCGGGGTCATTTCTGGCTCCACGGGAACCTCCTTCTACTGCATTATATCACACAAAATATCAAAAAGTCAAGCACAAAAAAAGCCTATAAATAGGCCTAAAATAACGCGGACCCAGTGCCCGCGAAGGACAAAACTGGGTCCAAAAAGATGCTACGCACACGGGTCTACGTCCTATAAGTTCTCCCCTTTCCCCCTCTACATGACATGACGATGTAGAAGAGGGCGAAGTTGACGTGATAGGCGGTGTCGGTGGGGAGAACGACGATTGCCACGAACTGTGCGAATCTGAAAAATGTCTCAACCATTCGTGTTCTCCTTTCTCCTCTCCGAGACCACTTTAGTGAAACGGGATCGGTTAGTTCCGGCGTCTTGCGAAACGTCGGAGCCATTCCAAGAGTCGTGCCGCTTTTTTGGGCGCCACGACCCGAAGGATGATGTACAGAACCAAGGCCTCCGTGATCATGGTGCCTCCTTTCATATTCAAATTACCATATACAACTTACAAACACAAAATTTAGGCCGGGTTCGGCACGACAGTTTTTCCGGAAATATCGTCGTAGAATTTCGCCATAGTTATCTGAATGTACGGGATGAGCCACAGAAATCCGATTCCTGCCGAGAGAATGCACAGCAGAACCCACCCCAAAAACCGAAGGCCCAAGTAAAATAATTTTTTCTTGTGGCCGTACATCATTGCCTTGCTTTTTCTGATTGCCTCGCGCGGTTTTATAGATTTGTCATCGGCCAAGATATAGAAAGTCTGGGAATACGCCAGCCCGGCAATGATGCCCGGCACTATCAGAAGCAAAAACCACAGAAGAATAAATAACACCATCAAAAGATAAGCGACAAGCGCCCTGACAAATTCATTGAAACCGGCAAACAATTGAGACACCGAAGCCGTTTGCCTGCGGGACAAGGTCAAAGAAAACGTCGCCAAGCCGAGCGTCATGGGACCAGAAATGAGCAATGACAAAATTGGCCCAAAAACTTTATGTGGAGCGCGGACGACAATCAAAATAACCATATATAACAAGCATACCCCCACCGCGAGCCCCCACTTGCCCGAAAGTGCCTCCCTCGCCTCCCGCATCAACAATTTATTTTCCTTTTTCATAAAAATTATTTTGTTAAATTAATAACATTATAATTATATAATAATTGTTATTTATTTAAAACGAGATATTCCCCCTCCCCGACAATTTCCACTTTGTCATCTACCACTTTAAGCGCCATTTTGTCATCGAGAGCATATAAAACTCCCGGAAGTGTCTTTGCGGTCTCTCTCACAATTTTCTCACTAGCATGTGACTGATCAGGATTATTCAGATGTGGACGGAAATAGAAATCAACCAACCCCAATCCATTTTTTGCTTCATATCTAAATCTTTCTTTATAGGATAAGGCTTTTTCTTTATTACTTGAGGCAAGTGTCGGATTTGTGATAATGCTCCCTGCACTAACTCCCACCCATACCCTTGTCTTTAAAAATTCCGGCAATAATTCTTTCAACCCTGATTCTTCCACCCAGCGCATTAAGTGGCTAGAATCCCCGCCCTCGAAAAATAGCACATCGGCAGCTTCCAGTCGTGGTTGCCAATTCCATTTCGGCAAAGCAGAAATATCCACAATGTCTATCATTTTATATTTTTGCTGTTTGAGCTGGTATAGATTATCAATAAAATATATTTTATTGTCCCTGTTGGCATTTGCTGCTGTCGGAATAAAGGCGATATTTATCTCTTCTGCTTTTTTACCGACTAAATCCAATAGCGCATCAGCAATTTTTTTATTCGTTATTCCGCCGGATGTAAGAAGGAGTTTCATATTATTTTAAACTTTCCCTTTTGCATAGAACCACCAATCGCTGCTCCTAGGCCAAAATATATTAGAATGAGTAATAATGCAAACATCCAAAAACCAACTTGCTCTGATAATTCTGCGCAGGATTCTGCGGGAACCATAACTTGATCAACGCAATAGCCCACTTGACCATCTATCACCATGGGCACGCCACTAGACGTTAATTCGGCAGATTCCCACCGCAGACACATCGGTTCAGTGGACTTACACAACAAACTAGAGGGGGCTAAGTCATGAGAAAAAAACACAAACAAGTGGCCAGTCAGCAGAGGTATAGTTGTCGTCCATGTTGGAGTTCTTCCATACGATTCAATATCTTCTTCGTAAAGATTATTGATTATCGGAAAGAATATGAATGTATAAAAAAGAAATAGTGCAACACAAACAACAGCTCCGATTATTCCGCCTCGCAACCAAAGCTTTTGCGCCAAAAACCATTTTTTGCAAGACGCGAGAAAGAATTTCATGTATTTAAGTATAGCAAAAAAAGTAGAGTTATCCACTTTACACGAGGGGACTGGTCGTGTGTATAATGATTTGTATGTTTAAACCTTCAACCCCAAGAATAGAAAAATTAGCGGAACTTTTCCCAGAAGTTATAGCGGAACTAGAAATTATATTTTCTAACAAAAGTAACGTTTATATTGATTGGTCGAATGTAGTTCATTGGCAAGATAGACTAGGTTGGCATATACATTTAAAGAGATTGAAACAACTATTAGATTCATTTGACACAATACAAAATGTAAAAATTTATGAAGGAACCCTAAAAGGAAATCAAAAATCAGAAGCTGGGATACAAGATTCGAAAAACATGGGGTATGAAGTAAAAACCAAGCCGGTAAAGTTAATGGAAATATCCATAGACACAACAAGTGTCCCGCTAAATTCTCCTATACTGCTTCAGAATTTTATAAATAAAGGACTGTTATCCAAACTAAATTTAGAGACCATAGAGTTTTTAAACTCTAGGTTAGCTGATTTTAACAAACAAGGAATTTTTTATATAGAAGAGAAAAAGTGTAATTTTGATGTTGAGATAGGAAGAGATATGTTAAGAGACTTCGACAAAAATGGTATAGAGAACTTTATACTTTGGAGTGGAGACAGTGACTTTGCTGATCCTATATGTCAATTAAAAGAAGATAACAAAGATGTATACCTTTTTGCTACTGCACGTGAAGTTTCTTCTGAGTTAAATGCTACGAAAATACCTATATTTGAAATCAAAAAGATAAGAGAATTCATTTGTTGGCCTAAGGAAATACCGCAAAGCACTAAAAATAAAATTGAACGATTGGCCTAAAAAGCCAAAGGGACTCCTTTCGGAGCCCCCAAGCGATACATTTAATGTTCTTTCGAACAATTTAATTCTATACTGCCGCCAGTGTAAAAGCAAGTAGATGTGTATATCTTTCATGAAATAACCTTATTTATCAAGTACTTGGTCCTGGCGACTGCCTACTTTGTCACAAGTCAAAGTCTGCTGACTTTGCTCGCGACCCCACCTCGCGCCGTCGCGCTCCGGCCTTGCGAAGCTCCAAGTATTCGCTTCTCACCCCTCAGGACTATCATCGGCTCTATAATTAAATACTTTGTGTTGGCGACTGCTTACTTTCCCCTTGACGAGTATCATCAGCTCAACAGGGCTTAACTTCTCTGTTCGGAATGGGAAGAGGTGTAGCCCCTGCGACAAATCACCAACACAAAACATTTAATATTTGAACTTCTCTGTTCGGAATGGGTGAAGAATGGGATGGGACCCATTCTGCAAGACCTTGAGCACTGTTAAGCGCGAAAGGTGTACAGCCTCTGTAAGAGGGAGGTGTGACCGCTACGACAAATCACCAAGACAAAATGTTCAAACAGTTTAATTAAAATTATTGTGCAATGTGCAAAGTCGAACTTTGCACACTTTGCATTTTACATTTTTTATGTGATTTCCAAATTTCTTAACAGGAATCGAAACATTAGTACTTCTCAGCTCAACGCATTACTGCGCTTACACTTAAAGCCTATCAACGTGATCATCTCTCACGGTTCTTAACGATTCCTAATCTTGAAGCTGGCTTCCCTCTTAGATGCTTTCAGAGGTTATCCATTCCCGACATAGCTACCGAGCAGTGCCCTTGGCAGGACAGCTCGCACACCAGAGGTCGGTTCACTTCGGTCCTCTCGTACTAGAAGCAAATCTTCTCAAGAATCAACGAGTGCAGTAGATAGGAGACCAACCTGTCTCACGCACCTACATCACGCATTACTGCGTGGATTGGACTGTGACATCTTCCAAAAAAATTTGTTGGAAGGCTAACATTCAGTCTCTACGGGTGAGTTTTGCAAAACTCATACTGAGCTCGCGAAGTACCCTTCCCTCGGCGTAGTCCCGTTGAAGCAGGATTCCGCCGATATTAGTTAGCTTCTCCATGCACATTTCTATGCATAGCCGCCGTGATTGCGCAATTTAATGCGCTTGGTTACATAACATTTTAAGTTCAACATAGTACTTAAATCCTCTGAGGGTTCAAACTGTCCGAAAATCAATTTAAAAAATTAATTTCCAAACGGTCTGAACCCAGCTCGCGTACCTTTTTAATTGGCGAACAGCCAAACGCTTGGCAGCTTCTCCACCGCCGCGCTAAGGTGAG
>Ga0209211_10001516_pt1 | contig 43620 bp, 41 predicted proteins | sample RifGroA2_FD_183992 | JGI IMG/M metagenome (GOLD analysis project Ga0209211, IMG submission 183992) | Groundwater microbial communities from Rifle, Colorado, USA - Groundwater A2 (SPAdes) (version 2) | ecosystem: Environmental > Aquatic > Deep subsurface > Groundwater | place: Rifle, Colorado...
ACAGAATGTTGTTGCTCCGTTTGGAGTAATTGTAGCTAATGGTAAAGAGTTTACAGTAACTGTTGCTGAACTGTTCATTGTTGATGTGCAGCTTGTTGTTGCATCAGTTGCAACTATTGTGTATATACCAGCACTTGTTTGAAGTCCGAAGTCTAAAGCAGCACCAATTCCTGCTAAAATATTTGAAGTTGTTACACCGTTTAAAAACAATTCGTAATCTGCAGTTAAATCACTCGAAGATAACCCAACCGAAACACCTGTTCCACCTGAGCAGAAACTTCCACCACCCGTAACATTATAAATTGTTGGCAATGGATTTACAGTTACAGATGTTATTGCAGAAGTATCAGCACAACCGTTTGAATTGTTCACAATTACAGTATAATTTCCAGAAGTTGTTGCAGTATAAGCTGAAATTACTGCACCGGCAACATCAGCACCGCTTTCCTGCCATTGATAAGTATTACCGCTTGCCATAGTTGCCTGTAAAATTACATTTTGTCCATCACAGAATGTTGTTGCTCCGTTTGGAGTTATAGTAGCAATTGGAAACTGGCGGGCAATTGTAGCTGAATCAATAGCCGTACATTCTTTACTGTCGGTAACTGTTACAGTATATGTTCCCTCTGAAAGTGAAGAAATATCTTCGGTAATTAAGCTACCTGTCCAGTTATACGTATAAGCAGGAGTTCCTGAGTAAACTATTAAATCAATTGCACCATCATTTCCCGGAACACATGTTGGGTTTGTGCTTACAAAAGAGATTGATGGAGAAGCAGGATTATACAAAACTATTGTAGCAGTTGTAGCCGAACAACTTGCAGCATCGGTAACAGTTAAAATATATGTTCCTGCAGACAATCCGGTTCTATCTTGTGTTAATGGACCATCAAACCATGAGTAAGTATAAGGTATAGTACCACCACTAACTAAAACATCAATTGCACCATCATTACCCGGAACGCAGGAAATATCAGTTTTTGTATAAGTTACCTGTGGTGCAGAAGGATTAATTACATCGTAACTTCCTGTAACAGTACATAAATTTGCATCAGTAACTGTAACGCTATAAGTTCCGGAAACAAGTGAGCTAATATCCTGAGTTGTGCTTGAAGCACCATCATTCCATAAATAAGTATAAGGACCTGTTCCATTAAATACAGTTAAATCAACAGCACCATCGCCACCGGGAATACAGGTTGGTGTTGTAACCGAACCTGTAAGGAGCATAGATGCAGGGTTTAATACCTGAGCAGAGTCAACTTTTGTACATAAATTAATATCAGTAATTGTAATATAATACCAGCCCGAAGCAAGCCCAGAAATATCTTCTGTAATTGCTGCATTACTCCATAAATATGTATATGGCGAAACTCCGCCTAACGGAGTTAAATTTATTGCTCCGTCAGTTGAAGTTGGGCAAAGAGTATTAGTTACTGCAAAAACTGCAGCTATTGCCGATGGCTCAGTTACCTGTGCCGAATCAACTTTTGTTGCAAGATTAGCATCTGTAACAGTAACTTTATACCAGCCGGCAGCTAAATTAATAATTGTATCATTTATTGAACCATTACTCCATAAATATGTATAAGGTGGTGTTCCATCGCCGGTAACCGCAATACTAATTTGCCCCGTTGTATCACCATTACATAATATATTTGTAACTGTTGGAGTTATAGTAATTGTACCAAATTTTAAAATGAACATATCACGTAAACCACCTCCCGAAGGAACTAAAAGTCTCCCTTCAATATTTAATGGGTTAGAATAAAATTCACCAACAAATAAATTATTTCCGTCAACATCTATATTAGAGCTTTTTGTAATATCTGTATTTGTACCATAAGCTCTTTTTGCAGATAAAACAGTTCCAAACCTGTCAGTTTCAACCATAAAAGCGTCTGTACCAGAGTTTGTAAGATTAAAACTGTCAAAATTAATAGCTCCTGTATATTGTCCACCAATTATAACGTGGTCGTTATTTGGATAAACAGCAAGTCCTTGGTCATCACCAATTGAACCATAACTCCTTGCATATTGCAAGGTACCATCAGGAGCATAACAAGCATAAAAAATATCGTTACTACCTGCATTAGGGAAAGTTTGAACAGAAGTTAATGCTAAAGTTGAATCAACAGTTAAAGCGGGACTGTTATAATATCCTGTAAGGAATTGATACCCATTTACATCTGAACGGTGTCTATATACAAACTCATCTGTGGTTCCATTTATTTTACGAAAAATTGAGCCATTGCCTGCTGTATCAGTTTTATATAAAAAACCATCTAAACTACTTGAATTGCTTGCGTATATTCCAATGTCTGTATATAAATTACCTGCCCATTGTCCACTAAAAAAATATCCAAATTCATAAGTACTTATTGACCTAAAAAAAGAAGTTGAAAAATCACCCTCAATCATTTTTGCCCAAATAGCATTTCCTGAAGAATCGTATTTAGCAATAAAATTTTGACGAATTGCTGGAAATAATACTGGAACAAGTGTAATTGTTCCTGGATAAAATGTTACATCAGTATTAAAAACACCTACCTGAACTATGTTTTCGTCTTTATCAATTGTTATTGAACCGTTTAGCTGAGCTTGTGCACCATAAGCGGATTTATGAACCCAAGCAAGTGTTCCACTTGTAGAATATTTAGCTAAAAAAATATCATTTAGACCAGAAGTTGTAATATTATTTCCGTCAAAACCGCATGTTCCATTAGTTGTTCCGGAAACATAAACAAAATTTCCATCATTACTTATAGCAATACTGGAAGCTACTTCTGCTCCAGTACCACCAATCTGTTTAAGCCATATAACTTGTCCGTTTTTATTATATTTTACAAAAAACACATCCTGACCACCAAAAGTATTTAATGTAAATGCGTCCTGATTAACAGTTGTTGTAAAATTGCCAATTACGTAACTATTTCCAGATGCATCTGATACCATATTTATTGGTTGATTCTGACCTGCACCAGTAAATTGAGTTACCCACAACAAATCTGTATTTTGACAATTGGCAGTAATAGTTAAAATAAATAATAACAAACTAAATATTAATAGTTTTTTCATATAGATTTTTTTTAATAAACAGCATTTAAGATAAAGTGGGGGCAAACGTACCATCATCATTATAGTACCCACCATTCATTGTATTAATGATAGTTAATTCATTTATTTCAGGACTTTCCCATTCTTTTAAACATGGAATAAAATTCTCAATTATTTTATCCTTTTCTTTTTTGTTTTTCATATTAAATATTTTTAGGATATTGGGACAAAATTATAAAAATTAATTTATTAAACAAATAAATATTTTTTAAATAAGACTTTTATGGGATGTAAAAGGTTGCCGTGAAAGAAAATAATTAGAGTCTGTCTATAATGTCCGATTTTTTCGTTATGCCCCAGTACGCTTCGCTACGGGGTCATTCCGTCATTGTTTGTGAGGACACAAACAATGGCAGTGGTAAACTCCTTGGTTTTCAAAACTTCGCAAGCCTCAAACTCGAACATTATAGTTCAGACTCTCGACTTTATGGACAGACACTAATTAGTGCTTGTCTATAAAGTAGAAAAAAACGCAAATTTATGTCATATTTTTAATTCTGAACTTATGAAGATAAGGTATAAAGGTATATGGTATAAGCAATTAGCCGTCAATGTAACTTTCCGAAAGTTTGCAAAGGCTATGGCGCCGTTAACTTTCGGAAAGTTCCCTACACCACTATACTCTATAAATTAAAAATGCTGATATTAAAGACAGACTCTTTAGTTATTTCATAGAAAGTTTAATTACCAATTATAATATTGTGATTTATGCGAATTAAGGATTAAAACCGGTAGCTACGAAACTTCGGGATAGAATCTAAAAGTCCCGTAGGGACAACATATTGGTAGAAACAAATAACATCAACCATACAAATGCCGTAGGTATGATATATTTTAAATTATTTCGTTCCTACGGAACTATAATTTGGATTAAATTATATTTTCTACCAATATACCGTTCCTAACGGAACGAAAAAAAAATTCAACTCTTAATTCGCATGATTTATATATTAACAATGATAACCATATCTCTATATAAATTTTGCGTAACATCAGTTAATATAATAAATCATTACTAACTGACTTAAAACATGCAAATTGTATCAAAATGCCTGTAAAAATCGAATAAATATGAAATTTAAAAGAAGGGGGATGGCACTCTTGTAATGCCCCAAAGGGGCTTATGCTTGGTAAAACACAATAATTACCACTTTAATTTGTCCCGATAGGGACAACCTAAGCCGTTAAAAATTCACTATATTTGAAAAAAAAGTTCTCCCGGTTTTTTGTACCTTGTTAGTATTTTCTCAATAGTTGCAGTTAAAATTCTACATTGGATATTCAACATTTTACATTTACCCCGTTAGATAAAACTAAAAAACAGGAACAACTATTAAAATTAAACTATCTAACGGGGTGAATTATTTGTCTTTTGCTTTTAAAAATGTAGAATATAGAATTTTCAACCGCAAAATGTAGAATGAAAGAATACCACCTAATTTATATGTATATATTAAGATATTACTCATGCTACTAATAAGCCCTTAGGTATAATAGGTCAAAACGGCTGACAAGCAACACAAGATGTTAATTTTATATGCACTTTGTTTTTAATATCAATTGTTTTGACCAACTAACAAGTTGTTTATGTACTGGCTAAAATAAAAACTGGGGGAGCTTTTTTTTTGAAAAACTTAAATTTTTAACAGCTTAGGGATAACCCCTGTGTTAGTCCTTTCAGGATATTCTATTAGGTATAGATATTCTTTTTACCAAGCTATAATCCTCTCTATGGGATAGCACCAATTTATGAGTCCAGTATAAAAAGCAATCAAAGTCGTGAAATTCTGAAAATCAGTTTTACCCCAACTCCTTCGACTTCGCTCAGGACAGGCTCTGAAGGGAGTCTGATTTTCAGCAATTTCTCCCGCTTATGCGGGAGTAAAAAATTGCTGAAAAACGAAAAATGACCTTTTTAGAACTGACTCATTTATTAAATTTAAAAAATTAATTTTTCTTTTTTTTCTGGTGTTTTAAAACCTTAGCTTCCATATAAAAAATTAATTCTTCGGCTATATTTTGAATGTGGTCGCCAACACGTTCGAGTTTTCTAATAACCGACAAAACATTCATTGCAATCAGTACATCTTCAGGCTTTTTAATAATATAGTCGGCTACAATTTTAGTAGCTTCTTTATTAATTTTATTTATGGCTTTATCGCGACCTAAAATATTTCGGGTTTCCCAATTGTTTTCGGTTTCAAATGAATTTAAGCTGTCTTTTAAAAGTTCCTGACATAAATTAAACATTACAAATATGTTAGTTGAGTTAATTAATTCTTCTGAAATAGGATTTTCTAAATCGTCAACTAATTTACTTATGCCACTTGCATAATCGCCAATTCTTTCGAGATTGTAATTGATTTTTAACACCGAAAGTACAAATCGCAAATCAATAGCAACTGGACTATAAAGAGCCAAAATGTTTTCGCAGTCTCTATCAATCATTAACTCAAATGTGTCAACCATTTTTTCGTTAACTTTAATATTGTGAATTAAATCTTTATCAAAATTGGAAAGTGTTTGTTGCGATTTATCTAATTGGTTATTAACTAAATTCCACATTTCAACTATGTTTCTTTTTAGTAATTGAATTTCTGTTTCTAAATGAGTCATATAAGATGTTTTAAATTTATTTTTGTCTGTTTATGTTTTATATTAAAGGTTTAAGGTTTTTAGTTTCGAGTTGCTAAAAACTAAAACCATTAAACTTCAAACTATTAGTTTGTTTTTTGATAATAATCAACCAAATCTACCAGTTATATAATTTTGAGTTTTAATATTTTTAGGGTTGATGAATAATTCTTTTGTTTCGCCTTTTTCAATAAGTTCGCCAATGTAAAAAAATGCAGTGTAATCGCTTACTCTACCTGCCTGTTGTAAGTTATGGGTTACAATAACAATAGTATAATTATTTTTTAACTCGTATATTAGTTCTTCGATTTTTGCTGTAGAAATAGGGTCGAGTGCCGATGCTGGCTCGTCCATTAAAATTATTGATGGTTCAATTGCTAATGCTCTGGCAATACATAAACGTTGTTGTTGTCCGCCCGACAATTCGAAAGCCGATTTTTTTAATTTATCTTTTACTTCGTCCCATAATGCAGATTGTTTTAAAGAAAATTCAACCTTCTCTTTTAAAACAGACATATCATTAACGCCATTAACTCTTAATCCGTAAGCTACATTTTCGAATATAGATTTTGGAAAAGGGTTTGGTTTTTGAAAAACCATTCCAACTTTTCTTCTAAGCTCAACAATATTTGTGTCTTTTTTATAAATATCTTCTCCTTCAATTGTTACTTTACCGGTAATTTTAACATTATCAATTAAATCGTTCATCCTATTAAATAAACGAAGATAAGTAGATTTTCCACAACCCGAAGGACCAATTAATGCTGTAACAGTATTTGGTAAAAAATCTATAGAAATATCCTTCAATGCTTGAAATTCGCTATAAAACAAACTAACCAATTCGGTTGTTATTATATGTTCCATTTTAATTCATTTTTACTTTTTTCCCAAAATATTTTCTTAAAGCATTTGCAGCAAGATTAACAATTAGTACAAATCCTATTAAAACTAAAGCGGTTCCATACGCAATTGGACGGGATTCTTCGATATTTGTTCCGCTGGTTGAAATTACATATAAATGGTAGGGTAAAGCCATTACCTGGTCGAAAATACTTGAAGGCAACTTTGGTAAAAAATATGCCGCAACAGTAAATAAAATTGGTGCCGTTTCGCCCGAAACCCTGCCTACCGAAAGAATTATCCCTGTAATAATATTGGGGAAAGCCATTGGTAATACTACTTTGCGTATTGTTTGTAATTTAGTGGCACCTAATGCTAAACTTCCATGTCTGAATGAATTATCAACCGATTTTAATGCTTCTTCGGTAGTTCTAATAACAACAGGCAAAACCATTAATCCTAAAGTTAACGAACCTGCTATAATTGAATCGCCAAATCTCAATGTGTTTACAAATAGCGACATTCCAAATAATCCAAAAACAATAGAGGGGATACCTGCCAAATTATTTGTCATTAATTTTATAAAGCGTTTATAAAAACTGTCTTTTGTATATTCGTTAATATAAATTCCCGAAAAAACTCCTATAGGTATTGCAAAAATCATACTTCCGGCAACTAAACAAAGAGTACCTACAATAGCAGGAAAAATTCCACCTTTTGTCATGCCATCTTCGGGCATGGCGGTTAAAAAAGTCCAGTTTATAACGCTAATTCCATTATAAATAATAAATGACAAAATTGCAACTAAACTTAAAACCACAATTGCACTAAAAACCCGAAAAATGTTGAATGCAATTTTCTCTTTTAAATTCTTATTCCGTATGACTTTCTTACTAATTATCATCTTGTATTATACTTTTTCTTAGATGAAACATATCCAACAATAAGATTTATTGCCATTGTAATAATAAACAATATGCAACCAAGTGCAAACAATGCTTTATAATGAAGTCCCCCTTGAGGTGCTTCGCCTAATTCTGCTGCAATTGTTGCAGGAATTGTTCTTACTGGTTCTAAAAACGAATGTGGAATAACAGCAGCGTTTCCAGTAACCATTAAAACAGCCATTGTTTCACCAATAGCCCTTCCAATTCCAAGAATGGCAGCAGCGGTAATTCCAGAACTTGAGTATGGAATAACAACTCTTGCTGTTGTTTGCCATTTGTTAGCACCTAATGCTAAACTGGCTTCTTTCATTGCTTTTGGAGTAGTTCTTAAAGCATCTTCAGAAATTGTAATTATTGTTGGTAGTGCCATTATTCCCAACACAATGCTGCCAGCTAAAGCTGTTTCGCCAACAGGTAAATCGAATAATTTTTGTATTCCCGGAACAATAATTACTAATCCGAAAAAGCCATAAACAACAGATGGTATTCCGGCTAATAATTCGACAAGTGGTTTTAAAAAATTTCTAACTTTTGGATTTGCTACTTCAGCCATATAAATTGAAGTTGCCAATCCTAATGGAAGTGCAATAACAATAGCACCAAAACTTACCCATAATGTTCCTAAAATTAAAGCTAATACCCCTAATTGTGCAGCAGGCTGAGCAGTTGGAAACCATTCTTTTTGTGAAATAAATTGTGTGATTGTAACTTTTGGAGTTGTTAAAATTTTTCCTGTAAAACCTTTTCCTGTATACCTTGTTGAAACAAAAGCTACAACTCCCGAATGTTTTTCAGTATAATCGCTTATACATTGTGGTAAAAATTCAAAATTTTCGCCAATAGCCGAGTCAGAGTAAAAGTTGCTTATATTATCTAAATTGAACAATATTATAGAATCTTTATTCCCGCCAACTGTTTTCCAATTTGTTATATTTTGATCGAATATGTTTTTTATTTGTTGTGCCGATAATTCATTTATCGGATTATTTTTGTTTACAACCAACGAAAAACCCTCTTCAATTGGCGATTGATTAAAAGTGCCAATACCTTCACGAAAAAGAAAAACAATAATGAGTACAATAGCCAATGTTGTTATGGTGCTGCTTAAAAACAAAGTTCCCTCAATAATTTTTTCGAATGTTGATTTAAAGAACTTTATCATATTATATTAATAGTAGAGTTTTGAGTTGAAACTTTATATCCAACACTTTTAATTGTAATAATTATTGAGTTACCTAACTTTTTGCGTATGTTTAAAATATGAACATCAACAGTTCTGTCTTTTGACTTTGAATTGTTCCCCCAAACCATTTCGAAAATTGTTTTTCTCGAAAACACTTTTCCGGGAATCGAACAAAGCAGCAAAAGGATTTCAAATTCTTTTTTAGGTAAAACTAATTCTACGTTATCCTTTGTTACTAAATACTTTTCTTTATCAATAGAAAGATTCATGTTAACATTAACTATTTTAATGAAATATAACCAACCTCGGAAACAACCTTTTGTCCATCGGTCGATAAAATAAAATCGATTAATGACTTCACTTTTGCGGCATCTTTTGTTAAGTAATAGTAGTATAAAGGACGAACAACCGGATAAAGTTTTGTTTTAGCGTTTGCAACCGTTGGTTCAATAAAAGTTTTGCCTTTATCGTAAGATATTTTTAATGGTTTTACATTTTTTTCGATGTAAGCAAATCCTACATATCCAATTGCTCCTTTTGTTTGACTAACTGATTGAACAACCGCTCCAGTTGCGGGCATCATTAAAATTGCCGTACCATAATTTTTGTTGTTTAAAACATGTTCTTTAAAAAACTCAAATGTGCCTGAGCTCGATTCGCGTGAATAAGCAACAATTTTTTCATCATTACCACCAACTTCTTTCCAATTTGTTATTTTTCCTGTAAAAATTCCCTCAAGCTGTTCGCGGGTTAGTTGGCTGATTTTATTTGCAGGGTTTACAATAACCGAAAGTGCATCGTTAGCAATTACAACTTCTTTGTATGCTTTTCCGGCATCTTGTAATTTCATTTTTTCGCTCATTTTTATTTTTCTTGAAGCCATTGCAATATCGGTAGAACCGTTTAGAAAAGCTGCAATCCCAACCCCGCTGCCACCACCTGTTACAGTTATTTTTGCAGACTTGTTTTTTTTCATATAAGTTTCGGCTTCTTTTTGCGAAAGAGGTAAAACTGTGTCACTTCCTTTAATTTTAAGGATTTGTGAAAATGTACTTATGCTTATTATTGATAATAAAAAAAGTACTGTTGTGATTTTAATTTTTGCTTTCATTTTCTTTATTTTTTATGTTACAAATTTCGTTTTATAGTATTAACTGTATATTTCCTTAAACTTAAATAATGGTTAATCAATTGTTAAGTTAATGTTAAAACTTGTATTGAATTCTAAGGGTAAAAACATTGTCTTTTAAATCTTTTGTATATCCGGCAAGGTTTTTACTAGTTTCGTTTTTAACAAAATCGTAGTAAGCTGTAATTTTTACATTTGTATCCCAACGGTAAACCCAACCAATTCCAATGGTTGTGTATTTTAAATCGTTGTTATTTAATTTGCTTCCGCTTTTTCCAATTTCGTCGCCACTAACGTTTGTGTTTGGGTCGTACCAATCGTATTTTAAAACAAATTGATGTTTTGTTTGCATAATGTTTTGTAAAAAGTAAAAATACGCACCATTAAATTTTCTTATATAAGTATCGGTTGTTGGTGCATCAGATGGACTTGCTGAAGTTAACGAAGTTCCTGGTTGGGTTCCTTGAATAAATTCGCCACGTAAACTTGTTAATCCAAATGGAAAATCAATGTTTATTTGAGCATCGGCACCAATATATTCTCTTTTTGCAATTTTGCCTTTGTTTGTTGAGGTTGAATCAACGCTATAACCTAAATTGCCATTTGTTAATGTTTCAAAACCATTATAAATGTATTTTGTTGGTTGACGATAGCCACCATTATAATATGATGCTCTTACGGCATAATTTATTTTTTCGTTTTTAGTTGTTTTGTTAATTCCGATATTTCCAATAAAATCTTTTTTGTAATCGAAATCGCTTGCAGTGCCACCTGTTCCGTTAAATAATCCGCCTTCAATTTTCAAAAAATTCCATTTCGAAGTTTTTGGTGCCTGAATTGTGATTTTTGCACCTAAATCTCTTTCGCCCGGAAAAATTGTTTGAAATAATCTTGTTCTTTCTGGTGTTTCTCTTGAGCTTGATGAATAAGATATTTCGAATCCAAAAGGACGATCGAAAACTCCAGTTGTTAAACTAACAGCTTTCATCCATGGTTCAGTAATTTTCATGTAAGCATCTTTTATTCCCATGCCTTTTTCGGTAATATCAAATTGTAAAACAAATAACGAAAGTCCATTATCGTATGCTGCTTTTAATCTGCCGCGACGAACCATAAATCGCTTATCTGAATTTATTGGAAAACTTCCCCCGGCAAAACTCGAAATTCCCATTGAATCGGCAGTTTGAAACTGTGCTTGCACATAACCATAAATTTTTAATTTTTTAAGAAGAATAAAATCTGATTGCAGTTTTTGAACACTTGTTGTAAGTGTGTCAATTGGGTTTTGTTCAACCTCCTGCGATTTAACATTATAAATAAATAAAGCAAATAATGTAATTGCTAAGGTTGCTTTTATTAACGTTTTGTTCCACATTTTGTTTTTCATAAAATTTATATTTGAATTTTGATACAAATTAAATTAAACAGTGTTACCTGAATGTTAAGGATGTTTTAATTGAATATTAATAGTTTGTTAAGTATTAATGTTATTTTAATCAAAACATTGATTTATAAAAATGATAGTTTTACATTAAAATCAGTTATTATAAATATAAAAAAAAATAATTCAATTTAAAATTTATTGACTTTAAAAAAATAAATTAAGGGGAGAATATTATATATTAACAATATAATGAGTTTAATATTGCAAGAAACATTAATGTAACAATAATAATAATGTAACATAAATTTAACAGTACGTTTTATGAAAGTTGATAAATTTGTACATGGAAAACTTAAATTTTACAATATTTGAGCAACTTCTAAAAATTGCCAAAAACCAGTTTGAAGTAAAAACCATTAGTGAAGTTGTTTTTATTAACGTACAAAACTTTTCATCGTTTATTGATGAAGGATTTATTGCTAGAAATTATAAAAACAATAAATTTGATGTTGTTCCGTTTGAAGAGGTGCTTGAAATAACAATAGACAATAAAAAATTCAAGTTTAAGGGAAATTAAATATGCCTAAATATTCAAATAACGTTATTGTGAGAGATGTATTTGAATTAAGCAAATAGCGAATAGATTTCAACAACACTTTAAAAATTAAATTATAATTTGAGTGAGCTCAAAAAAAGCTTCGTTTTTTGAGACGTTATCATTCGACTCCATGTTTGGGACAGGTTTAGCATGACGTACTTCTATTTTTGGAGGCATCTTTAATTGTGTTATTTGTTACAAAAAACAGAATTGTTCCTTTTTCAATTGTGAAATATTTTTCTCAATCACTCCTTTTTTTTTATTGTTTTCGGCGTTGTTTTAAGAGCAGATTTTACGGGTTCCTTTTTCAATAGTTTTTTTTCTTTCAGTGATTGTGCTATAGCTTTTGCAATTATTTTACTCGCTTCCCTAACTGCTTTGTGAATCTTTTTTGTTTCCGTTGTGGAGTTTGATTTCAAAAAAGCATCAATGAGCACAATTAGCTTATGTTTCAATGTTTTTTTTACCATTTTTTTTTGAGGTTCCATTTTATTAAAGATTAATGATTTTATGTTATTTTGACAATGAAATTATAGTTGATAATATATATTCAATACCTATTGCAATTAAAACAAAACCTATAATTCTGGATAAGGCGTTAATACCAGAATCACCTAATATTTTAACAATGAAGTTAGAACTTTTTAGTAAAATAAAAATCAAGATTGAAATAGTAAGAATAGAAAGAAATAAAATTATTTTATCGTTTAACTCAACATAAACTTGATTATAAGTAATTAGTAATGAAATTGTTCCTGGTCCTGCTAACATAGGCATGGCTAATGGTGTTAATGAAATTTCAGAACGTGAAAAGGCGTCTTCTTTAACTTTTTTCTTCATGCCTTTATGTTTTGAAAAAGAACCGGTTAACAATGCAAACCCAGAAGATGCAATAATTAATCCCCCTGCAATTTTTAGAGATGGCAAGCTAATTCCAAAAAAAACAAGCAGATATTTTCCTAAAAAAAAGGAAATAATTAAGATGATAAAAACACTGAAAGTTGTCTTAATAGTAATATTAGCCTTTTCTTTATTTGTTTTATCCTTTGTTAAGCTAACAAAAAGAGGAATTGTACCTAATGGGTTAATTATAGAAAATAAAGACGTGAGGCTTATTAAAAATAAATCCATGTTTTTACTAATTGTTATAAAATTTTCTCATTTTGGGAATTATTAAGATTTCTTATTTTTTTAAATCAAGAAAGAAATTCATTTCTTCTGCAATATTCTGAATATTATCGAAAGCGATATCTAATGTTCTGATAATATTGATAGTACTTATTGTTAAATTAACATTATCTTGAATGTTTTTTGTGTAACTAGCTGCTTTTTGGCTGGCATCGGAATTAATTTTTTTAAAAGTTTCTTTTTTACCAAAAACTGTGATGAGTAATTCTTTATTTTCATTTTCGAAGGAATCAAGAGTATCAATTAATAAATTAACGCAAATCTCAAACATCTCAAATACTTTGCATGATTTTAATAGTTTTTCGGAAAATGGCAATTCCTGTTCTTCAATTAATTTTGAAATACTATAGGCATAATCACCAATTTTTTCTAAGTTGTTATTTAATTTAAGAACGACTAAAACAAATTTAAGGTCAGCATTAATAGGATTGTGTTGTGCAATTATACTTTCACATTCTTTATCAATTTTCAATTCTAAAGTGTTTAACATTTTTTCGTTAACCTGAATATTATAAGTAATACTTTTATCAAAATTTTTTAAAGCAATTTGAGATTTACTAATCTGGTTTATTACAATATTCCACATTTCAACAATGTTTGTCTTTAATTCCTGAATTTCTGTTTCTAAATGTGTCATGATGATATTATTATTATTTTATTGAAACATTTTCAATTGTAATTTTATAACCAACACCTCTTATCATTTTTATAGAATTTAATCCTAACTTTTTTCGAAGTAATAAAATGTGAACATCAACTGTTCTTACTTTAGAATTTGAGTTTTCCCCCCATATTATATTATAAATTTGTTTTCTAGAGAAGACTTTCCCTGGAGAAATAGACAACAAATGAAGCAACTCAAATTCTTTTAGTGGTAATTCTAATCTAACTCCGTCTTTTAATACAATGTATTTTTCAGTATCAATTTCAATACTCATTTTCAAGCTATTATTAATTTTTACAACTTTTCATTAATAGTTTCAGCTACAGTCCCTAATAATAATTTTAAAGAAACCGGCTTGTTTATATATTGTGCTCCACCAGCATAGTGAGCAGAAATAGCTAAATATTCGTCACCATCAGCTGTCAGAAAAACAACCGGAATGTTTTTTAGTATTTCGTTTTTTTTCATTTTTCTGCACATTTCAATTCCATTAACATCGGGCATTCGTATATCGGCAATTATAACATCAGGAATAAACAGTATTGCCTTTTCAATCCCCTCTTTTGCATTAGAAGCAGTGTAAACTTCATAATCATACTTTTTGAAATTATAGGATACAAATTCAAGTATGTCATTTTCGTCGTCTATTATTAATAGTTTTTTTTGCATTAATAAATTGTTGATTTTTAATGTATTTAATTTGCATAATGTTAATTTAATTAGAATTAAGAATCCATAAATTTATATCCAACGCCTTTTTGAGTTCTTATAAAGTCTTCTCCTAATTTTTCTCTAAGTTTTCTAATATGAACGTCAATAGTTCTTTCGCCTGAAGAATTATTATCACCCCAAATTTTATTAAATATTTCGTCGCGGGTAAATACTTTATCTGGTTTTGATGCTAACATTGCCAACAATTCGAATTCTTTACGAGGAAGATTTACTTCTTTATTGTTAACAATTACCACATATTTTTCACGGTTAATTAATAATTTACCACGTAATAAAACATTTGCTTCTTGTTTTATAATCATTGATGCTGTGTTTTTTCTTGACAACATTGATTTTAATTTTGCAATCAGCACTCTTGGACTAACAGGTTTTTTTAAATAATCATCGCCACCTGCTTCAAATCCGGCAATTTGTGAATAGTCTTCACTGCGAGCTGTTAAAAACAAAATTAGTGTAGAGCTAAGCTTTGGTTCTTTACGCATTTCAATACAAGTCATTATACCATCCATTTCAGGCATCATAATATCTAATAAAATGATGCTTGGTAATTTTTCTTTTGCCAGCTTTAAACCTTCTACACCATTTCTTGCTGAGTATACAGTGAAGTCAGCTTTCACTAAATTATAGGCAAGAAATTCGTGAATACTTTCTTCGTCATCCACTATTAAAACAGAGTTTTGTGTCTCTTTCAGATTCATATTAAAAAACTGTTAGTGAAATGTAAAAATATTTCATTTATATTAGCTGATTATTAAGGATATATTATCTTATTGTTATTAATAATTATAACAAGTTACACAATACCACTTATTGTATGTCTTTATAAGAATTGCAAACTTAATCTGTGTATTCTAAGTGAGATTTTTTATTGTTTGGACAATCATTACTTTTAAAAAAGAAATTTTTACCATCTACTACAATTTCTTGTACCTCATAAAATTGAATAATGTTAATCTGTCCACTTTCTTCATGTCTTGCAATAAATCCTACGTCGTTATAATTAAATGTATTATAATCTTGTGGGTTAATAAAGTAAATTCCCTTTTTTGTTTTTGTAATAAATTGAAATTGTGCTATTTTTAGTTTTCTTTTAAATTTGGGTAAATCTAGTTTTTTCATTATTAAAGTTACCAATATCATTTTGTAAATAAGTTAAACTAATATTATCAAATGGTTATGTTTTTAATTATAAAACAATATCGAAATTTTTTATAATGTACAGTTTATTTACTTGTAACTACTCAGCCGGTTCAAAGAGTTCATAAACAAATATTTGCCACAGATTACGCAGACGTCACAGATTAAAATAAAATCTTTTTTAATCAATTTTCGCCAATAAACCACCTTTGGTGGTTTTAAATCTGCGTAAATTTGTGCAATCTGTGGCAAAAATTCCATATTTAGTGGCTGAGTAGTTACATTTACTTTAAGAAAAAAATGTAAATTCACAACAAATTAAAAACTATAACTAGCACCAATACTAAAGTATGTGCCAACCTTGTAATTAATTGTTTCCTGTTCCCTTTTTACTATAGTACTGTCTATTCCGGTAAAACTTAGAAATTGTGTATTAACAAAAGGCTGATTTAAAATATCCTGAACCCCGCCTTTTAGTTGAAAATGTTTGCCCAATTTTTTAGAAAAGGTTAAATCAAGCGAATGACGAGGCATTTCATAAGTATCAGGAATATCTTCATTAGCATTTTGCATTGGTTGTCCAACTGCAATTATTCTTTTTCCAATAACATTATATAGTAAACTTATCATTAATCCTTGCTCTTCGTTTTGGTAAAACAAACCAATATTTACTATAAATGGTGACTGTCCTTGCATTGGGCGATCTCTATCTTCAACAGGATTATCAAATTGCACCTTACTTTTTATATAAGAAGCATTTAAAGAAAGATTGAATTTTTTTAAATATTTAAAAAAATTATCAGATTTACATAGTTTTTCAAAAGACTTTTTCATTTCTATTTCAGCTCCAATACTTGTAGCTTGTTTTGCATTCTGAAATCCATACTGCAAACCACTACCTGCATTTACATAACGTATCTCTATTGGATTAATAAATTGTTTGTAAAAAATTCCGGCTGAAAAAGTTTCAGATTTTGAGGGATATAGTTCATAACGCAAATCGAAATTATGAATTATAGCGTCTTTAATTTTAGGATTTCCACCAAAAGCAGCATTTAATTCAAAATCATAAAATATAAAAGGTGCAATTTCTCTGAATTCCGGACGATTAATAGTTTTTCCATAACTTAATCTTAACTGACTTTTTTCTGTTAAATCATAAGAAAGATTTATCGATGGAAACAACTTAATGGCATCGTTATTATAATTAACAGGAATTGTAGGATTATCTGACAAAAAACTGTTTAAAGTCTGTATGTTTTTTTCAACTCTAACTCCAGTATATATTTGAAATAACAAAGTAACTGGAATCTTAAAAGCTATATATGAAGCAGCCATTAAATTTCCTGCATCATATGAATCGGAAGGGTTTGATGATTCGCTGATTTTAATACCATTTATATTGTTAATATTTTGCTCAGTAAAAATTTCATTAGGCGATAAGAATAAATTAATGTTTGTACTATCAGTACTTTTCTTATATCCCAATAATCTTGCATTAAATACTCTAGTCTTATTTTCAACATAAACTCCCGCTTTTAGCTCAGGTCTAAAATCATTAAATTTAAATTTCTGCTCATAATTTGCACAACCCATAACAATATTCTCATTTAAATGCATGTATAACCTTCCTGCATATTTAGGTGAAGCAGCCGAACCTATTGCAAGTTCATATTGATTATAATTTTGGCTTGATGGATCAGTATTTTTAATTGAAGTAAGCCTACGAAGATCTGGCTCATTTCTATTGGCATAAGAATATCCTGCAGTCCAGTTTAATTTCTTCGAATCTTTACCAAGCGTATGTTGCCCGCCAAGTTGACCCGAATAAGTTGTACGGCTTAAAAAACGATATTCATACGATTTAAAAATTTGCGAACTATAATATTCTTCTCCATTTCTGAATATTGTTTTTGAATATCCTGCTTGATTGAAAATGTTTCTGAATTCTATTTTGTTGTTTTCATTTATTTGCCATGCCCAGTTATGCAATACACCTTCTTTGGCCGTATTTGTATATTGTTCATCAATAAAATCAAAATCAGGCACACTTTGGTCCATTGTAAAATTATATACTGTATAATTTCTTCTATGAATATTCAAATATTGACTTGTATTACTATAATTAATAGCAGAAATATTATTCAAAGTTGTTTTACCTATCTTAAACTTCCTTGTAAATCCTAATGAGAATCTTTGATCGGGAATTGCAGTTAATTTATTTGCAGCCCAGCTAGTGTTAATTTCTCTTCCCAATTGTTGTAGTTTTTGTTGATCGTCTGAAAAATTGGTAGAATTAAAATCTTCTAATTTATTTAAATGAGATGGAAAATCACTAGGTAATGAGCGAGTTCCATTATCAAAACCAAGAAAATCAGTAGAACTTCCATGGTATTTATAAAAAGTATTAAAGGTCGTTCCATTTCTATAATGAACGGAATAATTTATCGTAGTTGAATTTTTATCGGAAATGTTTTTTGTAAAAATCTGGATAGCCGCGCCAGCAAATTCAGCAGGAAGTTCTGGAGCCGGAGATTTAAAAATTAGAATATTGTCAATTAATGAACTTGGTATTACATCGAATGAAAATGCTTTAACATCCGATTCAGAACTTGGAGCAGTTGCATTGTTAAGTAGTGTAGAGTTGTATCTTTCACTTAATCCACGAACCATAACAAAACGCCCATCAATTACTGTTATTCCTGGAATTCTTTTAATTACTTCAGAAGCATCCTTATCCTGTGAACGTTGAATTACTTCGCTTGATATGCCATTAACTACAAGATTACTTTCTTTTATTGAGCTAATAAGTGACATATCGGTATCAGTTTTTCTTGTGGCTACAACACTAATTTCATTTAATTGTGTGGAAGCGGGTTCTAGTTCTATTGTTACAATCGTTTCTTTGTCATTTGTTACTTTAATATTTTCGAGTATAAATTGGTTATATGAAATATATGAAATAACTAGTTTATATGTTCCGGGTTTAATGTTTGTTATTATAAAATTACCATCAAAATCAGTAGAAGCTCCTTGCGTTGTCCCTTGTATAATTACATTTGCTCCAAAAACATTTTCTTTTGTTCCCTTATCTTTAATATTTCCTTTAATACTTCCCATATCTGAAGCTTTAGATATATAAAGATTAATTAGTATAAATGCAAGGACTAAAATAGTTTTTAAATAAGACATTTTATTTACTTTTTATGATTGCAAAATTATTAACGCAATTTTAATTAAATGTTAAGTTGGTTTTAATGAATTGTTATTTATAATAAATAAGGGATGCCTTAAAAAGGCATCCCTTTACAAAAATCCATTGAAAAAAAGATTATTAGTAAGCAGAATTTTGCGGATCGAAGTTAGCCCAGCCACTTAACCAATCAGTAGTACCAAATGCACCACGATAAGATACAACATCAAAACCAGTTGCTATATTAGGATTTGTAAAACTTGCTGTTCCTAATAAAGGTGAATTTGATAGAGGCAAGAAATTTGGAGTTGTACCCCATGGATCAGTTACTTTTAAAGATGAATTACTCATTAAAGTATCATTATTTGCACCTAAATACCAAGTTGCAACTTGTGAAGCACTCCATGTTGCACCGCTTGAGGCGACTGAAAAGAATGAACTTGCATCTGTACAACCAGCTATGGTTACATTTTGTAATTGTAAATCACTATTTGTTGCATTAGTTTCACATTTTGTACCATCTAGTAATAATCCACCTAGATAACCTGCTATAACAGAATTGTATAAACAAAGACGTGAATTTCTACGTATATGCAAACCTTTTTTATAGTTTGCACTAATATCTTTTGTTGATGAAGATGCTCTAGGACCAAACACGCTAACATTACTAAAAATAGGATGAGTGAAAGGAGAATTATCTGAACCAGCAGCATCGTTATCTGACTCAAAGCCATTAGAACCAGAAATGTCGGCTACGTTTTTATCACGTAAAGATACAGCAAATTGTACTTTTCCCATAAATCCATAATCAGTATCAAAATCATCGTCTAATCCTTTGTAAGCAACTATATGTTTACAGTTTACAGTACCACCAAACCATTCAAATGAATCATCATTTGAATAAGAAACCATAACATAATCAATAGTTGTGCTACTACCTACTGCGCAAAAAGTTAATCCATTAAGTTCTTTGTCTGGCATTAAAGGATAACCAGCATATTCTATACGTACATATTTTAAGGTGCCTGAATTATCAAGTGGGTCTGTACCGCCATAAACAGTGCGTGGACCACCTTCAACTTGTGGGTTAGTCTGGTTTACTGGAGCTTTTCCACAAATTACAACACCACCCCAATCGCCACGATTACGAAACGAAACAGGAGCGTTTGAAGTAAAAATAATTGGCTGACTTGCAGTACCATTTGCTTCAATTTTAGCACCTCTTTCAATAATTAATGTGCCCATTGTTGTTTTGTCACCTTTAATAATAGTACCAGGATTGATTGTTAATGTAACACCATCCACAACATAAACAAAACCTTTTAATAAATACTTTTTATCTGCTGTCCATGTTGTGTTAGAAGTAATTTCGCCAGTTACTTCAATAATAGATGATGCAGGAGTTGGTTCTGGTTCTACAGTTTCCTTTTTTTTACATGAGGTAAAACTCATACTAAAACCAATTAATAATGCTAATGCATAAAACAAAAAACTTTTTTTCATAATAAAATATTTAAATGATTAATAAATTTAAAATTACTGATGCAAAGATTGTCTATTGTATTAAAAGTGCTGTTACCAAATCTTTATTTAAACTTTACCAATTTGTTACCAATTTGTTAATTAAAAATAATCTAATGTTAACGTAAGTTTAACATTGAGTAATAACATAGAATCTATATTTGCAAATAAATAAAATTAAAAAAATGAAAACACTATTTATTATTCTCGCAACATTAGTAATAGCTATAAATTCTAACGCAACTGATATTAAAAGCAAGAAATCAAACACCACTTTTATTTCAGGAAAAGTAACCGATATTAATACAGGTGAAGCACTTGTTGGAGTAAAAATTCAAATATCAGGAAATGATAATATCGTGTACACAGATTTTGATGGTAATTTTAAATTAGATGTTTCTGATGCTGGTAATTATAATTTGAAAGTTTCTTATATCTCTTATAAAGAAGATACTTTAACTGATATTAAAATTGGAACCGATTCTGAAAACAAGTTGTCAGTAAAGTTAGCTCCAAAAAAATAATTAAATTCTATTTTAATTCCACTTTCTGAATTGCTTAATAGTGTATACTGTTAAGCAATCTTTGTTATTTATTTAAAGAACAGGTATTATAATTTGTGCAATAACTAAAGTATCGTTAATTTTGTGTTTTTTAAAAAAATATTAAGAACGTTATTTAATCATGAAAAAATATTTAGTTTTAATCAGCTTAATTTTATTTTCTTCGTTAATTTTTGCACAACAGATTGAAGAAAAAGGTGGATTATATTATAATAATAATAAACTTTACACTGGGTTATTTGAAAAAAAGGATAATGATGCAATTACAAAAATGAATATCTCAGTGGGTAAGTTAGATGGAATTACAACAGTTTTTTATTTATCTGGACAAAAGAAGGAACAGCAATCATATAAAAATGGACTGTTCGATGGTTTATGGGTTACCTGGAATGAAAATGGACAAAAACTTGCAGAGGCAAATTATAAAGAAGGAAATAAAGATGGCAAGTGGTTTATTTGGGACGAAAAAGGCATTTTGCGATATGAAATGAATTACGAAAACGGTCAACGTAAAGGGAAATGGGTGATGTCTGATGAAAAGGGTAAATTAATATCAGAAAAAGAATATTAATAACATATTACAGTGTTAATAAAACACAAAAGTATTTTGCATTTTATAAAAAAGTTAGTCTTAATATTTAAAAGGATTGAGGTATTATGTGGATTCTTCGCTCACTCAGAATGACATAGGTGAAAGCTGGCAATATCGTTATAAAATCCCTTTTGTAATTCTGAACGGAGTTTACTGAGTGAGGAACCGAGCTTGAAACTGGGCTTGAACATAACCAGAAATTTTTAATTTTTTAAGAAGAATAAAATCTGATTGCAGTTTTTGAACAGTTGTTGTAAGTGTGTCAATTGGGTTTTGTTCAACCTCCTGCGATTTAACATTATAACTAAATAAAGCAAATAATGTAATTGCTAAAGTTACTTTTTTTAACATTTCGTTCCACTTTTTGTTTTTCATAAAATTTATATCTGAATTTTGATACAAATTAAATTAAACAGTGTTACCTGAATGTTAAGGATATTTTAAATGAATGTTAATAGTTTGTTAAGATTTTATTAAATTTGCTTTGCAAACTATAAGAAAAGTGATTAAATATTATCTTATAATAGTTTTCTGTTATTTCCAAACATTTCTTTTTGGGCAATTAACGTCGTCCGATACTATAACATCAGACAAGGTTATTGTAATAAAAGAGAATAATAAGAAAAAATATTTTTATAAAAGCGACACTATTGATTTTAAAAAAAACCGTATAGAGCATGCCATAATTGCTGAATATTATCAGAAATGTAACAATTTTCCAAAATGTTTCAAAGAAATACAAAATGGTAAATTGTTAAAAGCAAAGCGTTTTACTTATTATCAAAACTGCAATATTCGTGAAGTTTATAATACTAAAAAAAACAAAATAAAAAATGGCGAATATACGCTTTGGTCAACAAATGGGAATAAAATAATGGAGGGAAATTATTTTCACGGAAAAAGAAATGGAATATTCAAATATTATAATTATCAAACAAATATAACAAAATATAAAGATTATAGATATGGATTAAGAGTTAACAAATACAATAGTAAAAATTTACAAGACACTATTCAAATAAAAAACATTGTTACAGCCGATTTGACTTGCCTTATAATTTATTCAATTAAAGCAGATTATGAAAGATTTATTGGTAAAAAGCATATTTTAAAATTCGAGATTGGCTCAAAACCATTTTATAATAAAGAAGGTACAAATTATTTAACTAATTTATCAATTACAAATCCTTTTATTTTTTTCTCGCCAAAAATGTTTTTATTTTCGATTGATAACGAAAAGCTCTTTGGTATAAATAGGAGATTGTCTTTTGTTTCGTGCGGAGTTTATTATTTATCGAAAAGTTACAAAAATCTAATTTATCATGAATCTTTGCCCGAACCGTATTTATTACGCAAGTATAAACAATCAGAAGATACTCGTATTTATGGTTTAAAATTTTTATTTGGTAAAAAATATATTTACGGTAAAGGCAAAATAAAAGAAGTGCTTAGTTTTAACTTTGGAATTGGTATAAGCCACAGGAACACAACTCGTATAATTTATGGAGTAGGTTCTGACAGTAATCATAACAATCAAAATGTATATTTATATCCCGAACCAGAAATAAAAAAAATTAATAAATATGAACCAACTTTTCATTTTGGTTTAAAATATGGAATAGGATGGTAATAATTGCTTAAATGGTAGTTTTGTTTGCCAACACTTTTAAAAGCACTTCCATACTTTTCCAAAGCTTGTTGGCAGTTTTATCCCAGGTAAATTTCTGTTTGCGAATTTTAACATTTTCAATTAAAGTTTTTTAATGGTTTTATCGCGTTATCTTCATATTTTTTTATTTTCTTTTAATTATATTAATTTTTTTTATAATTTTGCCGGATAATTAATTAAAAACTAAATTTTATGAAAAAACTTTTTTATTCATTTTTGTTTATTTTATTGGGGGTTAATTTAACATTCGCCCAATTATCGGACAGAGTAAATAGTCCAAGCACATTTAAAATCGGCACCAGACCTGTTGCAGGAAACTGGGGTATTGTAATTGCTCCCAGCTATCAGGATTTTTCTGATATCATAAACCGTATTGATGGCGATGATTCTACCGAGGTAAAAAATATTTTACCAGTTATTGCTTTAAGAATTTATAAATCGGATAATCTTGTTTTAAGAATTGGTCTTCGTTCAAAATCCAGTAATTTAAAAATATCGGGTAACCTCTTCCTCCCAGATTCAATACTTAATCAAAATCTTACTGAATTAAAATACCAGCGTAGAACTGCAGAGTTGTACATCACTCCAGGTGTTGAGTATCATTTTTCTAAATCAAACATTCTTGATGTGTATCTTGGTGCAAGTATTCCATTAGGATATGTTAAAGAAAACCAAACAGATTATTTGCGTTCAGCAACAGCAGATTATCAAAGTTATGAACGTACCAGATTTTCATTAGCTTATGGTTTTGAAGGATTTATTGGAGTTCAGGCATTTGTTGCCGACCTTCCTCTTTCTATAGGAATAGAACTTGGTACCACTGCATTAGGTAAATTAGGTAAAAAATGGAAAGTAAAATATTCGGCTAAGAGTGGAACTACTCTTACTGATCAAACTTATTATACATTAAACCTTGATAATGACGACCAGATTGATCCCTTATCAGCTGGCACAATTGCTCAAACTAGTACCTTTGATAAGCTAACTGCTAAATCTTTTGGTATTGATGGAATGGCACGGCTTACATTAAGTTATTATTTTAATAAGTAATCATTTAATCTAAATTAAAATTTATGAAACGCTTAAATAAAATATTTATTCCACTTATTGTATTAACGTTGTTTGCCTCATGCAGCGTTAAAACAAATAAGGTAATGCGCAACGGAACATTCATGCCAAATGATATACAACTTCATCAAACCATGAATGATTTCGAACTACTTGGCGAAGGCGAAGTATCGGTTGAATATGGTCGTTATTTTTTCTTTTTTACTCATTTGAATTTAATAAATGGTAAAGAAGTTGCCCGCAGAAATCAAACTATTATTAATTTTAGTGGTAGTGGAAATTTTAGTTTTAACCTTTTACCAAACACAAAAATCAGAAGAGCAGTTTATGACATGCACGTTAAATATCCAACTGCCGATTTTTTAGTTCCTGTTAATATAATTACCGAAAAACAGGGGATGTTCCTTGGTAGCAAGGTTAAGCAAACCATGAAAGTTAAAGCATATAAAATTAAAGATAAATAATTTAAAAAAAAATCCCATTATTTGATGGGATTTTTTTTATATTTGCTCATTAATAATCTGGCATTGGTAACTAACTATTGTTTTATGTCATTCTGAACGAAGTGAAGAACTTATCGAAGTTTACCCTATTGAACTTGTTCTTTAGGGCGATCTCATGAGCGAATGCGAATAACCTATTTCACTTTAAAGAATAGATGTTTCGCTAATCACTCAACATGACAAAAAAATGAAATTTATACGTAATTACCAAAGTCATAATTTTATATACCGTGCGATTAATATTGTTGTTAACCTTAATAGTTGTTTTTTCTTTTTCATGTAAAAAGAAAAAAGACCCGTTATTGATATTCCTTAGTCCATCACAAATCAGCTATACTCTTAGACCAGAAGATGTCCTCCGAGTTGAAATAACAGGGTCTTCGGGAAATGAACTTAAAAGATTAACTATCAATCATAGAAAAGTAAATTCTGTTTCAATTAACATTTTAGATTCTGTAATAGCTGGCAATAAACTTTCCTATTCTTTTGAATACAATGTTCCGTCTGGTAACGATACAACTCAATATACTATTGAAATTTCTATTTATGACGATTCAGGAGAAAAAATTTCAGCAGGCATTTCTGTTTATGTTTTTCCCGAAGACTTATTGCTTGTTGAAACTGCCGGACATGAAATGTTTTCGCATGCTTCAACAAGCTATGATGCTTATAATTTGACAACAGGACATCCACTACATTCAGAATCTGCCGACTCATCCGAAATGAATATTTTAGACATGACCAACGACACAATTAATCCAAATACTCTTATTAGAAAATGGAGCTCTCCTGCCGGTAATAAATTTGTAAGATTTAACGACTTCGATTATGCTAATACAACTTTTAATATGCTTCGTAATTCTTATAATGCAGGGAATAAAAATACGTTTATTGAAAATATCACTAACGGAGATATTATTCTTTCAAAAATCGGAAACCCGGTTATTGATACAGGTTTTGTTGCAATAAAAGTAGTGCAGGTTATTGACGATGATTCAACTCAATTTGACAGATATATCTTTAACATTAAAAAGTAAAAAATGAAAAATGAAATACAATATTATGGCATATTTCAAATCCGATAGCTATCGGATTGCTAAAAAACAGTTTACACTTTATTATGTTAAATTGTTATATTGCTAAATTGTTAAATGGAAAAGAATTATTTAAAATTGAATGACATTAAAGCATATAAAAAGTTTATAGTTCTATGTTCATAGTTCTACCGCTCAGGCGAGACTTCTATTAACATTTTCACGAACAATAAACGATGAACAATTTAACCATTTAACAATTTGACCATTATTTTATATATTAAGAAAAAACAGATTGTAAACTAAACAATGAAAAATATCAATATTATATTATTATTTTTATTTATAACTATTACAGGCATTGCTCAATCTGTTGATGTTCGAAAATCTGTTTGGGGTGCTACATCTGCCGAAGTTAAAAAAGCTGAACTCCCATTAATCCCTTCAATCGAAAAAGACAGTAATTTTATTTCTCAGAAACAAGCCAATAAAATAATTTCGTATTATAATGTTGTCGTAGAAAAACAAATTGCACAAATTGACTATTTTTTTCGCAACGATAAACTTGTTGCAATATGTTTTACTATTCAGCAAAAAAAAGATTCTGGCTTAACTAATCTTTATTCAAAAATAAATATGATACAAGGGGTATTCAATAAACTTGTTCAGATAAAAGGCATGAAACCTGTATATTGCTGGACTTATGATAATGGAAGTTTTAAACAACAAGCTCAAAAAACATCTTGCACATTTGCAGACAAAACAACAGCTGCTGAACTCGAAAAACATAGTTTAGAACTTAACTACATTAACCGTGCTTTATTTGTGTTAGGAAACGAACGTTCTTTAGCATCTTTTGAATTTGATATTAAAAATAATGATAATACTGTTCTTTGTTGGCTCAACTTTTGTCCAACAAAAAATGTTGAACAATTATTACAGTCAACTGATTTTTAACTTAGTAAACTTTAAAAATACTTTATTCGTTATGCTGTTCAATTCGCTACAAACAAATAACATTACAAATTTAATTTTATGGAAAGAATTAATAAAATTGTAATATTAAAAGAAATCAAAGAGCAGATGAAAAAAATACTGGGTGAAAATATCCAGGATGTTATTTTATTCGGGTCTTACGTAAACGGCAATGCTCATAAATATTCCGATTACGATATCTTAGTTGTTTTGAAAAATGATTATGACTGGAAACTTGAAAAAGAAATTTCCGAAATATGTTATTCAATTGACTTGAAATATGATATTTTTACAGATACTCATTTAATTTCACAAAATCAAATAAAAAATTCAATTAAAGGCAAAGACCCCCTTTTTATTAATGCATTAAAAAACGGATACTACGTATGATACCAGAACCAAACAGCAAAGATTTGATAAATTTAAGAATCGAACAAGCATATCAAACAATAAGCGATGCTGAATTTTTAATAAATAATGATAAATTCAGAGCTGCGGTAAACAGAATATATTATGGAATGTTTTATATGATGTTAGCACTTGGTTTGAAATACAAATTTGAAACATCAAAACATCTGCAACTTATCGGTTGGTTTAATAAACAGTTCATTCATGCCGGTAAAATTGATGTAAAATTCGGTCGGATGATGAAAGATGCATTTAAAGAACGGCAAAAAAGCGATTACGAAATTTTAGTTTCTTACACAAAAGAACAGGTAATTGAAATGCTTATAGATATGAAAGCATTTATTACTGAAGTCGAAAAATTTATTAATGCAAAATGATTCGTACAATACACTCTAAAAATGTTTATGTAAATTACATTATAAAATATTAACTTTGTTAAAAAAATATTTTTATGACAGAAACACAATTGTTCTTACAGATAAATTCATTACCCGAAGCCATGAAAAAGGAAGTCGTGGATTTTATTGAGTTTTTACAACAAAAGTTGAAACCTTCTAAAAAAAAGAAAGAAAGAAAATTTGGTTGTGCAAAAGGCTTTTTCATAATGAAAGATAACTTTGACGAACCCATTGACGATTTTAAAGATTATATGTAAAACCATGGATTAAAATAAAAATTTAAAAAGCCAATTTGTTAAAAGTTTCAGCTTGTAACATAATAAATGGAAAACGATGTTTTTAAGTGGTAAAAAATATTCAATATATATGTTTGCAAATATTTTATAATTTTGCTAAGATTAGTTACAAATATTAAAACAATAATTTTATGAAACAATTATTAATAGTTTTTTTGATTTCAACTATCCCATTATTTTTGTTTAGTCAATCGTATATCGAAACAAAATGGGAAAAATTTTATGGAGGTAGCTACGACGATAAAGCAAAATCTGTTGTTTCAACCGAAACAGGATTTGTTGTTGCCGGTTGGACACGTTCATCGGGTAACGGTGGCAAAGATTTGCTAGTTATAAATATTGATAAAGAAGGAAATAAAATCTGGGAAAAAACTTATGGTTCAACCGAAGATGATTCTGCAAACGTTGTAATAACAAATGGTAAAGATGGTTTTGTTTTGGCGGGTGTAACAACTGTTAAAGAATCTGGCTATACACATATTTGGTTTATAGGACTTGATAAAAACGGTGAAAAAAAATGGGAGCGTATGCAAGGAGGTGCTTCGCTTGACTGTGCTACTAAAATAATTTCTACTAAAGATGGCGGATACATGATTGTTGGAGCATTAGAAGCAAAAGGCGACCATGACCGCGACATGTTAGCATTAAAAGTTGATAGTAAAGGAAACAAAGAATGGCATGCTACTTACGGTGGAAGATATTACGATGACATGGCCTATGGAGTAATTGCAACTCCCGACGAAGGATATATTCTTGTTGGATATACTAAATGCAAAGGTGCCGGCGAAGAAGATTTGTACGTTGTTAAAACAGATAAATATGGTACAATGAAATGGGAAAAGACTTTTGGTGGAGCGGGTTCTGATATTGGTCGTAGTATTTCGGTAACACCAGATGGAAGGTATATCGTTTGCGGAACAACACGTTCTAAAGGATTTGGCGAAGAAGATATGTACGTAATTAAATTAGACAATACAGGTAATCCTGAATGGGAAAAAACTTTTGGCGGTGCTGCATCTGATGTTGCTAATTCCGTTGTTTGTACAACCGACAAAGGATGTGTAATAGCTGGTTCAACAAAATCAAAAGGAAATGGTAAAGAAAATTCATATTTGATTAAACTCGATAACAAAGGTGAGATATGCTGGGAACGCGGCTTTGGGAAAAAACAATGGGACGTAGCTGAATCAATTATACTATTGCCCGACAATGGTTATTTAGTTTTAGGTTGGTCAGAATCATTAGCCGGTGGCGAATCGGATATGTGGGCTTTAAGAATTGCCGATAATACTGAACCAGTTATTAAAACTTATGTAGAAAAGAAACTGTTAGAATGGGAGAAAAAAGGACCAGGTGAAAGCGACCAAGACCTTGCTGCCCGAACATCAGCTTCAAATAAAGAAAATAAAATAACAGAACTCCGAAAAGATGCTATGACATTTTATAGTAATGAAGATGGTTCGTTGGCTCAAAACACAACAAATCAGAACAATAATGATGAACCGTTATTGCGCGGCGGGGGAGACCCGCTTTCGGGACTTAATGTAAAAAATTCAAGCAGTACTAAACAACCCATTAAAATCGGAAACTACTTTGCATTAATAATTGGGATAGACAATTATATCGGCGATTGGCCAAAACTTAAAAATGCTGTTTCTGATGCTAAAGCAATTGAAAATTTATTAAAAACAAAGTATCAGTTTAATAGTTTTCATACTTTATATAACGAACAGGCAACAAGAGATAATGTTATAAAAGAATTTGAATGGTTTGTTAAAAATGTGAAAACAACTGATAATTTATTGATTTACTATTCGGGGCATGGCGAGTTTAAACAGGAACTTAACAAAGGTTATTGGGTTCCGGTTGATGCTGCTACACTATCAACTTCAAATTTTATTTCAAATAATGATATTCAAACATTTTTAAGCGGAATTAAATCTAAACATACTCTTTTAATTGCTGATGCTTGCTTTAGCGGCGATATTTTCAGAGGTAAAACCGTTTCTATTCCTTACGAAAATTCCGATAAGTATTATGCAAAAGTATATAACCTGCCTTCACGAAAAGCTATTTCATCAGGTGGAATTGAACCAGTAATGGATGGTGGTAAAGACGGACATTCAGTTTTTGCATATTATTTATTAAAAATATTAAATACTAATACAAGCAAATATTACGATGCCAGCCAGCTATACGAAAACATTAAAATCCCGATTGTAAATAACTCCGAACAAACGCCTAACTTCAACCCCATCAAAGACAGTGGCGACGAAGGCGGACAGTTTTTGTTTATACTTAAATAGTGCTTATCTATAAATTCGAAAAAATTTGTAAATTTATGTCAGAATTTTATTATACGGTACTTATGGGAATATGGTATAAAGGTATATGGTATAAGGGTTTAGCCACCATTCCTTATACCTTATACCCTATACCTATTTTATACTCTATAAATTAAAAATGTTGACATTATAGACAGACACTAAATAGTGTTTGTATATAAAGTCAGTGTTTGAACCAAAATGTTCGAGTTCAAGGCTTTCGAAGTATTAAAAAATCAGGAGTTTACTGATGTAAATGACTGTTTTTTAATACGAGAAAAACGCAGAAATCGGACATTATGGACAAACACTAAATAGTACCTTTTTTGAATAACGAATAATGAACATCGAACTCCGAATAATGAATGAAGCAAGACTTCGATATTCAATTGAGAGAAGAATTGATAAATTAAAGACAAACAATAAATAGCTGATGCGTTTGCCATTTTTGGTTATATTAGGTTACTTGTTACTGAATTGTTCTTCTATTTCGGCTCAGCAAAATAATTTCAAAATGTTTTCTATTGAAGATGGACTTCCCCAATCAGAAGTTCGTTCAATTTTAGAAGATTCACGTGGTTATTTGTGGATTGGAACCAATTCGGGAGGTGTTGCACGTTTTGATGGTATTCATTTTACAGTTTATAATAAAAAAAACGGTCTTTGTGGAAATACTGTTTATAGTATTATTGAAGATAAAAAAGGACGATTGTGGTTCGGTACCGACGAAGGAATTTCGGTTTATGATGGATTTAAAATCAAAAATTACACTATTAATAATGGGTTATCAAATAATACCATTTATAAAATTACAGAAGATTCAAAAGGAAATATTTGGGCTGGGACCTGGAAAGGTGGTGTAAATATTATTACAATTAAACCAAACGATTCACTTAATATCATTAAACTTAATATCGAAAGCGGACTTTCAGGAAATTATATTTTTGATTGTGTTGAAGACCGTTTTGGAAGAATGTGGCTAGCTACTTACGAAGGTGGAATAAGTGTTATAACACTATCTGCAAATAATAAAATCAGCATTAAAATTGTACCTCAAAATATTCTTCCATCTATCAACTTGCTATCTTTAGGGAAAAATGAAGAAGGAAATATTTGGGCAGGTTCATCAAACATGGGCGCATTTCTTGTAAATTATACCGACACTTCAACCTTTTTTGTTTCAAAAAAATTCGACCTTTCTTCGGGATATACCGATAATAGAATTTGGAAAATTTATGTTGACGACAAAAAACGTGTGTGGTTTGCTACCGATAAAGCCGGGGTTATCAGATTAAATGAAAATGGAAATTTTACTTTTTTTACTGATAAGCAGGGATACCCTAACAATCAGGTTCTTACTGTTTACGAAGATTCCGACAATAACTTTTGGTTTGGAACAATGGGAAGCGGTCTTTGTAAATATTATGGCGATTATTTTGCTCATTATACTGCTAAAGAAATTTCAACCGAAAAAGTATATTCAATTGCTCAATCCAAAAACGGAACTTATTGGATTGGAACAGGAGGCAAAGGGCTTGTTAAACTAAATTTTGATAAAAACAACAACCCTGTTATTAAAATTTTTAATGAAAAAGATGGTCTTTTCGATCCTGAAGTACGCTCTATCGCTATTGACAAAAACGGAGTTTTATGGCTGGCTACCCCAAGCGGATTGTATAGTTACAATCATAATGCTTTTACTAATTATACAACAGATGATGGGTTAGTTGACAATAGAGTAAATTGCGTATTTATTGATTCACGAAACAGGTTGTGGTGTGGAACAATGGGTGGACTTAGTATATTTAATGGAAATAGTTTTTTTAACATTGACGAAGAAAATTATAAATTAATACATAACGAAGTTCAAACAATAACCGAAGATAAACAAGGAACTGTGTGGATTGGTACATTAGGCGGAATAGCCCGTTTTAAAAACAACGAAATGATTGATTTTGACGAAAAAGAAGGTCTGCTCAATAAAAAAATTAAGTGTATCGTATGCGACCCTACCGGAAATGTTTGGATTGGTTCATTTGGTGTAGGTTTATATCTTTATGATGCAAAAAAAACCGGAACAAAAAAAATTACTTTAAAAGCTGATGAAGACTTCCTTGGAACCGGAAATATTTTTTCCGTAATTTTCTCTAACGACACAACACTCATTATTGGAACCGATAAAGGATTCAAGATGATAACAATGGACAGAAAATATAATTTTAAACGTATTTTGACTTTTGATAAAACAAATGGTTTTCTTGGTATTGAAAATAATCTAAATGCAATATTAAAAGATAACAGTAACAATATCTGGTTTGGTACTGCAAAAGGAATAACCCGATTTACTCCATCGGTTTATCGAAGTAAAAATATTGCTCCAAAAACACATATTGTAGAACTCCGTTTATTTTACGAATCAGTTGACTGGTCAAAGAAATCTGATTCAATTGCACGTTGGTCAAACATTCCAACAAATTTAATTCTGACTTATAAAGAGAATCATTTAACCTTTCGCTTCGAAGGCATTTCTCTTACTAATCCTCAAAAAATAAGCTACCAATATATGCTCGAAGGTTCCGACGAGAATTGGTCGCCAGCCATGCAATACAACGAAGTAAAGTATTCCGGACTCAAACCTGGCGAATACACCTTTAAAGTTAAAGCATCTAACGAATATGGAAAATGGAACGATGAGCCACAAACTTTTAGCTTTATCATTAATCCCCCGTTTTATAGTACATGGTGGTTTTACACTATCAGCATAATTTTTATTGTTTCTGTAATCATTTTATTTATTAAATGGCGTGAAGCTAAGCTTAAACGCGATAAAGCTGTTCTTGAACAAACAGTAAAAGAACGAACCGCAGAAGTTGTAAAGCAAAAAGAAATTCTGGTAGTTCAGAAACAGGAAATTACTGATAGTATCCATTATGCAAGCCGAATACAAAGAGCTATCCTTCCACCCGAATCATATATTAATTCGATTCTTAAAGATTATTTTATTTTATATAAACCAAAAGACATAGTTTCAGGTGATTTTTACTGGGCAACTCAAATAACAACAATGGGGGATACCCCATTGTTAATTGTTACAGTTGCCGATTGTACCGGACATGGAGTTCCCGGTGCATTTATGAGTATGCTGGGAGTTAGTTTTCTTAACGAAATAGTAAATAAAAATGGAATTATTAGTCCCGACCAGATTCTAAATAATTTAAGAGACAGTATCGTTAATGCACTTCAACAGAAAGAAACAACTGATGGGAGTAAAGATGGCATGGACATTGCACTTGTTGCTATTGATACAAAAAGAAATATTATTCAATATGCAGGTGCTAACAATTCGCTTTACATTGTAAGGAAAACAAGGGGGCATGCCCCCTTGTTGTTAGGTTTAGAGGAAATAAAAGCCGATAAAATGCCTATTGCTATTCATCCTCGCATGGAAAAGTTTTTAAATAATGAATTTCCATATCAAAGCGGAGATATTATTTATTTATTTTCTGATGGTTATTCCGACCAATTTGGTGGTCCTAAAGGCAAAAAATTTATGTCGAAACATTTTAAAGAGTTTCTCCTTTCGATACATGAATTGCCTATGATAACACAACAATACAAATTAGATAAGCGAATTGAAGAATGGCAATTGGAAAGCAATCAATCGCAAAACGATGATATTTGCGTTATTGGTTTGAGGTTATAATTTTTGTTAATCCGATAAAATCATCAACCGAAAGTTGCTCGGGACGTTTTAAAAACACAGGAGCTTCTATTTTTTTTCCATCCAGAATTGGCTTTAAACTATTTGAAAGCGTTTTACGTCGTTGATTAAAAGCTGTTTTCACTACATTAAAAAATAATTTTTCATCACATTCCAACTTCTTTCTGTTGTTACGAGTTAATTTAATTACTGCCGATTTTACTTTTGGTGGTGGAGTAAAAACTTTTTCGTTTACTGTAAACAAATATTCAATATTGTAAAATGTTTGTAAAAGCACGCTTAAAATTCCATACACTTTGCTTCCTGGTTCTGTTGCAATTCGTTGAGCCACTTCTTTTTGTATCATACAAACTACTTCAACAACTTGTTCATGGTTTTGCAGCACTTTGAAAAATATTTGACTACCAATATTATATGGAAAATTTCCAATTATTGCAAACTCATTATTAAAAATACTTTTAATGTCGGTTGTTAAAAAGTCTGCAAAAATTATTTTTTCTGGCTCAATTTTAATGTTAGTTTTTAAATACTCAACTGATTCCCCATCAATTTCTATTAATTTAAGATTTTCACAATTTTTTTCGATTAAATACTGTGTAAGAATTCCTTTACCTGGACCAATTTCCAGCACATTGCCCTCGAAGCATAAACTATTAACAATCTTTTGAGCAATGTTTTTATCATTCAAAAAATGCTGACCAAGACTTTTTTTAGGGCGGATGTAATTCATTATCTGATTTGGGAATTAGGATTAAGGAATTAGGAATTCTTTATTATTCGGTACTTTTTAATACTTCTCTTAATTTTTCATTTTGTTGCGGGCTCCCTAAAACAAATAACTTATAATCGCTTTTAATAATAGTATCTGCCGAAGGATTTATAATAAAACTTCCTTCACCGGTTCTAATTCCAAGTATATTTGAGCCGGAAGCATTTCTAATATCTAATTCGCGGATTGATTTATTAATAAAATCAGAATGAGAACAAGAAACTTCATCAACTTTTATATCGCGTTTTTGCTGTAAAAATATATGCTCCATAAACTCAACAACATCGGGCTGAACTACAAGTTTTGCCATACGATTTCCGCCAATTCTGTCGGGCATTATTACATTGTTTGCTCCAGCTCGTTTTAGTTTTTTTACAGAATTGTCATCGCTTGCACGTGATACAATTGTAATATTTGGATTAAGTTCGCGTGCTGTTAAAACAATATACAAATTATCGGCATCGTTAGGCATAGTTGTTATTAACGCTTTTGCATTTTCGATGTTGGTTAGCTTTAAAATGTTTTCGTTTGTTGCATCACCTTCAACGTATAAATAATCGGGGTTTTGCATTATTGAAGAAACAACTTCAGGTGATTTCTCAACAATAACAACACTTTTGTTATGTTCGTATAGTTCACGAACAGTTTCAGTTCCATTGTGTCCGAACCCGCAAACAACAATGTGCCCATTTAATTTAGAAATTTTGTTTTTCACTTTCGAATATTTATAATAGTTTTTAAAAACTCCTTCGACCATAAATTTAGTAAACGTTGTAATAACATAACCAAAACTACCGAAACTTATAATAATTAAAATTGCAGTAAAAACTTTTCCGGTATCGGAAAGCGGATTTACTTCTCTAAATCCAACAGTTCCAATAGTAATAATTGTCATATAAAAAGCATCTAATAATTTATAATGTTCAATCATCATAAACCCGGTAGTGCCAATTACAATTATTCCAATAACTAAACTAAGCATCAATACAATTGAACTATAATTGCCAGTCTTTTTCATATTAATTTATTAGTTGCCTGAATTATTTTACATCCAATCTGGCATTTTAAGCAATTTCGGGGAATACAATAATTATTGTAAAGTTGAATTAGTGATTGAGATTCGAGAGCATTTTTTGCTTTAATGTTATAATCTGCAAATTGTTTAATAATTGTGTTTTTTTCAGCAGGTAACAACTCTAAAAATTTTAATGCTCTTTCAGATATTTCATCTTTCCCTTTTTCGCGACCATACAAAAATAAAAAAGGAATAACTGTATTTATTATAATTGTGTTTATAGAATCGTTGCCAAGTGTTTTCGGCTCGTTAGGCGATGGTTTATCAAAATCGTAATGCTCGTCCCAATATGATGATGCCTTTAATGAGAATAATTTAATTAAAGATTCTAACTCGTTTTGTTCAATTATTTTAGAAAGCAAAGCTGACGATTGATGTATTAATACAGCAAATTGTGCAATTCTTATTGAAGGAAAACTTAAAGGGCGAACTCTTAAATATTTCCATATTGATAATTCGAGTGGGGTTAATGAAAATTTAGATTTTAAAAAAACATACTCGCCAATGAGTGATTTAACGTAAGTATGTTCTGAAGTTTTAGGAACTAGTCCCGATTGTCCAAATAATATTGCCTCAATTTGCAATAAATTGTTTTTTTGTTTAGCCAAAACTTTAAGAGGAATGGATTCAGCAAGCATTGTAAATGGCTGACTATTAATTCTAAAACCGAAGTTTCGGGCAATTGCTATATAAAAAGTTTCTTCCCAATTAAATTTATTATTAATTAAACTTTTTTTAATTGTTTGCGTTTTTTGTTCGAGTCGTTCAATTGCAAGCGATGGCAAATAAAATTTTAAAAAATCGGTATTGATTTTATTTAAATGACGTGAGCAGGGTATTTTTCCCACAGAACCATATAAACTTTTATAATTTTCGAGTAAAATTTTATTATAATTTAATTTTATTGTTGGTATTCGCTGATTTTCATTGATAAAAACATCGGCATCGTAATCGCTAACAACATGAAGAATAACGTTATTGTATGCTTTATCATTTGTATGTCCATGTTTTTTCCAGTCTGATGATTTAATATGAATTTCGACATTTCCCGCCCACTCAATTCTATTAATTTTAATACGGGCATTAAAAAAATCAGGACCAGAATCAGTATTATGTTGTCCTGTAGATATTATGTCAATATCCTCGCCTGTTAAAGCTTTTAAGTTTGTTCTTTCGAACAAACCAAACTGCCATACAAAATGAAGAAAATCTTCGGTCATGCTTTTTTATTTATATTTGTATAACGGAATTTTTTGAATATTAATTGCAAAATTTAAACCCTTTCGTCCTTCATCAATTTTAGAATATTTCTCTTGATTCATAATTTTATTCCTTCTTTTTTTATGTTTTGATATAATGGAGTTACTTTATATTTTGGACTTTCCCATTCCTGCTTTGACTTAACCAAAACGCTGATTATATTTCCGGTTTCCCATTCCAGCTCGTAAAGCGGATAACTGAACTTTTCTTCTGTTTTAAAATTAACGGGTTCGGGCGTAAGAATTAAAATATCCCAATCGGAATTTATTTTAAAATCTCCTCTTGCGCGCGAACCATATAATATAACAGTTGCCATCGTATCAATATTTTTAACTTTTTCTTTTATTTTGTTTGTAATATTTTCCTGTTTTTGCATATTGTTTTTATTATTATTGTTTTAATTTTTGCATAAATAAAATTCTAAACCTCTCGAATTCGATAAGTTTAAAATTAACTTTCTTTACCTATGCTTATATTATTTAATTTTTCATTTAATTACAATATGTTATATTTTAAAAGTTACTAATCCGTTACCTTTAAAATTAAAAAATCTAAAGTGGTCGAATTCGACCACTTTAAAAATTAAATTATTTTTTTCTCTTTCAACAACTCTCTCATCTCAATTTGTACTTTTATTGCTTCCTCTTCTGCACGTTGTGCGAATTTATCTGTTGAGTCGGCAAATATAATTGCACGTGAAGAATTTACAATTAATCCGCATTGGTTATTCATTCCATATTTTGCAACTTCGCTTAAACTTCCGCCTTGTGCTCCAACACCAGGAACCAAAAGGAAATGGTTTGGAACAATTTTTCTTACGTCTGCAAGCATTTCGGCACGGGTAGCACCAACAACATACATCATTTGTTCACTAGTTGCCCATTTTTGCGATGTTCTTAAAACCTGCTCAAACAGTTTATCGTGCACGTTGTTTTCAAAAAACTGAAAATCGTTTGCTCCTTTGTTTGATGTTAAAGCTAATAAAATTACAAATTTATCTTTATATGTAAGAAATGGCGAAACACTATCTTCGCCCATATAAGGAGCAACCGTAACAGCATCGAAAGGTAGCTTTTCGAAAAATGCCTGAGCATACATTTTAGATGTATTTCCAATATCGCCACGTTTTGCATCGGCAATTAAAAATATATCGGGATAATTTTGCTTAATGTAATTTACGGTTTTTTCGAGCGATTGCCATCCACTAATTCCATTACTTTCGTAGAAAGCAAGATTAGGTTTATATGCAATAGAATATTTTGCAGTAGCATCAACTATGGCTTTATTAAAAGCAAATACTGAATCAGTTGTGTTTTTTAAACATTGAGGTAATTTGTTAATATCAGAATCGAGTCCAACGCACAAAAAACTTTTTTTTGTAACAATTTGCTTAAATATCTCTTGAGTTGTCATATTTATTGTTTTTTTACTTCATCATTCGATGTTCAATATTCATTATTCGGTGTTTTTCAATCAATAATGAATCCAGATAACTTTCCGAAAGTTTGCCAAGCTTCAAGTCCGGATAACTTTCGGAAAGTTTGCGGATTAACGATTTTTGATTTTTTAAATTCCACTTTCTTTTAATTTTTCTGCATTTTCTGCCATCTGTAATTTGCTAATCAGCTCATTAATATCGCCATTAATAATTGCATCTAAATTGTATAATGTTAAATTAATTCGATGGTCGGTAACTCTGTTTTGAGACCAGTTATAAGTTCTTATTTTTGCAGAGCGGTCGCCTGAGGAAACCATAGTTTTTCTTTTAGCAGCAATTTTATCAATATGTTTCTGATACTCCATATTATAAATTCTGGTTCGGAGTTCATTCATTGCTTTCTCATTATTTTTAATCTGCGATTTTTCATCTTGGCAGCTAACAACAATACCAGTTGGAATATGAGTAAGACGAACTGCCGAATAAGTAGTATTTACCGATTGTCCGCCGGGTCCACTTGAGCAGAATGTTTCCTTTTTAATATCATTTTGATTAACAACAACATCAAACTCTTCTGCCTCAGGTAAAACTGCAACAGTAGCAGCAGAAGTGTGAATTCTTCCTTGTGTTTCGGTTTGTGGCACACGTTGTACGCGATGCACTCCCGATTCATATTTTAAAATTCCATAAACTCCATGTCCTGTTACTTTGCAAATTATTTCTTTATAACCACCAAGTGTACCTTCTGAAAAACTTGTAGTTTCGACTTTCCATTTTTTTGTTTCGCAATATTTATTATACATTCTGTACAAATCGCCGGCAAAAAGCGATGCCTCATCGCCACCTGTACCTGCTCTAATCTCTAAAATAGCGTTTTTATCATCTTCAGGGTCTTTAGGCAACATTAAAAATTTAATTTCTTCTTCAATGTTATTTATTTTTAAAGTAAGTTCATCAATTTCGAGTTTTGCCATTTCCCGCATCTCTTCGTCTTTTTCATTAGCAAGAATATCTTTTGCATTTTGAATATTGCTAATAGCATCTTTATAAATTTTATAAGTTTTTATTAATGGGTCAAGATAGCTGTATTCTTTACTTAACGAAACAAACCTTTTCATATCCGAAATAATTTCAGGATTGGTAAGCTGTTCGCCAATTTCGTTAAATTTTATATTGATAGATTCTAATTTTTCGAGAATTACATTTTCAGCCATTGATATTATTTTTTAGTTTTGATAAATAAATTTGTCGCTTTTTGTTTCGATTGTTAATTTGTTTGAAGTATGTTTTTCGCAAGAGCCAATTATTTGTGCAGCAATATTAAATGATTTGGAAATGTCAATTATTTCGTTTGCAATTTGTTTTTCGCAATATATTTCTAAACGATGTCCCATATTAAAAACTTTATACATTTCGCTTAAAGAAGTACCCGATTCACTCTGAATTATTTTGAATATTGTTGGGATTTCAAACATATTGTTTTTAACAACGTGTATGTTATTTACAAAATTTAAAACTTTTGTTTGAGCACCGCCTGTACAATGAATTATTCCGTGTATATTGTTTTTATGTATTTCAAATATTTTTTTAATAACCGGAGCATAAGTACGGGTAGGCGAAAGCACCATTTTACCTGCATTTAACGGATAGTTTTCAATAGTATCAGTTAGCTTATACTTTCCAGAATAAACTAAATCTTGAGCAATATCTTGATTATAACTTTCGGGGTATTTTACGGATAAATATTTAGCAAAAATATCGTGACGAGCAGAAGTTAATCCATTGCTACCAATACCGCTATTAAACTCTTTTTCGTAAGTAGCTTTTCCTGATGAAGATAAACCAATAATAATATCGCCATCTGTAATTTTGTGATTTGATATAACATCATCACGTTTTATTCTACAAACAACTGTTGAATCAACTATTAAAGTTCTAACAAGGTCACCAACATCAGCAGTTTCGCCACCTGCCGAGTATGCTTTTATTCCTAAATTTCTTAATTCTTCCAGTACCTCTTCAAAACCATTAATTATATCGGATATAACCTCACCTGGAATTTTATTTTTATTTCGTCCAATTGTTGAAGAAACAACAAATGGTCCGGTTGAACCGATGCACAATAAATCATCAATGTTCATTATAATTGCATCCTGTGCTATACCTTTCCAAACCGATAAATCACCGGTTTCTCTCCAATACACATACGCTAAAGATGATTTAGTGCCGGCACCATCGGCATGCATAACAATTGAATATTCATTGTTATTTGTTATATAATCGGGTAATATCTTGCAAAAAGCATTTGGAAAAAGTCCTTTGTCAATATTTTTTATTGCATTGTGGACATCCTCTTTTTTTGCCGAAACGCCTCTTTTGTTATATCTTTCGTTTGTGTTCATTTTTATGTAAAAAAAGCGTTCCAGTATTTGTTACCGGAACACTATAATATTATGAATATAAGTTATTGATTATCGTTTTCTGGGGTAGGATTTTCGGGGGTAGGGTCAGGTAAGTTTATGGGACTGTCTATGTTTTGTTTTTTTGAAACATAATCTTCACGTAAAACCCTAAATTCGGTACGACGATTAGTTTGATTACCAACCTCCTGTTCTTCTACTGTTGATAAAGTTTTAATGAATTTTTCGGTTAAAACAGTACCTTCCTGTAAAAAGCCGGAATACCGTTCAGCAAGTTTTTTGTCAACAGTTTTTGGTGTAGTTTCTCCGTAACCTTTTGGAACCATGCGGTCGGGCTCAATTCCTTTTTCAATTAAATAATTAACAACTGATTGAGCACGTTTTTGAGATAAATCCAAGTTATATTTATCATCTGACCTAAAGTCGGTGTGAGAACCTAATTCAATAACAATATTGGGGTTATTGTTTAATGTTTTTACTAAATCGTCGAGCGAAACCATTGATTCGGGACGTAAATCCCATTTTCCTAAATCGTATTCAATATTTGGCAATTCAATTGTACCTTTAATTGCATCAATACAAATATCAAGTTTAAACTCTTTATTTTCTTCAAACCCCTTAGTTGATTCACCACCATTTCCATTTAAGAAATTTTCTTTAGAAACTAAAATCTGATAGTCGGTATTTGGGTTAAGTTTAAATTTATATGAGCCATCGGCTTCGCTAAGTCCATCTAATGCTGTCCCATCGCTACCTTTCAAAGTTATTTTTGCACCAGTAACAATTTCTTCGGTTTTACAATCTTTTACAATACCCGAAATAATAAATTCTAATTGAGGCAAGTAGAATTGATAAATATCATCGCCACCTTTACCACCTTTACGGCTTGAGCTAAAAAAACCTCTTTCATCACTACCTTCATAAATAATTCCGAAATCATCAGCATTGGAATTTATTGGTGATTTTAAATTTAAAACTTTATATTTGCTGGTTTTTGGGTCAGATTTGGCTTCAAAAATATCTAATCCACCCATCCCAATATGATATTCGCTTGAAAAATATAAATAACCATTATTTCTGATATAAGGAAACATTTCATTTCCTGGAGTATTAATTTCCGGTCCTATATTTATTGCATCACCATTCCATGGTCCATTTTTTTTATCGCGTTTAATCATCCAAATATCGCGTGCACCATAACCTCCATGTAAATTCGCAGAAAAATATAATACCATTTCATCATCAGAAACAGAAGGATGTCCAATAGAAGTACTGTCAACAGCACCATTAATTTTAACTTCTTCGGCATCGCCCCATGCTATTCCCTTTCTAACAGCCATAAATATCTTACATCCTAAAATATATTTTTTATCAACTCTACAACGAGTAAAATATAAAGTATTACCTTTTAAATTAAGTGATGATGCACCTTCGTCATCAGGAGTATTTATAGCTTCACCTTCAGCAGGTTTTGGTTCGCTCCATTTTTCTTTTCTGTCTTTACTTGTTTCCCACAAATCGAAAAATCCGGCACCGGTAACTGCATGTATTTGGCTGCCCGAAGAGCCGGCTCTGTTTGATGTAAAATAAAGTAATTTATAATCTTTTTTAGCATAAACGGGACTAAAATCCTGGTCTTTTGAGTTAAAAAAAGCCATATTTTCAACAACATATCGTGTCGGTTTTGCAATCCATTTGGCTGCAAGTTCGCATGATTTGACACCTATTTCGGCACGTTTATCGCCCGGAACAAGTTTCCCGAAATTGTTATATTCAATAACTGCATCTTCAAAATAGCCGTTCATTTTTAATCCATCGGCATAATAAAGCACAGCCAGTGGATCGGGATATTTAACTTTTATCGCCTTTTTAAACCACAATTCGGCTTCTTTAGATTCGTGTAAAGAACGATAACAAAGCCCTATTTTAAAAATAAGTTCTGCTTTTTTTACAGGGTCGTTAAATTTGGAATAAGCTACTTTAAAATGCTCTATAGCTGTCCAATACTCTTCAAACTCAAAAGCTTCTTCACCTTTTTGATAATCTTTTGCTTGTCCAAAAGCAAATGAAAAACTAAAAAGTAAAAAAATTAAAATAAAAGATTTTAGAAAATTCATATTGCTAAACTGATTTTTGTTGTTGGCGGTAAAAATAAGTATTTTTAATTAAATAAAAAAAAAGCTGTCATTATTTTATAACAGTTTTAAATAAATGTTCTGTTTATATTATTTTTTAAAATAATGGGTTTCATCTTTTCCATCCATTGGTTTTACTCAAAGCTCTTTGCTTTTTAAACTATTAATCTTTATTATGAGGGTAACTTTCCGAAAGTTAACGATGCCATTGCCTTTGCAAACTTTTGGAAAGTTATTAAAACACATTTAATGTGGTATTAATTAGTGTCTGTCTATAATGTCCGATTTTTTCGTTATGCTTGTTTTGAAAACAGTCATTTACATAAGTAAACTCCTTGGTTTTCAAAACTTCGCAAGCCTCAAACTCGAACATTATAGTTCAGACACCGATTTTATGGACAGACACTAATTAGTGCTTGTCTATAAAGTCGAAAAAAATTATAAATTTATATCATATTTATAATTCTGAACTTATGGGTATACGGTATAAAGGTATATGATACAAGTAATTAGCCGTCATTCCTTATTCCCTTATTCCCTATACCTTTATACCCTATAAATTAAAAATATTGATATTATTGACAGACTTTAATTGGGTTAAAATTATTTTGATGTGCTAGAAATATTTTCAGACCTTTGTAAGATGATAAACAAAAGTCAAGAAAAACACAGCATAGATATCCAAATATATAATTTGGTAGTCCC
>Ga0209211_10001517_pt1 | contig 43612 bp, 37 predicted proteins | sample RifGroA2_FD_183992 | JGI IMG/M metagenome (GOLD analysis project Ga0209211, IMG submission 183992) | Groundwater microbial communities from Rifle, Colorado, USA - Groundwater A2 (SPAdes) (version 2) | ecosystem: Environmental > Aquatic > Deep subsurface > Groundwater | place: Rifle, Colorado...
GAGAACATTAACTGAGATCAAGGAATTAGATGAATATTTCAGAGAACAATTCGGTGGATTTATGCCTCATGTCGTTGACCGAGGCATAAGCGTTCTTAGGGGCACGAGGAGAGACGTAAAAAGAGCGCTTGCGGCTATGAAGATTTCAGGCAGCAGGAGTCATTTAAGTATACCTGATAAAGTCCGCTTTCAGATAAAAGATGAACTCCTTGCGGATTATGATGTGCGCGTCAGGGATACTTTAGAACAGTTGGAATCCTCAGCGAAGACATTAAAAGGGCAGCTGCTTGCTTTGGAGAGAGGCCTGCAAAGAGAAATTTCTCAATTGGGTAGAGGGGTAAACGCAAATATCCTTAAGCAACTGAATTATATGATTAAAGACTGTCGGAAAGACGATTTCAATACCACTACTACTGTAGCCGCGATAGAGGAGTTTCTTAGTTGGCTTGTAACCGGAAGTGGAGTTGTTGAATATGACTCTTGGCTAGACCAGCAAGTAGGGGCTATCGTAAAAACAGCACAGGAATATGAGAAGGCCTGTCAGGCCTATATCGCATATAGGGATGGGATTGTAAAATATTTAGATGAATTTTACGAGAAAGTTCCTTCTTTAACCAGCGTGAATAGCGCTATTAAGCTTCAAGATGAAATTCAGGCTCTTAAGGATGCGCTTGAAGATATCCAGAACCTCGCTGAAACAATAGAAGACGGTGCCTCTGTGATTACTCATGTTGCCTGTGTGGAGTTGGGAGAGGAATTTCTTTACGAGGTAAAGAATACAAGATTAGGAATGACTAAACTGAACTTGCAAGAGGCGGCGGAGGCGGTTGTTAACTACGAAGAATTCTTAAGCGTAGTGAGGAAATTATTAGATATTCTTGAGGAACGTTATATAACTCGTTATGGAAGGAAGAGAAACAAAGTTACTCCAGAAGTCGCGGTGATGGCCGAAGCTTCTTCTCTTGCTGAGGCGCGAATAGCGCAACAACTGGGGTTATGGAGCAGCAAAGAGGAGGAGTTTGTGCGGGCTGCAGCTTTAATCGCAGAAATACCTGAGCCGATCGAAGAGAATGAAGATACTCACCTTCCCTCTTTTTCCTCCGCCCTCTCGTGGCCAGCATGGAGATGGGGATTGGTAGCAAGTGGTATAGCGACAGTAGCCGCCCTATTCTTATTAGGCCATCCAATAACTATAGCAGGAGTTGCAGCTATAGCATTGGCAATATTAATAATAAACGGAAGATACCTTATCCGTTATAAGGATATCGGCTACAAGACATCGTTACATGAAATGTTCCATGCCAAAAAGGCTGAGGAATTAGGAGTTAAAACAGAGGTTAAATATGGCGATGAATCAGGCCCAGTGTATGTTGAAGTAAAAACAGACGACCCGATAAAAAAGCGCTCTATAGATACTGCAGGTGTACTGGGAAGCTTAATAGAAGCAGGCATATTCTTGTCAATATTTATCCTTGCAAGATGGTTTAGTTCATCATTAGGTATAGACCTGCCGGATTTTGTAACCTATCTCAGCGTAGCAGGGATCTTATCTAGCCTTATCCATGCCTTAGTTAGCCATCCTGAAGCAGTATTTGTATCAGTTAAAAAATGGTATCTGTCCCTATCCGCTCCTAGAATGCAATTAGAAGACGGAGCCAATATTGTAGTGATTGGAGGCGGGCCTGCAGGCTCATTTTTTGCAATAAACCTACTCAGAAAAGCAAAAAAAATAAACAAGAAAGTAACAGTTACTATCATAGAGAAGAAAAAAGAAATTAACTTAGGCGCGCCTAAGAATTCAAGCGCGCACAGAGAAGGATGTAATTTTTGCGCAGGTGCATTATCTCCGAAAATGTGCGAAATTCTGGATAATTTAGGCATTGTTCTCCCGGATGATGTTATACAAGGGAGAGTTAGCCAGATAACAGTGGATATGGAATGGAAGATGCTGCATTTTCTTGTTCCGCTAGGAAGAAAAATTATATCTGTTTTTAGAGGAGCCAGGCCTGAAGCTAGGGAACTTAAGGATGCTAACTTTGATTCGTTTATGTTAGAAGAGGCGATTAAAGAAGGAGCAGAGGTTATTACGGGAGAAGTACAGGATATTAAATATTCGGAGACAGGTAAGCCATTAATTACCTGCAAGGGCGCAGAAAAAGATGTTGAGGCAGATTTTGTCGTATTTGCAGGAGGCGTTAACTTAATTCCAGGCCAGCAAACCAAAGATAATAAAATTTTTGGGGCTTTTAAGAAAATATTGCCAGGATTTAGGCCTCCATCTATTCGAAAGGCATTGATATTTGAATTAAAGGCTGGAAATGAATTTCGCGGCGAAAAAGATGAAATACATTATATCTTGTACGGCTCAAACGATTTAAAATTAGAGTTTGTTTCTATAATTCCAAAAGGTGATTTTATTACAATTGTATTGATAGGGCCTACAATTGATTCCAGCGTCCCCAGAGATAACCCTGGCATAATAAAAAAGTTTTTAGCATTACCCCATATAAAACAATTATTACCAAATGCTGAGCTTAAATCTGTCTGTATATGTAATCCTAGTATGATAACCGGGAGCGCAGAGAATCCTTTAGGAGACAGGATAGCTCTGGTAGGAGACGCGGTTATTTCAAGGCTTTATAAGGATGGTATCTGGACTGCGTATTTAACAGCCAGTGTTCTATCTGATACTATTTTAGATATTGGAATAGATAGTAACAGTTTAAGGGAAGGGCATGGGAAAGCCATTAGACAGCTTAAGATAGATAATTGGTTTGGCCATATTATATTTATGTTAAATAAATTTATGTTTAGCCATTCTATATTGAGCAGAATAATATATCAGGCAGTTTTAACAGAAAGGAAGTCTAAGACTAAAGGGGCAAGAAGATTAGAAGATATATTCTGGAAGATAATAAGCGGTGATGATATGTATAGGAATATTTTTATTTCTATGTTTCATCCTATTGCTATATGGTCGCTCGTTATAGGGGGAGCGCTGGTAACTATAAGGAATATATTAACAGAATCAATTTTTGGATTAAGCTGGAGAGATATTGGCAGATACCCTGTTGGAATTTATAAAGAGGAGATTGCAGTTAAAAGAAAAGAGTTTATAGATAAGCTTGGCGGTAATTTAAGCACAGAACTGCAGAGAAATCTTGATGTTGAAAGAAGTTACTCTATAAAAATAAGAGCGGATAAACAAAGAGTAGTAGAAGAGTTAGGAAAATTTGGAGAAGAAGATAGGGAATATTTTAGGCCAAAGTGGATAAAAGTAAAGAGGACCGAAAGAGGCCGTAATGAACTTGGCAGTGTAATTCGGTACAATATCCTAAATATTTTATTTTATGATATAGTTTTAGAAAGTTTTGTAGATGGACGTTTTCTAGTTTATAGGATTCGGGATAGTTTTGCTAAAGGCGGGGTATTAATATTTGATATAAATGATAATGGAAAAAAAGATTGTATTTTATCTGTATATGTGGCGTTTAATTTTGACAGAGGGAATTTATTAAAAAAGATATTTTGGTTCATTTTTAAGCCGGCATTTCCTGCCTTTATGCATGATGTGATATGGAATCACTCACTCTGCCAGATTAAAGATGTTATTGAAAAAGGCAGTATTGATCAAGTGAGCACAAGGCCGATAGTTAATACTGCGTTATAGATCAATTCTAATATAAAGCATATTCCCCAAAAAAATTACTTGACAAATAGCACTCTAAGTGTTAGAGTGCTAATCAGTTCAAGGAGTGACATATGAAGAAAGTTGATACTGAGTCAAGACAAAAAAGCATATTTAATGCAATAGTTGAATCCTATGTGGATAGCGCTACGCCTGTAGGCTCCAGGGCTATTGCTCAGAGGTTCAGGAATACCATAAGCCCTGCTACAATCAGGAATGTCATGGCAGACCTGGAAGAAAAAGGACTTATTATGCATCCGCACACTTCTGCAGGCAGGGTCCCTACTGATAAAGGCTATAGGTTCTATGTAGATTCTTTACTTGAACCCAAACATCTTACAAAGGAAGAAGAGTCCATAATAAATAAATTAATACGCCAGTCTACTGGCGACATTGAACATGTAATGCAAAATATCTCCAAGGCCATAAGCCTTGCAACGAACGTTGCCGGCATAGTGCTTATGCCTAGGCTGAAAAGAAGCATCTTTAAGCATATAGAACTTTTTAATATGGATAATTCCAAGATCATGGCTGTTATTGTCACGACTTCAGGTTTTGTAAAAAATTCAATAATGGATTTTGAAGAGCATCTCACCGGGCAGGAACTTACGCGCATAACAGAATTCTTGAACAGCGAACTGGAAGGCGTATCTCTGGGAGAGATAAAATCATACCTGACCCGCAAACTCCTGGAAGAAAGAGATTCGTTCTACATATTTTTAAAGAGGGCAGCTGATATTTTGTCTGTCTCGAGTTTATTCAGGGCGGATGATCACTTGTATTTTGACGGCGCAGCATGTATAATGTCGCATCCGGAATTCACGGATATTCGCAAGGCGAGATTATTTTTAATGGCGTGCGAAGATAAAAAAGAGCTGTTGAGTCTTTTAAATGAAGACATGGAGCATGAAGGTATAAATATCCATATAGGAAAAGAAAATATCTATAACGATATACAGGATTACTCAATAGTCACTTGTAATTATAATATCAATGGCGTTACAGTGGGCGCAATAGCTGCGATGGGGCCTACCAGGATGGAATATGGCAAGGTCATCTCTGTTTTAAAGCACATTTCGGCCGAACTAGGAAAGGCATTGGAAAATCTTGGCTGAGCATAATCACGATAACGAACCCGGCCGCGAGCAGGAACCAAAATACGCGAAGAAAAATAAAATCCTTCTGACTGCGGAAGAATTCCAGGCCCTGGAAGATAAGGCCGGGAAGTCAGATGAATATTATGACAGGCTTTTGAGGCTGCAGGCGGATTTTGACAATTATAAAAAGCGGCTCGAAAAAGAGAAGATAGAATTCATAAAATTCGCCAACGAAGAAATTATCGCGGAAATCTTAAAGATATTGGATGATTTTGAGCGGGCAGTTGAGGCAGGCAAGATAAAGCATGATTTTGACATCCTATATAAAGGTATAGAGATGATCCATAAAGACTTGAGTGATTTTTTGAAAGAAGAGGGCATTAAAGAAATAGAAGCCAAAGGGAAACCATTTAATCCTCATGAACACGAGGCAATGATGCAGGAAGAGACAGACGCTCATCCTGAGGATTATGTAATAGAAGAATTGCAAAAAGGATATACCTTTAACGGCCGTGTCATAAGGCCGTCTAAGGTAAAAGTGGCAAAAAAGCCATCTAAAAAATAGGAGGTGTGTTATGGCAAAAGTTATAGGAATAGATTTAGGGACATCTAACTCAGCAGCATCGGTAATGGAAGGTACAAGACCTGTTATAATCCCGAGCGCGGAAGGAGCGGGAGTGGCCAGCGGAAAAGCATTTCCGTCTTATGTGGCATTTACCAAAGACGGCCAGAAGCTTGTAGGCGAGCCTGCCAGGCGCCAGGCAGCTATAAACGCCGAAGGCACTGTTCAGGCAGCCAAGCGCAAGATGGGCACGGACTTCAAGTTTAAGATCTTCGGCAAGGAATATACCCCTCAGCAGATCTCTGCTTTTATCCTGCAGAAAATAAAACAGGACGCAGAGGCATATCTGGGCGAGAAGGTAGAGGGTGTGGTCATTACCTGTCCTGCGTATTTTGACGATAATCAGCGTCAGGCTACCAAGGATGCTGGCGAGATAGCGGGCTTAAAGGTCCTGCGTATTATAAATGAACCCACAGCTGCCTGTCTGGCCTATGGTCTGGACAAGGCTCAAAAATCGCAGAAGATTATGGTATTCGATCTCGGCGGCGGGACATTGGACGTTACTATAATGGAAATGGACCAGGGCGTATTTCACGTGCAGGCAACTTCCGGAGATACACAGTTGGGCGGCACTGACATGGATAAAGTCCTGCTGGAATACCTGGCAGGGCAATTCAAGCGCGAAACAGGCATTGACCTTATGAATGATAAGATGGCAGTGCAGCGCTTGCGCGAAGCCGCGGAAAAGGCCAAGATAGAATTATCTTCCACAGTCTCTACGGATATAAATCTTCCTTTTATTACAGCGGATGCTTCAGGCCCGAAACATATGACTATGACTTTATCCAGGGCAAAGCTTGAAGACCTTATAAAGACTATTGTCGACAGGTGCAAACACCCTGTTGACCAGGCAGTAAAGGATTCCAATCTTTCCACTAAAGATATTGACAGGATCATTATGGTGGGCGGTCCGACCAGGATGCCTATTGTCCAGAAATTCTTAGAGGATTATGTCGGCAAAAAAATTGAACGCGGCGTAGACCCTATGGAATGCGTTGCGCTCGGAGCAGCTATCCAGGCCGCGATTATCACCGGCGACATGAAAGATGTACTGCTTCTTGACGTTACCCCGCTTTCTTTAGGCATAGAAACGCTGGGAGGAGTAAGCACAATATTAATAGAAAGAAATACCTCTATTCCCACGCAGAAAAGCCAGGTTTTCTCAACTGCCGCGGATAACCAGACAGCGGTTACCATACGAGTTTTGCAGGGCGAGCGCCAGATGGCAGGCGACAATGTAGAGCTGGGAAGATTTGATCTAGTAGGCATTCCTGCTGCGACGCGAGGCATACCTCAGATTGAAGTAAAATTTGATATTGATCGCGATGGAATTGTGCATGTTTCGGCCAAAGATTTAGGCACAGGCAAAGAGCAGACTATTAAAATCACTGCCCCTACCAAATTGTCAAAGCAAGAGATAGACAAGATGGTAAAACAGGCCGAGGAATTTGCCGACCAGGATAAAAAGAAGAGAGAGGAAATAGAGATAAAGAATCAGGCAGATACTCTTGCGTATTCTGTTGAAAGGTCTTTGAAGGATTTCGGCGACAAAGTCAGCCAGGACGATAGGCTCAACATAGAAAGAAAGCTTACTGACCTTAAAGAAGCTTTAAAAGGCACAGACGCTGAAAAGATTAAAAAGTCAATGGAAGAGCTTAGCCAGGCCGCGCATAAATTGGCCGAAGAGGTCTATAAGCAAGCTCAGGCGAAACAGGCTAAACCTGGCCAGCCAGGAGCAGGAGATACAGGAGCTGGCGGGCAAGGGCCTTCTGAAGCATCTAGCGGCGAAGAGCCTAAGAAAAAAGACGGCGAAGACGTTATTGATGCGGAATTTAAAGAGAAATAATGACGACAAAGAGGGATTATTACGATATTTTAGGGGTTCAGAGAACTGCGAGCGTAGATGATATAAAAAAGGCGTATAGAAATCTTGCGCTTAAATATCATCCTGACCGCGTTACCACTGATAAGAAAAAAGAAGCTGAAGAGAAATTCAAGGAAATATCAGAGTCTTACGCAGTTCTTTCTGACTCTCAGAAAAGAAGCCAGTATGACCAGTTTGGCCACGCAGGCATTGATTCTAAATATTCGTCTGAGGATATATTTAGAAACGCTGATTTTTCAAGTATCTTTGAAGACATGGGCGTTGGCGGGGATATGTTTGAGGAGATCCTTGGAAGTTTTGGAATGTTCGGAGGCTCTGGCCATAGGCGAAGCCGCGGGTCTGGAAGAGGAAGAGATCTTGAATTTGAAGTGGAAATCTCTTTTGAAGAAGCAGCATTCGGGACTAAAAAAACTATAAATATCCCAAGGCATGAAACATGCGATGCTTGCAGCGGTTCCGGATCCAAACCAGGCACTAAAAAAACTAACTGCCCCACCTGTAACGGCAGGGGCCAGGTCTTATATTCAGCAGGCTTTATAAATGTTTCCCAGACTTGCCCTAAATGCAGAGGAGAAGGCTCTACTATAAAAAACCCATGTTCCAAGTGCGATGGAGCTGGTAAAGTCAGGGGCGCTCAAAAAATAGAGGTAACTATTCCTGCAGGCGTTGACACAGGTTCACGTTTACGCGTCCAGGGCGAAGGAGATTCTGGCTCAAGAGGCGGCCTTTCCGGAGACCTTTATATTTATATAAATGTAAAAGAGCACCCTGTATTTCAGAGGCACGGTTATGATATAATTTGCGAAGTGCCTATCAGTTTCCCTTTGGCCACTATTGGCGGAGAAGTTGAAGTCCCTACTCTTACAGGCAATGTAATGATGCGGATTCCTGAAGGCACTCAAAGTGAGAGGGTATTTCGTCTGGGCGGGAAAGGCGTAAAAAACCTGCGCGGTTACGGCACAGGCGATCAGCTTGTTAAAGTTATAGTGGAAACGCCCACCCACTTGACTTCAGAACAGAAAAAGTATTTAAGAGAATTTGAAAGAGTGTGTAATGGGAGCGTTAATCCAATGTCCGCGTCTTTTATGGATAAGGTAAAAAGGTTATTCAAGAAATAAAGGAGTTTAAAATATGCCCACATACGAATACGAATGCGCAAAATGCAAAAAGACTTTTGAGATATCTCAGAGCATGAAAGATAAGCCTTTAACCACTTGCCCTGATAAAAAATGTAAGGGCAAAGTAAAACGCCTTATAGGTTCTGGCGGCGGTTTTATATTCAAAGGCCCTGGTTTTTACGCTACTGATTACAGGAGCTCCAGCTATAAGGAAAAGGCGAAAAAGGATAGCCCTTCCAGCCCATGCAATACATGTAAGGAAGGATGCAAGCATTGATTAAGAAATTCCTTAAATACTGGGCGCCTTTATACCTGTATGCGGGAATTATATTTTACATTTCAAGCATCCCCAAACCTCTGCCTCAGATTTCCGTACCTTATTTTGACAAATTTTTGCATATAATCGAATATGTTGTTTTCGGCATTCTAGCTGCCAGAGCTTTTAAAAATTCTTCCCGGGATGTTCTCCGTAGAAATTTTAAAATACTGGCAATCCTGACAGCTGTAGCTTACGGAGCATCGGATGAATTTCACCAGCTTTTTGTGTCTGCGAGGGCCGGCGATGTTTTTGATATAACAGCAGATGTTGTTGGCGGAACAATAGGAGCGCTATATTATGGCAGATATTATCCCCTTTAAAGGCGCTCGTTATAACCCGGAGAAGATAAAAGATTTTTCAAAAGTAGTTGCCCCGCCTTATGACGTAATCTCCAAAGAGGAACAGTCAGAACTTTACAGAAGAAGTCAGTATAATATTGTTCGGATGCTTTTGGGAAAGGCAATGCCTGGCGATAATGATAAAGAAAATAAATATACCCGCGCAAAGAATTATCTTAAAGCATGGCAGAAAAATGGAGTTTTGAAAAAAGATTCAGAGGTCAGCATATATATAAACCTGCAGGAATTCAAACTCGAAGGAAAGCAAAAAAGAAGAATCGGTTTTATCGCGCTTTTAAAGCTCGAAGAATTTGATACGAAAAAATCTTCCATATATCCTCATGAAAATACGCTGTCTGCTCCAAAAGAAGACAGGGCTAAACTCATTCATGCTATTGAAGCAAATCTCGGACCTGTATTCGCGATATTCGAAGACCGCGACAGATCTATCTCCGATATTCTCAGGAAACAAATGTTGTCCAAACCATTAGTAAATATAGTGGATAGCCGCGGTATTAGAAATAAATTCTGGCAGGTCTGTGATAAAAAAATCATAGATGCGCTTTGCAGTTCCATAAAAAATAAAAAGATTTTCATCGCAGACGGCCACCATAGATACGAAGTGGGCCTTAGGTTCAGTAAATTCAAAAAAGACCCTAAATACGGCTACATCCTAACCTATTTTACAGACCTTCTTGGCGACGGCCTTGTGGTATTGCCTTACCATAGATTAATAGGAGGCATGGATAAAGAAGAGCTTTCCAGCCTGGAAAAAGATTTAAGGAAAAAATTTATTACAAAAGCCCTTAAATCTAAAAAAGACCTTAAAGCCTTTCTTGGTAAAGCCAAGCCCAGCGAAGCCAGATTTGTAATTTATAGCCAGAAGCATTTCACAGGCCTTATGTTTAAAGATAAGAAGGACATGGACGTTACTATTGCCAAAGATCTTATCATCGAGCCTCTAAAGAATTTTTTTATAGATTTTACAAAAGATTTGGATTATGCTATTAAGGAAGTAAACAAGGGTAAATTCAGTTTTGCTATTTTAGTTAACCCTGTCAAGATTACGGAAATCAAGGATGTTGCTTTCTTAGGCAGACGCATGCCGCAGAAATCAACATATTTTTATCCCAAGGTTCTTACAGGCCTTGTGATAAATGTATTTTAATATGCCTCTATTTGGTAATCCAAAATCTAGAACCCATAATATGCCGCAGAAGCGCAAGGGCGTGCCTGACGGTCAATGGGTAAAGTGCGAAGACTGCGGCGAGATCATCTATAAAAAAACTCTTGATGAAAATTTTAAGGTCTGTTCTAAATGCAATTTCCATTTTACACTTGCTGCATACGAGCGCATAAATCAATTCGTTGACGAAAATAGCTTTGAAGAATTTGATAAAGACATGAAATCAGGGGATCCTTTAGGTTTCAAAGGCCCTAAAGCGTATCCTGTAAAACTAGAAGAGGACCAGAAAGCTACAGGTATGATAGATGCCTGCGTGATAGGCAAAGCGCTGCTTGAGGCAAATAAGATTGCTCTAGGCGTCACTGATTCACGTTTCATAATGGGCACCATGGGACAGGTGGTAGGCGAGAAGATCACGAGAATCACGGAATACGCTACTGAAAATAAACTGCCTCTAATAATAATATCAGGTTCAGGCGGAGGCGCCAGGATGTACGAGGGCTTGATCTCTCTAATGCAGATGGCTAAGACGAGCGCTGCCCTTGCCAGACATAATAAGGCCGGCCTTTTATACATTTCAATACTTACTAATCCTACCATGGCAGGAGTCCTTGCAAGTTTTGCCACGTTGGGCGACATTATAATAGCAGAGCCGAAAGCCCTCATTGGTTTTACGGGTCCTAGAGTAATAGAGCAGACTATCCGCCAGAAACTTCCAGAAGGATTTCAAACCTCGGAGTTTCTTCTCGAGCATGGCCTTATAGATATAGTCAGCCATCGCAAAAACCTTAAAAATATTGTCTTACAGCTTATTACCTATTTATCCTAAAAATGTATCCTAAAAATGTTTGACATGTTTGCGGAAGTCAGATAAAATATAAATCTATGGCGCAAGTAAGTTTAAAGGATGTTTCCAAGATATATCCTGGCAATATACAGGCTGTTCACACTATAAGCCTTGGCGTTGAGAACAAGGAATTCGTTGTTTTTGTAGGGCCTTCAGGCTGCGGCAAATCCACTATATTAAGAATGATAGCAGGCTTGGAAGATGTTACAAAAGGCGAAATCTGGATAGGCAATAAGATGGTGAATGATGTGCCTCCCAAGGATAGAGACATTGCTATGGTCTTCCAGAATTACGCGCTTTATCCCCACATGACTGTTTACGAAAATATGTCATTTACCCTCAAACTGCGCAAATATCCTAAATCAGAAATAGATTCCAGAGTTAAAGAAGCAGCTGATATCCTAGGTATCGCCAAACTTTTAAACAGACGGCCCAAGGAACTTTCAGGCGGCCAGCGCCAGAGAGTCGCGGTCGGCAGGGCCATTGTACGCAAGCCGCTGGTATTTTTATTTGACGAGCCATTGAGCAATCTTGACGCTAAGATGCGCGTCCAGATGAGAGCAGAATTAAATAAACTCCATATCAGGCTCCAATCTACCATGATATACGTAACCCATGACCAGACAGAAGCTATGACTATGGGTAACCGCATAGTTGTAATGAAAGACGGCGTCATTCAGCAGGTAGCAGACCCTATTACGCTTTACGATAAGCCGGTAAATAAATTTGTAGCAGGTTTCATGGGCTCCCCTCCTATGAATTTTATAAAGGGGAGGATAATCAAAAAAGACTCCAAGTTTTTCTTTACAGAAGAGGGCTTTACTGTGAAGATATTAGAAGACATGTACAAAAAATTGGCCCATTATGAAGGCAAAGAAATTTTTTTCGGCATAAGGCCTGAAGATATATATGACAAACTTTTTACTTCTCAGGCATCTTCTGAAAATATAGTAAAAGCCGTTGTTGAAATGGTAGAGCCTATGGGCGCAGAATCATACCTGTATATCACAATCGGAAAAAGCTCGCTTATCGCAAGAGTAGGGGGGCATGACAAGCCGGAAGTTAATCAGGATATAGACCTTGTGTTTGACATGTCAAAGGCCCACTTCTTCAATAAAGACACAGAAGAAATAATAATATAAACCTAACCCTGAGCAAGAGAGCCCTTGCGCTGGCTAAACTATAGCGAGCACGTTGAAGGGTGCTTATGCAATCAGAAGATAAAAACCTCACAACAACAATCTTATTATCTAGCATCAGTTTTATAATCGTTTCCTATCTTATTTTCCGCACTAGTCTTCCTAAACTGCCGGATATTTTTTTATATAATCTTATCATAATCTTCAGCCTGCATGAGTTCGGGTACAATAGAAGCCTTTTTTTTCTGGGCGCAAGTATTTTTTTGACAATCCTCGTATCTATTACCACGCATTTCTTTTATGTCTGGAACGTCCCTGTATTTTTTATAACATTTTTAATTGCCGAAAATGAAATAAAGAAACATAACTATCATTCTCATATCATGGAGACTCGTATAGAAGAGATAAGAGAAAACATCAATATCCTTGAGGATGATCACGCCAGGCATAAAAAAGAAGCCGTATCTTTAGAGAAGAAAGAAGGAAGGTATAATTCCCTGAAGGATGTCGTTTCTGTGCTTAATTCCACGTTATCCATGGAGGATGTTGCAAGAAAGATAATGGATAATGCTTTTAATATCGTGGGTAAATCAGATTCCGGCCTTTTATTTTTGGTGGACACCGTAAAACAGGAGTTACACCTCGCTCTTTCAAGAAACAAAATTTCCCCGGAAAAAATAAAAACAAAAAAAGGCGACATCCTGGATGACTGGGTTTTCAAACAGCGCCAGGCCTTTCTAACAGAAGACATAAAAAAAGATTTCAGGTTTAGCGAAGATAAGTTTAATGGATACGAAAGGCTGTTTCGCTCTGTTATTTCGTGCCCCTTAATGGAAGGCCATAAAGTTATAGGCATATTGAGGCTTGAAAACTCTAAGCCTTATAACTATACTTCCGAAGACCTCAGGCTTTTGGATATTATATGCGATATAGGAGCAGTAAGCCTTCAGAACGCAGCCTTGTATAAAGAGACTCTGGCCCTTGCTATTAGAGATGGCCTTACAGGCTTATTTTTGAGAAGATATTTTTTGGACAGGCTAAAAGAAGAATTGTCCCATTGTCTTAGGAATAATTCAAGTTGTTCCTTTCTTATGATAGACGTAGATAATTTCAAAAATTATAACGATGAATACGGCCACACAGCCGGCGATATGGTACTAAAAGCAATTTCCAAAGTTCTTTTAAATTTTGTAGATTCAGGAATAGCTTGCCGTTATGGTGGAGAAGAATTTTCAATACTCCTGCCTGATGCTTCGAAAAAAGAGGCGATTCGCATTGCTGATAATATCAGAAAGGCTGTGAAAAAAGAAGATATAGAGCTTCGCAGAGTAAAGACTCATATTACAGTTTCTATTGGCGTGGCCGCATTCCCGGAAGACGCTAAGATACAGGACGAATTGATCATGAAAGCTGATGAACGCCTCTATAAAGCCAAGCGCGAAGGGAAAGATAGAGTAGTAATAGATTAAAGAAATGCAGATAGATTGTCATTGCGAGGCGCCGTAGGCGCCGAAGCAATCTTAAAACATTATGAACCCTTTTATGTATTTTATTTTTTATGTGTTACTTTTGGTTTTAAGCTACAGGGTAAAATTATCCTGGTCTTTGGTTTTGTCTGGCTTGATAAGCTTCTTTATTTTGATATTCAAAATAAAGAGCGTTTCATACGAGACAGTTTTATTTATTTTATTTTTTAACGTCATACCTTTTATTACAGAAAAATTCAGAAAAAATTTTAACGCCTATAAATTCCGCATGAGAACCGAACTTGAATCTGTTAGAGAAATCTATGATCGTCTCCTGCAGGCGGATAAAAAGCAGTTAGAATCAAACCTTGAGATAGAGAGAAAGATGCAGCAGGTCTCCTCTCTATACGAGATATCGAAGGACATGTCTGTCTGCCTCGCCTTTGAGGACATATTTAATATATTCTCCTCAGTCCTTAAAAAATCATTCAGATTCAGGCTTGCTAGGCTTGTGCTTTTGAAAGGGTCTAAGGACGCCATAGATTCTATTTATGAGATTGAGCTTGGGCGCTCTTACGCCAAAGTCGCGCCTGATAATTTTGACAGGGAACTCATAGATATAGTTTTTGAAACGCAGAAAGAAATTCTGATCACGTCTCAGGAAGACCTGCCTTTTTTAAGAAGACTCTCTGTTATAAAAAGTTTTGAGACTTTAATAGCCATACCGCTTGTATCAGAAGAAAAGATAGTTGGTATACTATATATCGAAAACATTTCCAAGATATATTTCGAAAATTTTATGATTCTCTCAGGCCAGTTTGCAATCGAGCTCCAGAAGGTAATTCTGTATAAAAAGGTCCAGGAAATGGCTATTACAGATTCACTAACGGAAGTTTCCACGAGGCGCTATTTTTTAGAGAGTTTCAGAGGAGAGATCCGGCGTTCCATGCGCAGGAAATCCAGCATGTCTTTTCTTATGGTTGATCTGGACTATTTTAAAGAGAAAAATGACAAGTTCGGCCATCTGGTCGGAGATGTCATACTAAGAGAGATTGCTAAAATTCTTAAATCAAATCTTCGCGAGATTGATATGATCGGCAGATACGGCGGCGAAGAGTTTAGCGTGGTCTTGGCAGGGATAGACAAAGTTGGCGCATTCCAGGTTGCAGAACGTCTCCGCTCAAGCATTGAACATTCTGTATTTAAGGCATACGATGAAAAAGTTTCTAGTACGATTAGTATAGGCATTGCCAGTTTCCCTGAAGATGGCGTGGACGAAAATACCCTCATTGAATCAGCAGACAGGGCTCTTTACAAGGCAAAAGAAGATGGCCGCAATCGCGTAGAATAGCGAAGCAAAGCTCCGGCGCCAACCTAAAAATCATTTGCATTATTTCCTGACTTAATGTACTATACTTACCTATGTATACTATAGGCATTGACCTTGGCGCGACATTCGTAAAGATGGGCCTTGTAGATGACAAGGGCAAGGTCTGTTTTAGGCGCAAAATCGAGACGCCTCCCAGCTCAAATAAAGCCTTTCTTATAGATGCTATTATAGATAATATAAGAGATATTATTAAAGCTTCAAGTAAGAAAGTTTCCGGGGTCGGCATCGGCGTTCCAGGCCCGGTGGATTCTAAAAAAGGCATTGTTCATTATTTCCCCAATATAAAAGGCTGGGAAGAAGTTCCGCTTAAATCCATATTAGAGAAGAAGTTGAGCTTAGACCTTGAGCTTGATAATGATGTGAATGCCATGACGCTTGGCGAATTCGTATTCGGCGCAGGTAAATACTGCGATAATTTAGTTTGCCTTACGCTTGGGACAGGAGTTGGCGGCGGTATTATTATAGGCGGGAAACTTTATAGAGGCGGCTCTATGTGCGCCGGCGAGATAGGCCATATGCCTATCAATGAAACCGGGCCTAAATGTAACTGCGGCGGTATTGCCTGCCTTGAAAGGTATATAGGAAATAGATATATACTAGAAAGGGCTAAAAAGGCATTTGGCAGCAATATCACGCTTGAAACTTTGACCAGTCTCGCTAAATCTGGCAATAAAAAGGCTATAGCCATCTGGACAGATGTTGCTGAAAAATTAGGCGTAGCTCTTGTAGAAGTTGTCAACTTGTTAAATCCTGATAAAATTGTTATTGGCGGAGGGGTAAGTAAAGCAGGCTCTCTTATTCTAAACCCGCTCAAAAGACAAATAAAAGGCCGCGCTATGAAAGACCAGGCCAAACACGTAAAAATAGTCCTGGCAAAGCTCGGCGCTGACGCAGGCATTATTGGTGCGTCGCTTCTTTATTCTAATGTTACAAAACGAGTATGACTTGTTTTGTAACATAGCGGAATTTGTATGAAAAAATACATTTATCTTGGAATATTTTTGACAGGGATTTTCTTGTACTCTGTTGGTTATACTGAAGATGGCGGGAAACCTATAGAGGTAAACGGCGACCAGGTAGAATTTTTCCCTAAAGAGAAAAAGGTTATAGGTAAAGGCAACATTACAATTGACTATGAGGGGATAAGGCTCACTTGCGATAGGATTACTGTTTATACTGAAACCAAAGATAGCGAGGCAGAAGGCAATGTAGTTTTAATAACTCCTGGGGCTGAATTAAAAGGCGAAAAAGTAAATTATAATTTTAGCACGAAAATCGGCGCTATTTTAAAAGCCAGGGCTAATTCAGGAGAATGGTACGCATTCGGAGAAAGAATAGAACTTCTGTCAAACAGCGCCTACAAAGTTATAAAGGGGTATATAACAAGCTGTAATCGTCTAAAACCTCACTATAAAATAGTCTCTAAGAGCGTTATGATTTACCCCGTTACTAATAAAGTAGTTGCTAAAGATGTTGCTGTTAAAGTAGGAGATACCCCGGTCTTGTATTTACCCAAATATCATTTTGCTTTAAAAACAGGCGGTTGGCCGAGTATAAATGTTATACCGGGCAAGAAGAGTAAGTGGGGAGTTTTTGCATTAAATAGTTACAGATACGAAATGGATGAGAAAAATAGCCTTACTATCAGGGTTGACGAAAGGTCTAAATGGGGCCTTGCAGAAGGAGTTGATTATAAGTATTCATTGGACAATTTTGGCAATGGGCTTTTAAGGACATATTATACAAATCAACGCAACGTTGATAGAAATGAGCCCGAGAAGGGCGAACAACAGAGGTACAGGGTTCAGGGCCGCCATCGCTGGGATATAAATGACCACGCAATGGCTATCATGGAGTATCACCGCATGAGCGATGCCACCATGACGAAAGACTATTTTTACCGGGAAGAATATGAAAGAGAATCTTCGCCAGAATCTTATATATATGCCCTGGATAGGCAGCCTGAATATTCTCTGAGCGTCTTAGGCCGTAAAAGGGTTAATCATTTTCAGACAGTCACAGAACGGCTCTCTGAACTGAGGTTTAACCTTAAAGACCAGAAACTTTTTGACCTGCCGATTTACTTTAAGACAGATAATACTTTTACCAATCTCAATCAAAAGACCAGCGATAATGCGAATGATTTAAGCGTCACCAGGTTTGATATGTATAATAAATTATCCGCTCCGCTTAAACTTGCAAATTTTTTGAGCGTGGCGCCATTTGTAGGCGCAAGAAATACGGTTTACAGCAGGAATCTGAATGACGGTGGAGATGAATTCAGGACCGCATTTTATACAGGCGTTGACATGAGCGCGAAATTTTCAAAGACATATGAAGCCTCGGGTAAATTCTTGGGAGTAGATTTTAATAAATTGCATCATATTGTTACCCCTACGATAGAATATAAATATATTCATCAGCCATCGATTGATCCTACAAAGCTGAAACAGCTGGACGACATAGACGCCGTTGATCTGAAAGACACATTTACTCTTGGCTTAGAAAATAGGCTTCAGACTAAACGCATGATCGGCGAGAGTTTAAAAACAATAGACCTCGGATATCTATTGATAACAGGCGATTATCTTTATAAGCCTGAAGGCCGAGGCAGCCAGTTTTCCGTTATAAAAGGCGACCTTGAACTTACTCCTTTTGAATGGCTCAGGTTTGAATCAGACACTCGTTATGACTCTGATACTAAAGATTTTCAGACCTTGAATACGGATTTATACATTAATAGATTCGAAGACTGGCAGTATGGCATTGGCTCAAGATATGAACAGGATAAGATCAGCGAACTTACCTCAGAATTATTTTATAAGCCGAATAATGAATGGGCATACAGGGTATTTTCCAGATATGACCTGAAAGAGGTAGAAACTAGCGGCCATAAATATATAAATAGATTTAAGGATAAAGGGCTTACTGTTATCAAGGATTTACATTGCTGGCTGGCTGAGACAAGCATCAGTTCCGGCAGGGATAGCGGCACTACGCTTTGGTTTGTCATGAAGCTCAAGGCTTCACCAAAAGTGCCTTTTGATTTCAAAGACTATTACCCGCACCCTAAATAGGAGTTAAGATGAAGATTGCAATCATTGGCGCAGGCTACGTTGGGTTAGTGACAGGAGCGTGTTTCGCAGAGCTTGGCAATAAAGTCATTTGCGTTGATAACGATCCTGAGAAAATAGCCCTTCTCAAAAAGCTCAAGATGCCTTTTTTTGAAAAAGGCCTTGATAAAATGGTTAAGAAAAATGTTATCGCTGGCAGGCTGGTTTTTACAGATAGTATTGAGCACGCTGTAAAAAAGTCTATTATTATTTTTATCTGCGTTGGCACTCCGCCTAAACAAGGCGGCGAGGCAGATTTATCTTATATTGAAAACGTAGCCGCCGCGATCGCTAAGAACATGTTGTCCTACCGCCTCATAATTGAAAAAAGCACAGTTCCTGTTGAAACAGGCAAATGGATTGAGCATACTGTAAAGATAAATAATAAAAAAGGTATTGAGTTTGACGTGGCCTCAAACCCTGAATTTTTAAAAGAAGGCACTGCTATATATGATTTTATGCATCCCGATAGGATTGTAATAGGCGCGGAAAGCGAAAAAGCGAAAAAGTTACTCGCTAAGTTATATAAACCTATAAAAGCTGAAATAGTAATCACTGACATAAAAAGCGCAGAACTTATAAAACACGCTTCAAACTCATTTCTTGCCACAAAGATTTCTTTTATAAATTCCATTGCTAATATTTGCGAAAAAACAGGAGCTGACATAGAAAAGGTAAGCTATGGCATGGGGCTTGATAAAAGAATCGGCAGGGCGTTTTTAAAAAGCGGCATAGGATACGGCGGATTCTGTTTCCCAAAAGACCTGGATGCATTTATCCATATATCAGATAAGATGGGCTATGAATTCAGCATATTAAAATCAGTGAGATCAGTCAATGAAAACCAGAAGCAGGTTTTTCTTAAAAAGATTGAAAAGGAACTCTGGATTGTAAAGGATAAAACTATAGGCGTTCTCGGCCTTGCGTTTAAGCCGAATACAGATGATATGCGCTTTGCCCCTTCTATAGATATAATAAATTCTTTAGCCCAGTCTGGCGCCAGGATTAGGGCCTATGATCCAAAGGCTTTAGAAAAAGCCAGGCCTTTGTTAAAAGGCGTTACATTCTGCAAAGATCCTTACGATGCGGCTAAGAATAGCGATGCGCTTTTAATATTGACAGAATGGCAGGAGTTTAAACATATAAATTTGAGCCGTGTGAAAAAACTATTAAAGAATCCTTTAATAATAGACGGCAGAAATATATTTGATCCGGCTAAGATGCGTAAACTCGGTTTTAAATACATCTCCATCGGCCGTTAAGGTGATTTTATATGATAAAAGGAGTTGAAGTAAAAAAACTCAAGATTGTCCCGGACGAGCGCGGCAGACTTATGGAAATCCTGCGTTCTGACGAGCCTATTTTTCAGAAATTTGGCCAGGTGTATATGACTACGGCGTATCCTGGCGTAGCTAAGGCCTGGCATTATCATAAACTGCAGGATGATCATTTTACCTGTATATCAGGCGTAATGCGTCTGGCTTTATACGACAGCCGGGAGGATTCGCCTACATATAAGGAAATAAATGATTTTGTCGTTTCTCTTGATAATCCAATACTTGTTAAAATACCAAAACTTATATACCATGGTTTTAAATGCGTAAGCGATATAGAAGCAATAGTCATTAACGTTCCTACTATGACTTATAATTATAAAGTTCCAGACGAATACCGCTTAGATGCATTTGATAATGATATACCATACGATTGGAATAAATAGAGGTGAATTATGAAAGGTATAATTTTAGCGGGAGGCTTAGGCAAGCGGCTTGAGCCATTGACAAGGATAACAAATAAACATCTTTTGCCGGTATATGGTAAGCCGATGATTTATTATCCAATAGAGGTTCTAGTGGAAGCCGGCATAAAAGATATTTTGATAGTTACCGGCGGCAATCATGCAGGCGAGTTTCTGCGGCTTCTAGGCAATGGCTCTGAATTCGGGCTTAAGGCCATAAATTACACTTATCAGAAAGGCGAAGGCGGTATAGCGGAAGCGCTCAGGCTTGCCCAGCATTTTGCAGACAATGATAAAATCGTAGTAATATTGGGCGATAATTTAATAGAAAAGTCAATTAAGCATTACGTGGATGATTTCTCCAAACAGCCAAAAGGCGCCAAGATACTTCTTAAAAAAGTTGATGACCCTGAGAGATTCGGCGTTGCCGAAATAAAAGGCAGCCAGATTGTAAAAATTGTAGAAAAGCCCAAACATCCTAAATCAAAATACGCTGTTACAGGCATCTATATGTATGATAAAAAGGTTTTTGATATAATTAAAACCTTAAAGCCTTCCAATAGAGGCGAGCTTGAAATTACAGACGTGAATAACGAGTACATAAAACGCGGCCAGATGACATTTAGCATTCTAGATGGCTGGTGGTCGGATTGCGGTACGCACGAAGCGCTCTTACGCGCTAATAATCTGGTAGCTGATAAAAAATGAAAATTCTTGTAACTGGCGGATGCGGGTTTATAGGTTCTAATTTTATAAGGTACATGCTTAAAAAATACCCTGCCTATAAAATTGTAAACTTGGATAAGCTTACATACTGCGGAAATCCCGACAACCTTAGAGATATTGAAAAAGATTTGCGTTACGCTTTTATAAAAGGCGATATCTGCGATAAGAAAGCTGTGGAAAGTGCTATAAAATCCTGCGATGTAGTTATTAATTTCGCGGCTGAAAGTCACGTGGACCGTTCCATAGAAGACGCATCAGCTTTTATCCGTACAAATATCCACGGCGTCTATACGCTTTTAGAGGCATCTAAAAAACATAAAATTAAGAGATTTATTCAGATCTCAACTGACGAAACTTACGGCAGTATCAGAAAAGGTTCTTTTAAAGAAACCAGTTTTCTTCATCCCAATAGCCCATATTCAGCGGCAAAGGCAGGCGGGGATCATCTGGCGTTGGCGTATTATACGACATTTAAACTTCCCGTTATCGTAACCCGCTCGAGTAATAACTTTGGGCCATACCAGTATCCTGAAAAGGTTGTGCCGCTTTTTATCACGAACCTTTTGGAAAATAAAAAAGTTCCACTTTATGGCGATGGACTTAATGTCCGCGACTGGCTATATGTCATTGATAATTGCAGCGCTATAGACCTGGTCCTGCATAAAGGCAAAATCGGAGAGATATATAATATAGGCGGCAGTTTTGAAATCCCAAATATAGAGCTTACAAAGATTATATTGAAACTTATAGGCAAAACCGATAAAATGATTTCTCATGTGCCTGACAGGCTGGGCCATGACAGGCGCTATTCCTTAGATTCAGCAAAGATTAAAAAATTAGGCTGGCAGCCGTCCAAAAACTTTAACACAGCTATAAAAGAAACAATAAACTGGTATAAAGCCAATACTACCTGGTGGCAAAAACTTAAAACAACTTGACACTTCAACAATGTTGAAATGTCAAGTTGTTTGGGATTAAGACGAAATGTTTAATGAATTAAAGGCGAAAATTGAGAGTAAAAAGGCGAATATCGGGATAATCGGACAGGGGTATGTTGGGCTTCCCCTGGCAGTGGAGTTCGCTAAGGCCGGCTTTAGCGTCACAGGTTTTGACACCGACGATAAAAAGGTCTCGAGCATCAATAAAGGTATTTCTTATATCCTGGATGTGCCTTCCGTAGATGTAAAAGAGCTTGTAGCTTCCTGTAAATTAAAAGCCACCACTAATACCAGGCTCTTGAGTAAAATGGACGTCATTATTATCTGTGTTCCCACGCCGCTGCGTAAGACAAAAGAGCCGGATATTTCCTATATACTTGCGGCAAGCGAGGCAATAGCTGAGAATAAAAGAAGAGGCCAGCTTATTATTTTAGAGAGCACCACTTACCCGGGCACAACAGAAGAAGTCATAATGCCAAAATTAGACGGGAACGGCCTAAAGATCGGCAAAGACTTTTTCCTCGCATTTTCTCCTGAGAGAGTGGATCCAGGTAACCCGAAATATAAAACAAAAGATATTACTAAAATCGTCGGAGGGGTAACTCCTGAATGCACAGAGCTCGCCAGGCTTTTATATTCCCAGGCAATAAAAGATGTCGTCTCTGTTTCTTCTACACGTTCCGCGGAAATGGTAAAACTCCTTGAAAATACCTTTCGCAGCGTCAATATCGCCATGGTCAATGAACTTGCTCTCATGTGCCATAAAATGAACCTTGATGTCTGGGAGATCATTAATGCTGCCAAGACAAAACCTTTCGGCTTTATGCCATTTTATCCAGGACCCGGCATAGGCGGGCACTGCATTCCTCTCGATCCGTTATATTTGTCATGGAAGGCGCGGCAACATGGGTTTGAAGCGAGGTTTATTGAGCTTGCGGACGAGATAAACTCCTTTATGCCGCATTATGTAGTTGATAAGATAACCAACATATTAAACGAGAAGAAAAAGCCCCTAAAAGGATCGAATATTCTAATAATGGGCATAACGTATAAAAAAGACATAAATGATATCAGAGAATCGCCTGCGCTTGAAATAGTAGATTCCCTTATTAAAAAAGACGCGCATGTTCATTGCCATGACCCGCTTGTATCCGTGTTTGAACTGGATGGCTGCAAGAAAATCACCACAGTTAAGCTTACTAAAGATATTATTTCTTCAAGCGACCTTGTGGTCATTATTACAGACCATACTGATATAAATTATAAGTTTGTCGTAGATAACGCAAAACTGATTTTTGACACGCGCAATGCGTTGAAAGAATTTAAAGACGCAAAAAATATAATAAAGCTATAGAAAGGATATTATGAAATTTTTAGTTACAGGCGGGGCTGGTTTTATAGGTTCGCACATAGTGGATACTCTAGTTGGAAACGGCGATAAGGTAAAAGTGATAGATGATTTTAGCTCCGGACAGATGGAAAACCTGCAGGGAGTTTTGAATAAAATAGAGCTTATAAAAGGTGATATCAGAAATAAGGAGCTTGCCGCTAAAGCAGTTGAAGGCGTTGATTACGTGCTTCATCAGGCTGCCTTAAGAAGCGTTCCTAAATCTCTGGCTAATCCTGAACTCTATAATGACGTAAATATTAACGGCACCCTGAATATTCTAACAGCTAGCCGCGACGCCAAAGTAAAAAGGGTAGTCATGGCCTCTTCCAGCTCTATTTACGGAGATATAGATAAATTTCCTGAAAGAGAAGACTTTTTACCACAACTTATATCTCCATATGGCCTTACTAAGCTCGCAGGCGAATATTATTCCAGGATTTTTTCCAAAATCTATGACCTTGAAACAGTTAATCTGAGATATTTCAATGTCTTTGGCCCGCGCCAATCGCTTGAAAATGAATACGCTGTAGTAATTCCTAAATTTGTAACCTGCATACTTAAGGATGTTCCTCCGCCTATACATGGAGATGGTAAGCAAACCCGAGATTTTACTTATGTGGCCAATGTTGTTCATGCCAATATCAAATCAGCTACTACCCCTGGCATTAAATGCGAAGTCTTTAATATTGCCTGCGGCAAAGCCTATAGCGTCCTTGATATAGTAAAATATGTAAATAAGATACTTGGAAAAAGTATATTACCAGCATTTGGCCCAATAAGAACAGGCGATGCCAAACATACGCTTGCGGATATTTCCAAGGCAAAAAAACTAATCGGCTTTAAACCAGAAATAGGATTTGAAGACGGCCTTAAGAAGACTATCGAATATTTTAAAGGAGTAAAATGAAAAAAGCTTTAATCACCGGTATCACTGGCCAGGACGGGGCGTATTTATCCAGATTATTGGTGGATAAGGGCTATCAGGTTCATGGCATAGTGCGGCGCGTAGCTCTGGAAGACCCTGATCACAGGCTTTGGAGGTTAAAACCTTTATTAAAGAAGATAAAACTTCATGCAGGCTCTCTGGAAAGCTACGCCAGCCTATTTAATATTGTGCAAAAAGTAAAACCTGACGAATGCTACCACTTAGCAGCGCAGAGCTTTGTGAGTTATTCATTTGAAGATGAGTTTTCCACGATTAATACTAATATTAACGGCACCCTCTTTATGCTTTCAGCCATAAAGCATAGAGCCCCTAAATGTAAATTTTATTTTGCCGGATCCAGTGAGATGTTCGGCCAGGTAAGAGAGGTGCCGCAGACTGAAACTACGCCTTTTCATCCGCGTTCTCCTTACGGTATTTCCAAGGTAGCTGGTTTTGAGCTTACGCGTAATTATCGAGAAGCATACGGCCTATTTGCCTGTAATGGCATTTTATTTAACCATGAATCCCCTATGAGAGGATATGAATTTGTAACGCGTAAAATTACCCTTGGCGTAGCGCGCATAAAAGCAGGATTTGCTAAAGAATTACAGCTTGGAAATCTCGAGGCCAAGCGCGACTGGGGATTTGCAGGCGATTTTGTTGAGGCTATGTATCTTATGCTCCAAGAGAAAAAGCCTGACGATTATGTGGTGGCAACAGGCGAGACCCATACAGTAAAGAGATTCGTGGAACTTGCTTTTAATTACGCAGGACTTGACTGGAGAAAATACGTTAAACAGGATAAAGAACTCTTCAGGCCTGCCGAAGTAAATCAGCTCATAGGAGACTACTCAAAAGCAAAACGCATTTTGGGCTGGAAGCCGAAAGTAAAATTCGAAGAGCTTGTAAAGATGATGATGGATGATGATCTGAGGCGGGTTAAATGCCAAAAACAGTTTTAATCACAGGTGGAGCAGGATTTCTCGGCTCCCATTTATGCGATAGATTTTTAAAAGAAGGTTATAAGGTTATTTGTATGGATAACCTTATAACAGGAAGCCTTGCTAATATTTCCCACCTTGAGAGAAACTCTGATTTTAAATTCATAAAATATAATGTATCTGAACATATAGACTTAAAAGACGAGGTTGATCTTATTTTGCACTTTGCTTCGCCTGCGAGCCCTATTGATTATCTGATGTATCCTATACCGACGCTAAAAGTCGGCTCTTTGGGCACACATAATACGCTTGGCGTGGCAAAGGCTAAAAAGGCAAAATACCTTTTAGCGTCTACTTCCGAAGTGTACGGCGACCCTAAAGTCAATCCTCAACCAGAATCTTATTATGGCCATGTTAATTGTGTCGGCCCCAGGGGAGTTTACGATGAGGCAAAGCGCTTTGCAGAAGCCATTACCATGGCATACCATAAAGCGCATGGCCTTGATACCAGGATAATTCGTATTTTCAATACATACGGTCCGTTTATGAGAAAAAACGACGGCCGTGTTATACCCAACTTTATAACCCAGGCATTAAAAAATGAGCCTATCACTGTTTATGGCAAAGGCCTTCAGACCAGAAGCCTTTGTTTTGTAACTGATCTCATAGAAGGCATTTTCCGCTTAAGCCAGTCCGATGTCCATGATCCTGTAAATATCGGCAATCCTCATGAATTAAAAATCATAGAGCTGGCAAAATTGATCATTGAGCTTACTAATAGCAAAAGTAAGATTATTTACAATCCTCTGCCCATAGACGATCCAAAGGTCCGCCAGCCGGATATAACCAAAGCCAAGAAGCTTCTAAACTGGTCGCCGAAAGTTGATTTGGAAAAAGGCTTAAAAGAAACTATCGAATGGTTCAAAAAATAATGTTATGGAGTAGCGGAGCGAAGCTCCGCGCCTTTATATTAATTTTATCTTTTATTTTTTTGGCTCCTTGTATCCTTGAAGCATCGCCTTCGGTTGATGTGCCTTTGAGGCATTGGAGCTATGACGCTATTGAAAAACTCGCCATCATAGGACTTTGCGATATAGCTGATATTGGCATTCGTCCTGTCTCCCGCATAAAAATGGCTTATATCGTAAAAACAGCCATTGATAAAGCCCGCGATTATGATAAAGAATTTGACTGGAATGAACAGGATTACCTGGAAACGCTTTTAAATAAACTGATAGATGAATTCAGGATTGAGCTCGTCAGTATAGGCGTTGAGGTTGCCAGCACCTTTAACCAGCCTCTCCCAAAAAATACACTAAAGATTCTGAATGACGTAAAGATTGAAAAAGTATATGCCAAGCTTGACAAAGATCGCATGCTTTTTGAAAATAAAGACGGTTGGATTCTAAAAGACGGATTTAACGCCAGGATTAAAGCCACTGCGTGGGCTAAATTATCTGAATTATGCGCCTTTTCAATTACGCCGGGCATAAGATATTCTTCTGAAGACACTGATGTTAATATTGAAGACGCTCATTTGAGAATTAATCCTACAGGCTGGAATACCGAATATGCTATCGGCCGATCTTCCATGTGGTGGGGGCCAGGTTTTCACGGCTCAATCCTTATGACTGACAATGCATTTCCCATGGACACCTTTAGGATTAACAATATCTGGCCTTTCAGGCTTCCCTGGATTTTTAAGAACATGGGCCGATGGAGCGGAACATGGTTTATATCAAGGCTAGAGAAAAAATTCAACCCCTCATATGCCATGTTTTCAGGATGGAAGTTAGACTATATTCCGGCTGAATTCTTAAAATTTGGCGTAGGCCATATTATGATGTTCGGAGGCAAGGGCGTTAATGGGTATGGTTTTCATGATTTCATAGGAAATAGCTCTCTTTTCTTCAGCTCAGGCGGCGGAGCAGATGACCCGGAAAACCATATCATGTCCTGGGACGCTCAACTATTCTTGAGGCGTATAGACAGATTTTTGCCCATAGCAACAGGCGCCAAGCTTTATACAGAATGGGGCGCGGAAGATGAATCAAAGAGTATTCCAGTAGATCTTGCGTCTATAACCGGCGCATATTTTACAGATGTTTTTAAAATCCCTGGTTTTGACGTAAAAGCTGAGATTGCCAGGTTTCATAAGATTTTTTATACGCATTTTAAATATATATCAGGCTATATGCATAAAGGGAACTTTATAGGCCATCATGCGGGAGGGGATTCAGAAGATGTATCGCTCTCCGGAATATTTAATTTTCCGGATGAATATAAATTCAGCGCTACTTTCAGCCATATGAGGCGCGGCCTTACTAAAGCCTTTATAGAAACCACAAATCAAATAAGATTAGAATTCAGCCTTACTGATGCTTTAAAAACGTACAACATAAAGGACGTTGAAGTAACGCTTTTTTACGAACTTGATGATATTACTAACTTAGAAAACGCCGGATCAACCGCTAATAATCATATCATTGGCGCCGAAGTCACCAGAAAGTTTTAAATAGAGGTGATAAAAAAACCTTTCAAAATACAATAAGTTGTGGTATACTTAATTCCAATAGCTAATGAAGGAGGGGGCGAAGATGAGAGCGAGTGATTTTATAGAGAAGAGAAAGTTTGAAAGATTAAACATGTCTCTCCCTATAACGCTAAAACATGTTTCAGACGATGGAAAAGAAAAGCTTATGGACGGTGTTACCAGCGATGTAAGTTATAACGGGGCGTTTGTAACAGATGCGGCTTCTAAGAATCTAAAGCCTGATGATAACTTACACGTATCTCTTGTTATTCCCAGAGATAATACAAGAGATTTTCCGTTCTCCCGCCTTATAGGAAAGGCAAGGATAGCAAGAATCGAAGAAGCTGGGATTGCGCTTGAATTTAACGAGCGCATGTTACGGCTTTTAGTTGCTAATTAAGGTTTCCTCCTTAAAACCGCCTTTTCAATAAATCCCTTGAGAGTTTTTGTCTCCATATGAAAAATAAACCTATAGGCATATTTGATTCAGGGGTAGGGGGACTTACTGTAGTTAAGCAGATATTCAAGAGGCTGCCTAATGAAGAGATTGTGTATCTGGGGGATACTGCAAGGGTTCCGTATGGCACAAAATCCCCTGAGACAATAAAAAGATTTGCAGTTGAGAATGCGGATTTTTTGATGAAGTTCAAAGTTAAACTTATTGTTGTTGCCTGCAATACTGTTTCAAGCACAAGCCTGGATATCCTCAGAGAAAAATTCAGCATTCCGATAGTGGGCGTTATTAAGCCAGGGGCTGAAAAGGCTGTCCAGATAACAAGAAATAATAAAGTAGGTATTATAGGCACATATACCACAGTAAGGAGCAAGGCATATGAAAAAGAAATAAAGCATTTCTCTAAAGATATAGAGGTGGTGTCAAAGGCGTGCCCTTTATTTGTGCCTCTTGTGGAAGAAGGCTGGTTAAAGGAAGAGATTACATTTAATATTGTTAAAAAATACCTTAAGCCGCTTATGGCTAGAAAGATAGATACGCTGATATTAGGGTGCACTCATTATCCGCTTTTGAAATCTGTAATTTCAAAGGTCGTAGGCAAAGAGGTGAAGATAATTGATTCCGCAAGTTCAGTAGCAGACGAGGTTCATAATATCCTGATGAGTTTTGGCGCATTGCGCGAAGGCGCTAGAAAGCCGCGCCACAGATTTTTTGCAACAGACGCAGTTGAGCATTTTGTGAGGGTTGGAGAAAAGTTTTTAGGCGCAAAGATTAACAAAGCTAAAAGGGCAAATTATGTATGAAATTTTAATAAAAGGAGATTTTTCGAGTGCCCATAACCTTATAGGGTATAAAGGTAAATGCGAGAAATTGCATGGCCACAGCTGGAAGGTGGAGGCAAGATTCAAGAAAGACAGCCTGAACAATATAGGGATATCAGTTGATTTTACTTTGCTTAAAGCTAAATTAAAAACAGTCCTTAAAAAATTAGACCATGTTCACCTTAATAAGCTGGATATCTTTAAAAAACAAAATCCCTCAGCAGAAAATATAGCAGGTTTTATCTACGCTAAGCTCAAGAGCTCCATCAAAGAAAAAGGCCTAATTCTAAAGTCAGTATCTGTGTGGGAGTCAGACGCCTCCTGCGCGACTTATTACGAATAAATAATGAGAATTCTGTATAATTTAGTATTTTTTCTATTGGGTATATTTTATCTGCCGTATTTTGTGGTTACAAGGCGTTACAGATATGGCATGAAGGATAGATTTGGGTTACTGCCTGAAAAGATAAAATCTGTTTGTTCAAAAACCAAAATTATCTGGGTGCATGCTGTAAGCGTAGGAGAGGTTAAAGCAGCAGGTATCTTGGCGCCTCTTTTGAGAAGAGCATTCCCGTCGCACACACTTCTTTTTTCAACCGTTACCCATACTGGAAATAAAGTCGCTAAAACCATAGCTAGTGGAAATGAAGGCGTGTTTTTTCTTCCGTTTGATATAAGTTTTATAGTAGATAGAGTTGTGAAAACGGTTAGGCCAGAGATATTTATTTCTATGGAAACAGAACTATGGCCAAACCTGATACTTTCGCTTTACAAAGCAGGCTCAAAGCTTATATTAGCGAACGGAAGGATTTCAAACAGGTCTTATTCAAGATATAAAAAAGGCAGATTTTTCATATCAGCTCTTCTAAAGAAATTTTCTCTTATATTAATGCAGTCAGCCCAGGACGCAAAGAGGATTATTGCTCTCGGCGCGCAAAAAGAAAAGGTCTTTATAACAGGCAATCTGAAATTTGATATTCCTCTCTTAAATTTTGATACTAAAAGAACAGAGCTCAGGAAAAAGTTAAATCTCAATGAGAATGAAATTTTAATTATAGCAGGCAGCACGCACAAGCCAGAAGAAGAGGTTATAATAGATTGTTTCGCGAGATTAAAAAAGGAGCATGATAATATTCGGCTTCTTATCGCGCCGCGCCATATAGAGCGCGCCGGGGAAATAGAAAGACTTTTATCTAAAACCGGATTTAAATCTATCAGGATTTCTCAAATTTATACGAACGACGAATCACGAATCACGAACGACGAACGACGAGCAACGAGCGACGAGCAAAGCGTTTTTCTTCTAGATACTATCGGCGAATTAAGATCTATGTATTCTGCTTCAGATATGGTGTTTATGGGAGGCAGTCTTATTAAAAAAGGCGGGCAGAATCCAATAGAGCCAGCCAGCTTTGGAAAACCGATAATATTCGGCAGATATACTTTTAATTTTCATGATGTGACAAAAATATTTCTGGAAAATGGTTCAGGCATAGAAGTGGATGACAAGGAAGGGCTTTATTCAGCTATAAGATTCCTATTGAATAATCCGGAAGATAGAAAAAGACTTGGTATAAATGCCAAAGATACCATTAATAAAAATTCAGGCTCCAGCCAAAGAACAATAGATTTAATCCTTTCAAATTAATAGACAATCCCCTATAAATATACTATCATATATCAAATATAGCTTAAATGGGCTAAGGAATTTATGGTTTTTAGAAAAATAGTTTTTTTATTCTGCGTACCTTTTTCTTTTTTATATTTTTTTATAATAACTCTGCGTAATGTTTTCTATGCCTTTAATATTTTTCGAAAACATAAAATTAACGCAAAGGTTATAAGCGTTGGGAATATTACATGGGGAGGGACAGGGAAGACGCCTGTGGCTGCATTTATTGCAGATATTCTTGCCAAGAAAAATCACAGAGTAAGTATTTTGATAAGAGGATACGGGAATGATGAGTCAGAGCTTCTCCCAAAATTAACTTCAAATGTACCTGTCTTGGTTGGAAAAGACAGAGTTGCAAGAGGCTTGGAAGCCATAGAGAGCAATCTTTCGGATACTATTTTATTGGATGACGGATTTCAGTACGTCCGGTTGAGAAGAGATTTGGATATAGTATGTGTAGATGCTGTGAAACCTTTTGGGAATGGCTGTGTGATACCAGCAGGGATATTACGCGAAGGCCTTAGTTCGCTTAAAAGGGCAGATATATTTTTAATCACAAAGGCGGATTTAGTTTCCAGCAAAGATAAATTGGAAAAGCTGGAAAGGAAATTAAGATTCATAAATCCAGGAGCCATTATTGCAAAAGCCATACATAGGCCGTTATATTTTTATAGGCTTTCAAATGAGGAAAAGGTGAATATAGGGGAACTACAGAATAAAGAGTTTGCGCTGGTTTCAGCAATCGGCAGCCCAGAATGCTTTGAAAAGACAGTCCTGCGTCTGGGATTAAAGATTAATAAACATTTTATTTTCAGAGATCATCATATGTATAAAAAAGAAGACTTGGACAGGATAAATGATTATTGCAGAAAGAATAACATAGATACAGTTATTAGTACCGAGAAGGATGCGGTGAAGCTGCAGAGAGTGGAGGGTATAGGGCATAGAGCAGAGAGCAAAGAGCAAAGGGTGAAATATTTGGTATTAAAAGTGAGGCTGGAGATAATTGAAAATGAAGATGGATTTTATAATAGACTTTTTGGGATTTATAGCAGTTAAATCCTTCAGTATTTTTTTATGGCGCATCCCGCTGAGGCCTAGCTTGTGGATGGGAAGGCGTATGGGGGATATTGTATATCACGCCAATTTGAAACGGAGGATGATTGCGTACGCTAATTTAAAAGCAGCGTTTCCTGAAAAATCTTCCAGGGATCTCAAAAGGATAAACAGGGCTCATTTTGAAAATTTAGGTATGAACGTAATAGAGTTATTGAAACTGCCTTTTATGGCCAAGGATTATCTGAGGCGCCATGTAAAACTTGAAAACGCAGATGCTGTTAAACTCAGCCTGGAACAAGGAAAAGGCGTAATAGTTCTTACTGCTCATTTCGGGAACTGGGAGATAGCATCTCTCGTTGCAAGTTTAAATGGTTATACCATGTCTGTATTTGCGCGCGAGCAGAAGTATGAAAGATTAAATAATCTCCTGAACCAATTCAGGCAGTCAACAGGCTGCAAGGTTATAACAAAGGGTTTTTCAATAAAAGACATAATCAGAACTTTGAATAATAACGGCATAGTTGCCATGCTCTCTGATCAGGATGCAGGCGCAAACGGCGTATTTGTAAATTTCTTCAACAGGCCTGCTTCAACTGCCAAGGGCATAATAGCTTTTGGTTCAAAGACAGGCGCAAAGATTCTTCCTTCATTTATCTGGAGAGTCGGGGTTGATAAACATATAGCCAGGGCGGGGGATCCGTTTAGGCTTGTAAGTACAGGAGATAAAGAAAAGGATGTAAAAGTTAATCTTCAAATGATAGCGGATATCCTGGAAGATTATATAAGGAAATTTCCTGAACAATGGCTATGGGCTCATAAGAGATGGAAAAGCACGCCTCAGCGAAGCGTATTGATTCTGGCAGACGGGAAAGCAGGCCATCTTAATCAGGCAATAGGAGTGGCAGAAATGGTTGAGGATGCCCTAGGCTCAAGGCTTAAGGCTCGAGCCATAGAGGAGAAACCTATTGTTAAAATCCAAGTTATAGATGTGAAATTTAAAAATAAATTCATGAAGATAATTTTAAACCTTTCCAGCGTTTTTGCTTCCAGAAGATGCCAGGGGTGCTTGAGATGCCTTAAATTCTGCCTGACAAAAAAATCCTTTGAGGCTGTAAAAAATAAATATGCGGATATTATTATTTCTTGCGGGGCTTCTACTGTTCCGGCGAATATATTTTTAAAATACGAGAACAACGCAAAGAATGTTGTAATAATGAAGCCAGGACTTGCTCGCAGTAAGAAGATAGATTTAATTATTCTTCCGCGCCATGATGTGTTACGACCAACGAAAAATATATTAATCATAGAAGGGGCGCCGAATAGAATCCGAGTTACGAACGCCGGAGGACGAGCTACGAACAATGGGATAGGTTTGCTGATAGGCGGGGATGCTAAAGGATTTCAACTGAATAAAGGATGGGTTGAAAAAGTGGTAGATGCGCTTATAAAGATTAGTGAAGAGAAAGATCTCGATATATTTGTTTCTACATCCAGAAGGACTTCGCTTGAAGTAGATAGATTATTAAAAGAAAAATTGAGCGATAATAAGCGCTGCAAATTACTTATTATCGCAAATGAAAAAAATATAGATGGCGCTGTAGCTAATATATTTGGGTTAAGCGATATTATAATAATCTCTCCGGAGAGTATGTCTATGATCTCGGAAGCTGCGAGTTCTGGGAAGCATGTTGTAGTATTCAGGGAGCGCCAGAGCGCCAGAGCGCCAGAGCGCCAGACTAAGTATGAAAAGCTTGTTGCTAATTTTGAAAAAGAAGGTTATATAAAAACGGCAGCTCCTGACGAGATTTATAATAAGATAAAAGAAATATTGGAGACAAGGCCAGAGGTTAAGAGGCTGGATGATAGAGAGAAAATAGTAGAAAGACTAAAAGGGTTAATCTAGGTCTGCCCAGACCAAAAAATACTATGAACATTCTTCAGATTCTTCCAAAACTTGATGTGGGCGGGGTAGAGACAGGCACGATTGATTTGTCTAAAGAATTAATTAAGAGAGGGCATAAGGTTATTGTTGTATCCGGAGGAGGGCAGCTTGTAAAGAATTTAATAGAAATGAAAGTTAAGCATATAGAACTACCTGTCCATAAAAAATCCCCGTTTACAATAATAAGCTCTATTAAAAAATTGGAAGCTATTATAAAGGATGAGCGCGTGGATATTGTGCATAGCCGCTCCAGGGTTCCGAACATCATCGCATTTTTTGCAGCCCGGCACACAGGCGCCAAGTTTATCACAACTGCTCATGGCTATTATTCGAATCATTTTATAAGCCGCGTAACAGGATGGGCAAGGTTTGTGATTGTGGCAAGCTCTGTTATAGGCCGGCATATGATAGAGGATTTTAAGGTGCCTCATGAAAGGGTAAGGATGATCCCCAGAGGCGTGGATCTTGATAGATTCAGATTCAAGATGCCTAGCGCTTCTTCAAAGTCAGAGTATAAGATAGGAATTATAGGCAGAGTTACTCCTATAAAAGGCCATGCATTTTTTCTGCAGGCAATAGCAAGAGTGGCAAGGCTGTTTCCTAAGGTTAAAGTTTTGATCGTAGGAGATGCGCCGAAAGATAAGCCCGGATATATGGAAAAATTAAAATCTCTTACAAAGCAGCTTCAGATGGAAAAGTTCGTAGAGTTCCTCGGGCCTCAATATGATATACCAAAGATTATGTCTGAACTTGACCTATTGGTGCTTCCCTCAGTAGGCCAGGAGGCATTCGGCAGGGTAATTATTGAAGCAAGCGCGAGCGGCGTGCCTGTTATAGCCACGCGCATAGGCGGCGCAATAGAAATTATAGAGCATGAACACACTGGGATACTGGTGAGGCCGGACGATATGTTTGAAATGGTGAATTCAGTAATAAGAGTATTAAAAGATAGGGAATTATCTAAAAACCTGGCCATAGAAGCGAGAAAAAAGATAGAACGGGAATACAGTCTCATAAGGATGGCAGAGGATACTATTAAAGTCTATGAAGAGGCCTGTAAAAAGAAGAATATACTTATTATAAAACTTGGGGCAATAGGCGATGTAATACTTATAGTCCCGAGTTTAAGGGCCTTGAGAAATAATTTTCCAGACGCTCGCATAAGCGTTCTAATAGGGCCTGAGTCCAAACACATACTTAAAAACTGTCCTTATATAGATGAGTTGATCCTATATGACAGGAAGGGCCGCGACAAAGGTTTAAAAGGATTATTGAAGACAGCAGGTATTTTAAGGCGCAAAAATTTTGATATGTCTATAGATTTTCAGAACAATAAAACGAGCCATATAATTTCATGGCTTGGCGCCATTCCGGAAAGATTTGGTTACGATAACGCCAGGTTAAGTTTTTTTGTAAATAACAGAATAAAGTACCTTAAGATAAAAGCAACGCCTCTCGTGGAACAATTTAGGCTGCTTAAGAGCATAAATATAGATACTATGAATGCCTCAAGATATCTTGAGATATGGCCTTCCAAAGAAGATTTTTCATATATAGACAAATTATTGAAGAATGCGTGGGTTAGCAGCAGCCAGATATTGGTTGGAATCAATATCGGCGCCAGCGCTAGATGGGAAACAAAGAGATGGCCTTTGAAAAATTTTGCAAGGCTCTCTGATATGCTGGCTGAAAAGGATATAAGGGTGGTTCTTACAGGCTCAAAGGATGTTATGGATAGCGTGAAAGATTTCATGAAGATATCTAGTATAAAACCCGTGAATGCAGTGGGTCTGACATCCATAACGCAGCTTGGCGCTTTGATAAAGAGGTGCAGGGTTTTTCTGACAGGCGACAGCGCTCCTATGCATGTTGCTTCCAGCATGGGCGTTGATTTTATAGCGTTGTTTGGCCCGACTGACCCTGCCAGGCATTTTGAGCCGACCGAAAAAGGGATTGCTGTAAGAAAAGATTTAAAATGCAGCCCGTGCTATAAGTCTAAATGCAAGCGCAACATATGCATGGAGCGCATTAGCGTTGAGGAAGTCTATAGATTGATGATGGAGAAAATAGGGTAGGGTGCGGATCAATGATCCGCCCCCTACAGATATTATGCGCATTTTATTATTGACCACTCATCTTAATATCGGCGGGATCACTACGTATACTATTTCGCTTGCCAGGGCATTGAAGTTAAAAGGCCATGAAGTTTTTGTTGGATCCAATGGCGGCATGCTCGTGCCTGAACTGACGTATTCCGGCATTTCTCATATAAATATAGATATCCTTACAAAATCTGAGTTAAGCCCGAAGGTTTTCAGGGGTATTTTTGAAATTTCAAAAATAGTAAAAAGGCTTGGCATAGATATTGTGCACAGTCAGACAAGGATTACTCAGGTGGCAGGTTTTTTTGTATCAAAATTATGCGGAATTCCGATGGTTACCACGTGCCATGGATTTTTTCATAAGAATATAGGGAGGGCGATATTACCCTCATGGGGAGAAAAGGTTATTGCAATAAGCGATGCGGTAAATGAAAACCTTATAAATTATTTTGGGGTGGATAAAGATAGGGTTTCTTTAATATATAATGGCATAGAGATAAAAAAGTTTCTTAGAGATTTCTCAGAAGAAGAAAAATATAAACTTAAAGACAAATTTGGGGTAAAAAGAGACTATAGCGTAATCGGTATGATAGCCAGGTTTACTCCTGACAAAGGTCACGACGTGCTTTTGTACGCGCTTTATGAGATACTCAAAGAGAAGCCTAATGTGCAGCTTGTGTTTGTAGGCGATGGAGATAAAAAACAGGATATAGTGAAACTTAGCCAAAGGCTTAATCTAACGGAAAATGTGGTATTTGTTAAACCGCAGATAAGCACAGTGAATAGCCTGGCTATAATGGATGTTTTTATGTTTACGCCTAAAAGGCGCGAAGGCCTGGGCCTGGCGCTTTTGGAAGCGCTTGCTTCAGGAAAGCCTGTAGTGGCAACAGATGTGGGAGGCGTATCAAGTATTGTTGAGAATAACGTAAACGGGTTTCTTGTAGAGCCGTCTAAACCAGCGCTTCTGGCAGAACCTGTTTTGAGATTATTAAAGGACAAAGCGCTTTACGCAAGGATGGCGCGCTCAGGAAGAAAGACAGTAGTTAAAAAGTTTTCTATAGATGTAATGGCGGATAGGACGGAAGAATTATATAAAGAGGTTATGAAAGGTTGTTTATGATAAAAGTTTACAGGCGTTTTATAATTTTAACAGCAATCTTAGTTTTGGTAATTATAGGTATTTTATGCGCTAAGGCGCAGTATGTCGTGCCGATTATTATGTACCATAATATCGATGAGAATAGCCTAACTTCAAGGCTGAGCGTTTCACCGGAGAGTTTCGAAAGGCAAATGAAATTCTTAAAAAGGCATAAATATAATGTTGTTAAACTTGAAGATCTTGCAGGGATGCTAAAGGAAAATAAGCTGCCTTCAAAGACAATTGCCATTACCTTTGATGATGGATATGAAAATAATTATACAAGCGCGTACCCTGTTCTAAAGAAGTTTGGCTTACAAGCCACGATTTTTATAATTCCTGCAATGATAGGTACTGATGGTTATCTGACATGGGACCAGGTTATAGAGATGTCCGAAAGCGGATTTATTGCAATAGGAAGTCATACCATGACTCATTCCTGGCTCCCTGCTCAGCCAGCCCAGAAGCAGGATTCTGAAATAAGGGATTCTAAATTTGCAATAAAGAGCCATTTAAATAAAGAGGTGGACGCTTTTAGCTATCCTTTGGGAGCGTTTAATAAAGATGTTAGAGAAAAAGTTATAAATGCAGGATATGAGATCGCAGTTGCTACAAATCCTGGCAAAAGATATCCAAAACACGATTTATTTGCTATGAAACGGCTCAGGATATCCAGCACTTCGGACAATTTATTCGTATTCTGGTTTGAGATAACAGGGTTTTACACCTGGATCAAGGAACATAGAGACAAGGATTAACACAATGTTACAAAACAAGTCATACTCGTTTTGTAACATTAGGGATTAAGATGAAGAGAATACTTATTGTAAATGTTAACTGGCTTGGCGATACGCTTTTTGCCACGCCTCTTATAAGAGCGGTACGAGAGAAATATCCAAACTCATATGTCGCCATTCTTACGCATCCCAGATGCTATGAGATATTGGAGGGGAACCCAAATATAAATGAAATAATAATCTATGACGAAAAAAAGCAGCACAAGAGCATCTTGAGAAGATTTTCAATGATAGCCTATCTTAGATCAAAAAATTTTGACACAGCTTTTATACTGAAAAAATCTTTAAGCAGGACTCTTTTATTGCTGTTTTCAAAAATACCTGTGAGGGTGGGATACAAGTCCAAGAGGGCAGGGTTTTTATTGACCAAAAAGGTTGATGTCCCGCTGGAGGAATTGCATAAGGTGGAATATTTTTTAAACCTTGTAAGATCAGCTGGCGTAGAAACTAAAAATAAAAACTACGAAATTTTCATTTCCGACAAAGATATAGAAAAAGGAGAGAAGATTTTAAAAGATGCGGGAATAAAAGATAAAGGATTCGTGGCGCTTAACGCAGGAGGCAACTGGGATCCTAAAAGATGGCCTGCTGAGAATTTTGCAAAATTAGGCGATAGGATATTTGAAAAATTATGCATAAGCGTTGTTCTGACAGGCGCAAAAAAGGATATTATCCTGGCTAAAGCTATATCAGGTTTAATGAAACACAAACCTTTTATACTGTGCGGGAAGACTGATTTAAAAACGCTGGGAGCTGTTTTTAAGAAGGCAATATGCGTTATTTCAAATGATTCAGGCCCAATGCATCTTGCAGCTGCAGTCAGGGCGAATGTAGTAGCAATCTTTGGGCCTACCTCGCCTGGATTGACAGGCCCATACGGCGGCGGGAAATATAAAATCCTGCATAAAGATATAGGCTGTAAGATACCGTGCTATGATTCTAAATGCAAAGATAACAGGTGCATGAAAGCGGTAACAGTAGAAGATGTATTAGGAGCGCTTAATGAAATTATCAAATGTCCGTAAAATTCTTTTTATCACGCTTTCCAATATAGGCGATGCGATTTTAACATTGCCTGTTTTGCGCGCGCTGAAAGATAATTTTCCAGATGCAATTATAGATGTTGTGGCAGGGCCAAGGCCTGAGCAGGTTTTTAAAAAAGACCCAAGGATTAACAGGGTTTTTGTTTACGATAAACATGCCAGGTTAAAAGATAAAATGGCATTCGTAAAAAAACTTAAGGCTGAAAAATATGACCTGGCAATCGATATGAAGACAAGCTTTTTGCCGTTTCTTATAGGCGCAAGATACAGGACATCTATAATATTCTGTAGGGGACGGTCGCGACCGTCCCCTACTAAATTGAAACATAAAAGGTTAGTGCATCTGGATAAATTAAAGCCATTAGGTATAAAATATGAAGAACAAAAAAATATTTACATAGATGATGGCTCCAGAGACAAGATAGAAAAGATCCTGCAAGATAGCGGGGTCAAACATGCGGATATTCTTATAGGAGTGAGCCCTGGAAGCAGGAGCCATTTGAAGCAGTGGAAAAGAAAAGGGTTTATAGATGTTATAAGCAGTATCCTGAAAAATCCACAGTATAAAGTTATTTTAATAGGAGATATAAATGAGGCAGGATTGTCAAAAGAAATAGCGGGCGCAGTAAAACATCCTAACCTTATTGATTTAACAGGGAAGACAAGCCTGAATGAGCTTTTCGCGCTTATAGAAAAATTCAGTTTACTTTTGACATGCGATAGCGCTGGTATGCACATAGCTTCTGACCTCGGAGTAAAGGTTGTGGCGATATTCGGGCCGACTGACCCTGCTGAATATGGCCCTAGGGGTGATAAAGATATAGTAATACGTAAAAATCTTAAGTGTTCTCCGTGCAAAAAAGCGCAGTGTAAATTTGAAACGCACGAATGCATGACAGCTATTAGCGCAGAGGAAGTTTTAGAGGCTATAAATAAAATATTATAAGTAGGCTAATATTTGATAATTATATGAATAAGGCTAATATAAAGCGAATACTTATTACACGGACTGACAGGATAGGCGATGTGGTGTTGTCTTTGCCTGCGATAAAGGCTGTAAGATTGGCATTTCCTGATGCGTATATTGCTATTATAGTTCAACCTAGAATAGACGATATATTAAAAGGGAATCCGCATATTGACGAAGTGATAGTGTATGATAAAAATAAAAAACATAAAGGGATATTAAAGAATCTTAATTTTATAAAATGGCTTAAGGGAAAAAAATTTGATGCAGTTTTGATACTTCATTCAACTAAAAGGATAAATCTTCTTTGTTTTTTAGCGGGTATTCCAAGAAGGATAGGATACGCAAGGGGCAAGGCTGATTTTTTACTCACAGATAAAATAGAATATACAAAAAAGTTAGGCGAAAAACATGAATCTGAATATTCATTGGATATATTGCGCTATCTTGGAATAGACCCGGAATTTTCATTGCCTTTTATATATGTCCAAAATAAAGATGACGAGAAGGCAGAAGAAATGCTTAGAAGTTTTGGTATAAACAATGGGGAAAAATTTATAATTCTTCATCCCGGGGCGAGTTGCGCGTCCAAGATGTGGCCTTTGGAAAATTTTGCAAAATTAGGAGATATGCTTATAGAGAATTTAAAAATAAAAATCATGATTAATTTAGCGCCTGATCAGGCAGGGCTGGGAGAAAAAGTAAGAGGCATGATGAGAAATAAGCCGATTTTTTTCTGCGGAAAAACCACGCTTGGAGAATTAGCCGCATTATTTAAGAAGGCAAGTTTAGTTATATCAAATGACTCAGGCCCTGCGCATATCGCAGCAGGGGTAGAGGCTCCTGTTATTTCTATATTCGGAAGAAATCAGTTAGGCCTTAGCCCTGTTAGATGGAAGCCTATTGGGGAAAAGGCTATAGCTATTCATAAAGATGTTGGCTGCGTTGAATGCCTTGCGCATGATTGTAAAAAAGATTTTTTATGCCTTAAGGCAATAAGAGTAGAAGAGGTTTTTGAAAAAGCCAAAAGTCTTTTATAAAGAAAGAGGCCATATGAGAGTAATAACAGCTTTATTTATTATTTTTACATTTTTTATCTCCGGCTGCGGAATTACCTCCAGTTATAAGATTAAAGAAAAAAAATCTGAGGAGATTAAGATAGAAGCTCCTAAGCCTCAGCTGCGAGTTGGGGAAAAATTGACATATAAAGCAGAGTGGATGGGTATGGATGTGGGATTTGCCACGCTTACAGTAAAAGAGATTACAGAGATTAACGGCCGCGAGGTATATCATATAGTCGCGAAAGCAGATACAACCTCTTTTGCGGCAAAGTTTTTCCCGGTAGAAGATGAGATATCTACGTATATAGACACGCAATATCTCTATCCTTTAAGATTTGATAAAAAACAAAAAGAGGGCAAGCGCATGATTGACGAATATGTGGATTTTGACCAGGCAAATGGAAAGGCAATCAGTTTTTCAAGGATTACGAATCAGAAAAAGGAATTCAATGTGCCAAAGGGTGTACAGGATCCGGTGAGCTGTATTTATTATTTCAGAATGAGCAATATAAAACAAGGTGAACCTCTTTTTGCCAATGTCCATTTGGATGATAAGAACTGGTTTCTGGAAACCAGGATTGCAAATACAGGCATTGTAAAAATTAAAGATTTAGGCAAGTACCAGGCATTTATGGCAGAGCCTATGTCTTGGTTTCAGGGAAAATTGAACAAAAATGCAAGGGTCAGTATATGGTTTTCAGCAGACGAGCTTCGTATCCCGCTCCTTATAGTAGTGCAAAGTAGTATCCCATTAGTTGGGACTATAACAATAACGCTACAAAAGATAGAATGATGATTTTACTTGGTGCGTGACGCCAATTCTTGACACATGTTGCTATTAATGTTAAAATGCTTCAATGTTTAATTAAAGGATGGTATCATTAATGGATAAAATTAAGATAAACCTCGACAAATTAAAGACTTACCCGATATCAAAGAGGAAATGCAAAGTGAGATATGAAGATTTTGCAAAGCCACCTTCAAAAGGCGCTAGCTTCTCTGATTTCTACAACTCTCTTCCGAACATATTAATAGGCCCTGACTTTAAATCAGTTGTAGAAGCTATTTGTTCTGGCCGAAATAAGAAGAAACCTGTTATATTCATGATGGGCGCTCATGTTATTAAATGCGGCTTAAACCCTGTTATTATAGAATTGATGAAAAAGAAAGTAATAACAGCTATTTCCCTGAATGGCGCAGGGGCCATACATGATTTTGAAATAGCTCTTATAGGCAGGACTTCAGAAGAAGTTCCTGATGCTTTGGAGGATGGAAGTTTTGGCATGGCAAAGGAGACAGCTTTATATATAAACGGCGCTCTTGAAGAAGCAGTTGAAAAAGATATAGGCGCAGGCCAGGCAATAGCTGAAGTGATAAATAATGAAAAGCTTTCTTTCAGAAATCAGAGCCTTTTATATAATGCCCTAAAAGAAAATGTTCTTGCGACTGTGCATATTGCTATAGGGGCTGACATAATACATCAGCATCCAAGTTTTGACGCTGGCGCAGCAGGCCAAGCTTCATTAAAGGATTTTCATAGCCTTATAGAAGAAATTGCAATGCTCGGAGATGGAGGGGTGGTGTTGAATATAGGTTCTTCAGTAATGCTTCCAGAGGTTTTTTTAAAGGCAATAAATGTTGCGAGAAATCTGGGCTATAAGGTAAAGGATTTTACAACAGCTAATTTTGATATGATACAGCATTATAGGCCGTATCAAAACGTAGTTACAAGGCCTGTGAAATCAGGCGGAAAAGGTTATAATATTATCGGCCATCATGAAATAATGATTCCATTGCTGGCGCAGGCAATTATAGAAAAATTATAGTAGCGCCCAAAGTTCAAACAACTTTACAAATTGACATTGTCGAAATGTAAAGTTGTTTAGTTAAAGATATGAAGAATATGAATATAGAGAAATTAAGAAAGATAATACCGAGATTTAGCGATGTAAAAATTCTAGTTATAGGCGATTTAATTCTGGACGAATTTGTATGGGGCGAGGTTTCCAGGATCTCTCCTGAAGCGCCTGTGCCTGTAGTGTGGGTTAAGTCAGAATCATTTATGCCGGGCGGAGCTGCAAATGTTGCGCATAATATTGCAATGCTTGGAGCCAGGGTATATATAGCAGGTGTTGCTGGAAATGACGAAAGAGCAGCAATACTTAAAGAAGGCCTTACAGAAAAAGGTATAAATGTAGACGGCGTTATTACAGATGATAGCCGGCCTACAACATTAAAAACCAGGGTGGTTGCGCATCATCAGCAGGTAGTGAGGATTGACAGAGAGAAAATAGATAGTATTTCAGCCAGTGTATTAAGTAAGATTATCGTTTATGTTAAGAATGTAATTGATGAAATGGACGCTATTATAATAGAGGATTATGGTAAAGGCGTTATTTCAGCAAGGCTCTTGAAAGAGATTTTAACCATAGCCAAGAAAAAGAAAAAGATTATAACAGTGGACCCGAAGGAAGAGCATTTTTCTTATTATAAAGGTGTGACAGCAATAACCCCTAATCATCACGAGGCAGCTCAGGCTATGGGTATGAAGGCCAAGGATAGCCAGAGCATTTTGAAAATAGGCAAGGCGCTTCTTAAAAAATTAAATTGCGAAGGCGCGCTTATAACACTGGGAGAAAACGGTATGCAGCTTTTCCAAAAAAACGGGGCCATTACGCATATACCTACTGTTGCGCAGGAGGTGTTTGATGTTTCCGGCGCAGGGGACACTGTGATAAGCGCATTTACCATGGCGCTCGCGCTAGGAGTAGATATGAAAGACGCAGCGTATATTTCAAATATTGCGGCAGGCATTGTGGTTGGCAAGGTTGGAATTGCTGTTATCACGCAGAAAGAATTAATAGAAAGGTTAAAATAGTTTATGGATGCCGTTGGTATAATTCCTGCCAGATATGGCTCTACAAGATTTGAAGGAAAATTACTGGCAGACTTCTGCGGCAAACCTGTTATACAGCATACCTGGGAAAATGCAAAAAAATCAAATTCAATATCTGATCTTATAATAGCAGCTGATGATAAGCGTATTTATAATGTTGCCAAAGGATTCGGCGCAAATGTTGTATATACTTCCACTGCGCATAAAAGCGGTTCAGACCGCCTGACTGAAGTGGCTGCCTCAATTGATGCAAAGATTGTT
>Ga0209211_10001518_pt1 | contig 43600 bp, 53 predicted proteins | sample RifGroA2_FD_183992 | JGI IMG/M metagenome (GOLD analysis project Ga0209211, IMG submission 183992) | Groundwater microbial communities from Rifle, Colorado, USA - Groundwater A2 (SPAdes) (version 2) | ecosystem: Environmental > Aquatic > Deep subsurface > Groundwater | place: Rifle, Colorado...
AAAGTCAGAATTATATAAACATTTCTAAATTTAGATTTCTAAAACCTTGATTTCCTAATCCTGTCAGCAGCAACCCTACATCCTTTCATAGTAAGAATTAAAGCAGGCTACACCCTATTGTAAAATGACCTCCTCTGTGGACTAAAGTCCACAGTATCCAGCGTAAGGTCGGAAGGTTCGGCCTAACAAGCAACAGCATGATGCTCTGCTTGTCGTAAAATATATTGCTCAGTATCGCTTAATTGGTTGTAGCCAACAGTTACTGCACTGCCGCCTCCGCTCCACAAATGGCCTTGAGGGTATCTTAAGCGGGCTTTAGGGTGGTTTTTGAAGAAGCGATATGCTGAATGACCTTTAAGAAGCTGCATGGCTTTATTATCACTCATGCCTTTGGGCAATGTTGCAATCAAATGTATGTGGTCAGACAAGACCCTCATAAGCCTTATTTTGATATTGTGGCTTGAAGCTGCTTTGCGAACACAGGCTTCGCAAAGGTTTTTATATTCAAACTTGGCAAACATCTTATAGCGGTATTTTGTTTGCCAATTCATGTGCCAAAAGTTGATGCCAACTTTATGGTTGTCGCGCCTTAATTCGATTTTCACAAATCCCATTTTCGTTGCCTCCGCGCAACGAAGAGTTCACACTAACGTGATCGCAAAAAAACGTTGAGTGCGCCAAAATTCGTTGCGCACTCTTTATTTTATTAAAAATGGTAGAAAAACTTTACGGAGGAAGCAAGGCAATTCCTCTACAGGCTAAAGCCTGTGAGTATCCTTGCCTACTAGAATAAGATTTATATATCATTCATCATTTTCAAAGAAAAACTGTTTTAAAACAACAATATTCCACTTATCTTTGATAAGTGGTTTGGTACAAGCAACTAACAATGCATGGAATTTGTTGTGCTCAAAAACCACCTCAGTGGAATATTGAGTGTCAAAAACCACGCATTTGTGCTACTACCATACATACCACCAGTCTGTGACTGGTGGTTTTTGACAGGTAACAAAATGGAGTGTACAAAGTATGATGCTAATTACTGGAATACTACCTATAAAGCTAATTATTGGCGTATAGAGAGTAATGATTTTGAAGGAAAGGAGGGTTTACGTACAAAGATAAATGAAATGATGACACACAGTAAGGGATGTGATACCTGTAAAGAAAGAAAAAAGCAGATTGATATATCCCAACTAGTCCCCTAATTTCTAAATTTTAATTTTCTTCAATCTTTCAGCAGCAACTTTGCAATCTTTTAAACTAGGAACTAAAGCAAACCTTACATAGCCTTCCCCCGGATTAACATTATTTATTTCATGGCTCAGCCAGGAGCCTGGTGTTGTGACTATTGCAATATCCTTCTCCAATAGTTTTTTTGCAAAGTCTATGCTTTTCATGCCTTTTGGGCCTTTCTGCCAGATGTACAGTGTTACTTTTGGAGTGCAATCATCTAAGCCGATAGATGTCAGGGCATTTACAACTATATCCCTCTTCTTTTTATAGCTGTTCCTCATTTCCTCAACATGACTCTCATCCAGCAAAGCAGCAACAGCAGCATCCTGGATGAAAGTAGCTGTTCCGGAGTCAATATTTGTTTTCACTTTTTTAAAAATATCAATAACCCTTTCATCCCCTGCCATCCATCCAACCCTGTAAGTTGTCATTGCAGACCTTTTTGAAAGGCTTTGAACTGCAAAAACGCATTCTTTTGTTAACTCTAAGATTGAGATTGGCTTTTCATCAAAATAAATCTCAGAGTAACATTCGTCAGAGCCTATGATTATGTTGTTATCTTTTCCAAAATCGACTATTTCTTTCAATTTTTCCCTTGTAATTGTTGCTCCTGTTGGATTATTTGGATAGTTAACCCACATCAGCTTTGCTTTTTTCACAACATCTTTTGGGATTTTGTTTAATTCAGGCAAAAAATCATTTTCTTTTAACAAAGGGTAAAAGTAAGGCTTTCCTTCTGCAAATAAAGTGCCCCTTTCATAAGGCGGATACCCTGGGTTGGGCATGATAACTATATCTCCTGGATTAACAAACCCTTCATGAAAATTGAAAACAGCTTCTTTTGCGCCTATTGTGGACGTTATTTCTGTTACAGGGTTTAAGCTAACATTAAACCTTTTTTTAGTCCATTCCGCAATTGTCTGCCTAAACTCATCCGTACCTATATAGCTTGGATAGCCAGAGTCCATCCTCTTGTCAATAGCTCTTTTAGTATAATTCCTGATTATTCCCGGTGTTGGGTCTTTTGGATCACCAACCCCAAAGTCAATTGGGGTTATGCCTAATTTTTTTAATTTTAATACTTCTTTATCTACTTCAGCGAATGCATATTCCCCTATTGATTTTACCCTGTTGCTTGGCTTGATTATCATAAGAAAGAGGTATAAAAGAGATAGTTTATAAATTTTGTGTGATTATTGCAACAAATAAAAATCAACTTTAATTATAACCAAAGAGAATACCATATTCTGTATGCCCTGGTGTTTTTATAATCTCCTTAGAGCCTAGAAAATTAATCACATCAAAGCCTCTAAGCATATAGCTTAAAAGCTCATTTGAAGGCCCAACAAACCTTGCATCAACTGGTTTGCCAATCCCCCTGCAATGGGTTATATAATCCCCTAAGCTTTTTCCTATAATTGGTTTTTCTACTCTATATCTCATGTAATCTTTTATCATGACAAATTCATCTAATCTTGAATTCATATTAAAACCGGATTTATGCCCTCTTTAAAAATTTATCTATATACCTTACCTAGAATAGAATACTAATAAAAACTAAAGATTTTTTACCAAACAGGTATAATGGTTTTCATCCAATTCCTTTTTTGCCTTTTTGGCTATCCTTGATATCGACATGATATAAGCGGCTAAGCGGAGGCTTGCTTTATGTTTCTTTGCTGTTTTGATAACCAAAGCAGTATTTTCTTTCATTATCTTCTCCAGCTTTTTATTGACCTCTTCCTTGCTCCAGTGCTCATTAGATAAATTCTGCTTCCACTCAAAATAAGAAACTGCAACCCCGCCTGCATTGGCGAGCACGTCAGGTATTAATACAGCCCCTTTCTTACTTAAAACCCTGTCTGCGCTTATGCTTACCGGGCCGTTTGCCAGCTCAAGAATAACTTTTGCTTTAATCTTATTCGCATTCTCCATTGTAATTACATTCTCTAAAGCAGCAGGAACTAAGATATCGCAATCCAGCTCTAAAATACCTTCATTTGTTGTGTTAGCAGCGCCACTGCAATCGCTGACACATCTGGTTTTGCCTTTATGCCTGATGACTTTCGGGATATCCAACCCATTCTTATTGACTATAGCTCCTTTTGAGTCTGAAACAGCTATTATCTTTGCTCCCTCCTCATATGCAAATTTGGCAAACTGCATTCCCACATTGCCAAACCCCTGGACAACTATTTTTTTATTTTTTAGTGAATCCAGCCCTTTTATATATCTCTCTTTTATTATCTCATTTAAAACAAATAATCCTCCTTTGGCAGTTGCCTCTTCCCTTCCCTCTGAGCCGCCCATCTTGATTGGCTTGCCAGTTACAGCTGCTAATTCCTTTTTTCCCATGCATCTGCTGTACTCATCCAAGATCCAGCCCATTACTTTTGCATTAGTATAAACATCAGGAGCAGGTATGTCTATACCAGGGCCTATAATCGGCAAAATCCTGCGCACAAAGGCTTTTGTCATCTTTTCAAGCTCTTTCTCTGACATATCTTTTGGATTGCAAATGACTCCACCTTTTGCTCCGCCGAATGGTATGTTAACAACACCGCATTTGATTGTCATCCATGCAGCCAAAGCCCTCATCTCATCCAAATTAACGTTCCAATGATATCTTATGCCGCCTTTAAAATGGCCCATCATATGATTGTGTTGTATTCTGAAGCCGGTAAAATTTTTAATAGCCCCATTATCCATTTTAATTGGAAATGTTACCTGAAGCTCCCTGTGCGTTGCAAGAAGTGATTCTCTTATCCATGGCTCCAGCTTTATCTTATCAGCTGCTTCGTTAATCATCTCTTTGGCATCTTCGTATGGGTTTGTTTTTGCCATTAGGATTATTTTGCTTATTTCCCCAGCCTTTTAGGAACTATAACATTCCTGTAAATATCCTCAACTGTTTCCCTTTTTCTTATTAGCTCGGCTTTTCCGTTATTTACCAAAACCTCTGCTGGCAAAGGCCTTGTGTTGTATTGGGATGCCATTGAAAAGCCATAAGCGCCTGCATTTAATACAGCCAATAAGTCGCCTTCCTCTATTTTTGGCATTAGCCTGTCTTTTGCCAGCTGGTCTGTATTCTCGCAGACAGGCCCGGCAATATTTACTTTTTCAGTTGGCTTTTCATTTAATTTGTTAGCTACAAAAATCTGGTGGTAAGCGTCATAGAGCATTGGCCTCAGCAGAGTGTTCATTCCTGCGTCTACACCAATGAATTTTTTATAAGCCTGTTTTATTGAATGGACTTTGGTTAACAATATAGAAGCATCTCCCACAACATACCTTCCCGGCTCTATCATTAAATAAGGATTGCCCAGTAATTTGGCTTTTTCTTTGAAAACATCTGCTACTTTTTTTGCTGTCAGCTCTAAATCCAAATCTTTTTCCGGCTGCTCATAAGGAATTCCAAGGCCACCTCCTATATCAATGAATTCAAAATTAATTCCCAGCTGATTATGGATGTTTACAGCTATATCTAATAATTTTTCAGTTGCTTTTTCAAAATAGTCAGGATTTAAAACACAGCTGCCTGTCATCATATGGATGCCAAATCTTTTTATGCCTGCTTTTTTTGCTATTGTGTAAGCTTCCAAAATATCTTTTTCTATTATCCCGAATTTTGCGTCTGGGCCTGCGAATACAAGTTTTTTGTATTTGCCGCCTTGTATGCCTGGATTAACCCTAAAAGAGATGAATTCTGGTGTTTTAATTTTGTTTTGAAAATTCTTTGAATTTTCTAAACCTTTAGAAATCTTCGATTTCAAAAGTAGCAATCTTTTTAGTTGTGAAATGCCCTCTAAATTGATGTTAACATTTGCTTTTAAGGCAGAGGCTAATTCCTCATTCCTGTTATAAACTCCTGAGTATAAAATTTCATTCGGCTTTGCGCCTGCTTTTAGCGCTAATTCAATTTCCTCAGGAGCTGCGCAGTCAAAGCCATCTGCTTCCTGCTTTATTAAATTCAGCAAAGCCAGGTTATTGTTTGCTTTTACAGCATAATAAAACCTGAATTTTGGATAATATTTTTTGAAAGCAGCTTTTATCCTCCTGCAATTGTCCCTAATCCTACTTTCAGAATAAACATAAAGCGGCGTATCAAACTGCCTGGCTAAGTCTAGTGTGCTGACCCCTTCTATGTGTAATATTCCGTTTCTGTTTTCCAATGGTTTTTGTATTGTGTACATTTTTAGGCTTAATTTATGATTATTTTTCTATTTTTTAATCACCATGCTGTTCGTTTTTGCTACGCAAAAACTCACAGGGCGTCTTATGGGCCGCCTGATTCTGTTTACCAACGCGATTATGGCGGCCTGATTTAGGCTATTTAGTGATTTATTTTTATTTTATTGATTATTTTATATTCTTAAACTTCTTTGAATGCTGTTCCCCGCCGCTGCCCCAGTTTTCCTTTGGGATGTCATCAATAACAACAGTTACGGCTTCTTTTGGGCAGCCGCATGACTCTACTATAGCATCTGTAACCTTCTTTATTATAGCTTCCTTCTGCTCCTCAGTTCTTCCAGACCACATATCTATTTTTACAACTGGCATTTTAAATCACGTTAACTTCAAACTTATGCTTGTCTATTGGCTCAATTTCAACATCCTGGCCTTTATGCAGATCAAGAAAATTAACCAGCTTTTTATAAAGTTTTACATCCAGAGCATTTCCTGAAGTGCCTATCTTAGTTTTATTTCTTAAGCCCCAAAGGCCTTTTCTCTTCACCATCTCCTCTATTTCACCCACAACCCTGCTGTCAAAAAAGACCTCTCCGCACCTAGAGCAAACCTCTGCCGGATACTTGCCGACTAAAATCCCATATTTTCTATAATCAACTTTTTCCTTTGTTAAATTTCCTTTTTCGCATTCATAGCATTTTTTTTGCTTCATTTTTATCACCAATTTAGTCTATATAAACTGTTTTGATTATATATTTATCGCCTCTTATTTTATAAGCAACCGAATAGTATGAATATTTTGCCAAAAAACCATCTGTTTGTTTGAATTTTGAGCCTCTTTCCAGGGCAGCCTCAATTTGTTTTTTTGTGATGCCTCTGTCGGTCATCATGTCTAAAGCGTGCTTTTTGTATACTATCTCTTTTTCCAGCATTTTTACTTACCAATTCGAACTTATACTTACAGATAAGAAGTAATAGTATATAAAGGTTCCGCTTCTAGATTACCTTCAAATCCTGCAGGACCTTGTTTACCTTTTCCTTGCTTTGCTCTCTTAACTCGCACAGCGGCAGCCTGTAAACCTCTTTGCACATTCCTTTCAATGCCAGCATATATTTTATTGGTATTGGGTTTGTTTCTATAAACTCTGCTGCAAATAACGGCGCTAAAGCATTGTTCAGTTTTTCAGCTTCCTCAAAATTTCCGTCTAAAGCAGCCTTGACCATCGCTACCATCCTGTCCGGCACTGCATTTGAAGCTACTGAAATTACCCCATTACCGCCTGCTTTAATCAAGTCCAATGTCATATTATCATCGCCGCTTAAAACACTAAAGCCTTCCGGCCTTTGCGCAATAACATCTTTCATCTGGTTTAAATCACCAGACGCTTCTTTGACTGCAGCTACATTTTTGCAGTCTTTTACTATCCTCATCAAAGTAGATGTTTCAACATTAACAGCTGTCCTTCCTTTTATGTTATAAACAATGCATGGAAATTTAACTGAATCTGCAATTGCCTTAAAGTGCCTGTACAGGCCTTCCTGTGTTGGCTTGTTGTAATAGGGATTTACCAGCAAGCAGGCATCTGCCCCTGCCTCTTCTGCATGCTTTGTCAGCCTTATTGCCTCTGCTGTTGAATTAGAGCCGGTTCCTGCTATAACAGCTACTCTCTTGTTAACATGCTTTACAGCTAACTCTATAACTTTATCATGCTCTTTATGGCTTAGAGTAGGGCTTTCGCCTGTTGTACCGCACGGCACAATTCCAGTTATACCATTCTCTATCTGGAAGTCTATTAACTTCTTGAAAGACTTTTTATCCAAGCTTTCATCTTCCTTGAATGGAGTAACTATAGCTGTATAAACGCCTTTGAACATTGTTTATTCACCCTGTTTTTTGTTGTTGTTTTGGAATATTTTTTTAAGTTAAGGTTTGATCACTTAAATTATTCTACTTTCTTTAATTTTAATGGCCTTGGGATACTATAAGCAACCCAAACAGCAATACCCCAAAATAAAAGTGTTAGGGGGTCTTTACTGATAGATGAAAATACAAATTCCATAATCAAAAAAAGATTACCAAAATAACTTGTTATCACATACCCTTGTTCAATCAAATATTGGCGTGCATAATGATTCATAATCAAATATTCACCAAACAGGATTGATATCAATGCTATTATTGCACTTAAGATTTGCAGATTTACTGATTTTTTACGGCCTGCTCCTATACTAACACCCCATCCAGTCAGCAAACCCGCTATCACAGCGATTAAACCAACCTGCCATTTAGTAATTACTACTGCTCCAAACCAAATAAAAGCACCAACAATCCCAAAAATTAACCCAAAAATTATTGCAAGGGGATAGTTTGTGCCTTTTGATTGCATCTTTAAAGCACTATCTATTTTTTGATAGCATTTATCACATAATTCCATTAGTTTGTTTCCTTTACCTTCTATTGTGTGTTTCTTACCGGATATTTTTGTATTGCAATTACTGCATACCCCTTTATTGGAATATTCCATTTTAATTACTTCTACTGCTGATTCTTCTTTTTTTGATTCTTTTGTTGTTTTTTTCATTTTTGGGCTCCTTAATATTTTGTTATATCCTTCATCATATCCTCAATTGTAAAAAACCCTTTTTTGCCTTTCAGCCATTGCGCTGCCATTATTGCGCCTAATGCAAAGCCTTCCCTGCTTCTTGCTGTGTGCTTAAGCTCGATTGTATCTGCTGTGCTGTCAAACCCGACAACATGCGTTCCTGGTATATCGCCGCCTCTGACTGAAGCGAAATGCAGCTCATCAGCATTTATTTTCCTGTCTAATTTGTCTTCTACTATCTTCTTTTTTCTTTTGATATTATCTAATAATATCTTTTCAATTGACTTTGCAGTCCCGCTTGGGCTGTCTTTCTTCCTGTTATGGTGCAATTCATAACCAAAAACATCGTAATCAGCTATTTTATCAATTATTTTTGCTGCGCTTTCAATCATTTTAAAGAAAATATTTACGCCAATTGAAAAATTTGAGGCATAAACAAACCCAATTCCTGCTTTTTTCACAATGCTTTTTACTTCACCTAATTTAGCATACCATCCTGTTGTTGCTAAAACAAGGTTTTTCTTCAAGGCAGCTATTTTTGTTACATTATCGATAACAACCTCGGGAATGGAAAACTCTATGCAGACATCTACATCTTTTAAAGATTCTCCGCTAATCTCCTTATGAGTTGCCCCATCTGCAACTGGATCTATAATAGCTTTAATTGTTAGCCCTTTCTCTATTGCAAGCTTCTCTATTATATGCCCCATCTTTCCGTAGCCAATTATAGCAATGTTCATATTTTCACCTATTCGAAAGCGAAACATTTATAAGCTATTTAAACTTTCTGTTATTATAGTAACATTTTGTTGGCGGTGAAAAATTGGTAACAATAAGCCATTTGGTTAAAAAGATTGTAAACGACAAGCCGTTTTTGCAGGAGGCATTGGCGCAGAAAATAATCAGCTATGGCAACCTAGCTGAGCAGCTAACGCCCAAGATAGAGGAAGAGTTAGGCAAAAGTATAAAGCACAGCGCTGTTGTTATGGCCTTAAGGAGGTATTCAGACGAGCTTAAGGATCTGCATGAAAAGGTAAAGCCGTTTGACTACAGGTCTGAAATTGTTATGAAAACCAATATCTGCGACATCAATGCAGTTAAAAGCCCTGCATTAGTGAATAAACTGAATAAGCTTTACAGCATAGTTGATTTTGAGAAAGGGGATGTGCTTAACATTATAGTCGGAAATTTTGAAATCAGCATTGTAACCAATGAGAAATATAAAGATGATGTTATAAAGTTCCTGAAGGGGGAGAAAATACTGAACAAGGAAAGCAATTTAGTGGCTTTGACAATAAGGTTTGGCAGCTCTGAATTCTTTAATACGCCCGGAGTTGTTTTCACAATAATAAGAAAGCTGGCATGGGAAAACATAAATATTTACGAGATAGTCTCAACAATGACTGAATTAACTTTGATTTTAGACAAAAAGAATTCCATGAAGGCTTATGATGCCTTGCAGGGATTGATGGTGAAATAAGAATTATCCTTTATTCTTAAGTAGTAACTCCACAAAAGATTTATATACAGCTCTTTAGTTCTTCAGTCCATGACTAAGAGTATAATATTTCCCGTAAATAATAAAGGTGGAGTGGGAAAAACATCTATCTTAACAGATTTAAGTTCTACACTAGCCCAAAGACATTCTGTTGGTATAATAGATACAGACCACCAAGCATCGCTTGCTGGGACATTATGTGATGAAGATTTATCCTGCAGAGAATTGCCTTATTATGAGGAGTTAAGGGTTCGTGATATAATTTTAATGAAAAGTACAAATTTTAACTTTAATAATGGTCTTGCTAGGATGGGGTTAGATGTTAATGAAACAAAAGCAAAACTTGGTGTGTTTCCATTAGGATTATTATATGATTCACCAGAAAAGAAAGATAAACTAGAGACAATAATAAATCAAGAAATGGTAGATGTATCTTTTTTAGCCATTGATTTACCACCAATATCTCATCCAAGCTTAGTACTAGATTATACAATAATGCCAATAGTTGAAATGTTGCAAGGAGATGTAAGGTTATTTCCTCTATTGGTTTCTACACCCGAGCATAATGTTATTGATATGGGTCTTAGGCAATATCAAATAATAGCTAAATATTTTGAAGAAAAAGGAATTCCAAAAGAAAAAATATTTCCTATTTCTGTTTTGAATAAAGTTCTATTGATGGAAAGAAAAGAAAAAGAAGAAACTGTTCTTGAACCATATATTGGGAGGGATATTAGTAAAAAATTAAGTGCCTTAGGCATATTATACACACCCCATTTTGATACGCATATAGCAAGGATAAACCACTTCAATAAAAAATTTGAATTTGATGGTAAAAGATTTAGGTCAGTTGCTTTTCCTTTTTTAGAGGAGATTAGGGATGGAAAATTTTCTTTATTGTGGGGGGAAGAACCTGGTTTACACCATTATCCTCATCTAGTAGATCTAGTAGTAGCAAACAATTTTGATGTTCCGTTATACGATAAGCCTATTGAAACTATGTATCTATTCGCTTTAGGTGAGTTAGTTAATTATATTGTAGCAAAATCAGGAGATAGACCTTCAAAAAACTATACAAAAAGAATGGTTGTTTTTGAACCAAGCAAAATAACATCTAAGGTTGTTGCTCAACTGAGGGACGTGCTAAAGACATATTATACGCAAAATAAAAAAATAGAGACAGAACTTGTAACTGTTAATCAATACCATACTTCAAGTTCGACCAAATACTTTGAGTTGCCTAAATCTGTTTCACTAGAACAATTAGCAACTGTAATATTAAAAACCCAAAAAACATTAACTCCTTCTTGCTCAACAACATATGATGAGGTATTAAAAGTTCTTGAGGAGAAGGATGTTATGACCAACAAGGGATATAGCATAGAAGACGAAAGAGGGGAGTTTGTAGTCAAAGTTTGTTATCACCATTATAATCAAAATAAATTGGGAGTAGGTTTCAGAGATCCATCGTGGCAAGAGTCATCAGAGGAGAAATTTAATGCTACTAGATATCTACAAAATGTTGAATTTTTTTTAGAACACTTAGATAGGGCTTTTGAGCGTAGTTCTTAAAAAATAAAACGGGCTCTAGGGGACTTTCGCGAAGCGAATGTTCGCTCCAATTCGAACCCCCGACCTATAGCTTGCTCTTATTCTTATTAAGAGGCTATCGCTCTATTCCTGCTTGTTTAAGCAAGTACCAGGCTGAGCTAAGAGCCCATAAAAAGCAAGAAATTGCTATGGTTTATAAATATTTTCTTAATAGGATGGAAACATTCTTATTCTTATAAAGAATACCATTAGTTATGAAGGAATACGGCTTTTTCGGGGCGCTAGACACAGAACTGCCACAAATGACAATGGCAAGAAATGTGCTTAACGTTAGCAGAAGCGCCAAAGCGGAAGAAATAAAAAAAACTTATCATGAATTGATGAAAGAGTGGCACCAAGATTTGCATACTGGTAAACAAACTGAAGATGAAGCAACTGAAAGGAGCAAAATTTATACGTTTGCTTACAACCTGCTTACAAATGAGTCCGAGAGAAAAAATGCTGAAAAAGAGTTTACAAAAGCAATGCAACAGCCATTTGTTGTAGGTGGCAGGGTTTTTTCAATAGGCTCTATCCATGGTGTAAGGACGTACGTGGAAGAATACAAAGAAATAATCACTGAGGCAAGCAGGCTGATAACATCAGGCAAACATTCTGAATCAACTTATAAGCCTCAAGAGCATTACTCCTTTTATGAAGTTAGGAACTCGATAATGGAGTCACAGCTTGCTGATTTAGTAGAAACATTCTATAGTGATAAAGAAGTGGGTATTTTCAAGACGATGCATGAAGATGCTTTTACCAATAGGGAAAGAGGCGGCTTAGACGATTTAGTCTGGATAAAAAATAATGGAGTTGCAATTAATCATTTCCTGAAGAGGGAATTTGAAAAAGCAGTAAAACTTTTTGAAGAGATAAATGTGGTGGTGCAGAATAATTTTGTATTTATGTACAGGGAAGGTGTTTGCCTAGAAGCTCTTGCAGCACAATTAAAATCTAGGAATGCGAAGGAAAGAGAGTGGAAACCTTATCTGGAAAAAGCTATAAATATTTATGAGAAATGCCTTAATGGGCTAAGAAAGAGAAAATATGCTATTTTGGATAATAGATTTATAATGGGTTTTGAGCCAAAATCAATGCTAACTATAATGATGCAGCTTGCAGATGCCTATGCGCAAACGGGCACGATTGGGTGGCTTAAATCAAAAGAGTTGTGGGGAAAGATTTCTCAAATAGATCCATTTTGCTATGAAGCAAGAAAAAAGGGCGGATCTCCATTGCAGATTCCATTAAGATTTGTAGGCCTTTTGGCGTATCATCCCAAGAGATAAAAGCAGCAATTTATAGGATTTTTAACTTTCCAGTCACCTTATCAACCTTCTCTTCCTTGTCAGGCCCTATGCCAAGGCAAGTTATAGTTCCCGGCTCCACAACTGTTTTTCCTGCATCTTCTATTAAAGCGCAAATCAAGCCCATATCTTCTGCCTTTTTTTTATATTGCAACAGCTCATCCAAATCTTTTACTTTAAGAACAATCTTTTTCATTCCTTCTGACTGCCATTTATTTACATCATCTTTATGGCTTTTTATTAAAGCAGTTGAAGAGGCATGAGCTACCTGCACAGCCAGCTTGCCTTTCGGCAGCTTTAAGTCCTGCCTTACCAAAATAACCTGCTTGTATGGCATAATTTAAGTTTATTTTATCTATCCTTTTTAAAGTTTTCCTTATTTATTTTCAATATAGTAAATAATACTAAAATCCGCAAAGTTTATATATAAGTTATGATTACTAGATAGTAACAAAAAGGAGTTTATCTCCCCCAGGACAAAATCCCCCCAATACAAGATTTCTATCCTGGGATTTTCTTATTTTTATTAATTAATACTTTTACCTATATCTTAAGAAGTTCGCCATCTATTTTTATTTCGGGATCCTTAAATATCTGGTCTAAATGAATTATGGCATATATATTGCCGCCAAACCAGTAATTTGAGCCAATGCCTATATGGGCTGTGCCTAATGCCTTTTCATCAACTAAAGTAGAGCCAATAATCTTTGCTTTTGGGTTAAGCCCAATGCCAAATTCTCCTACTCTTCTTACGGAGCCAGGGTATTTTGAATTAGTTTCTGCCCAGCTTAGCGCTTGTTCAAGCTGCTCCGCCTCTTCTCCTCCTTCTATAGATATGACCTTTCCTTCCTCTATTTGCAGTTTTATTGGCTCTTTTATCAGTCTTGTATGCTTGTGGTTTCTGGAGCTGCCGTCTATAACAACCCTGCCATTGACATTCTTGCCATTAGGGGGGATATAAACCTCTCCGGCAGGCAGATTGCCTCCTGTTCCCGGCTGCGTATAATTGCCATCAGCTGATACAGCCTGCATTCCCTTGATGCCGCAAGAAATATCTGTCCCTGATTTTGTCGTTATATGCAGCTCATTCCCGTTATCCAGCAAAGCTTTTAGCTTATCGTGCTGTATTTTCAATAAAGGGTAGTTAACATCAATTGCAGATATTATATCACTTAACTGGCCGTTATCCAAATCACCCAATGAAAGGGCAGAAACAAACTTGTGGCTTCTCTTTTTGCAAAGCTGCCTGTAGCTTTTTCCAAGCCCCTCCAAAGAGCCTAATTTGTCAGAAGCTGTGACAAAAACAGCAGAGCCTTCCTCCAAGTCTGCCAAAGACGCTATAACATCACTGTCTGCTATAGCGCCTCTTGATTTTACTCCCTGCAAAACTAATTTCGCATTTAGCTTTAATTCCTCAGCAGCAAGGTAGTAAGCTCCAGCCAGTATAGAGGATATCTTTTTGTCTTTAGCTCCTTTATCCCCTATTATCAATACCTTCTCGTCCTTAACAGCCAGGCATGGTATGAATATTTTTTTTAAGATATAAGATGTAGTTTTAGCTGAATCATACAAGTTATTCTCCTTTAGCCAGTTTATAGACTCAACAGTTTCCATTGTTAGCTTATTTTCCTGCGTAATTTTTAAAGCTTTCGCTTATTGAATTTTATTTTCATAAATTGTCAAGAACCACCAATCAGAGATGGGTGGAATGTTGCTGTCATTTACAGCATCAGGGTGGTTCTTGAGCATGTTCAGAAATTTTCCAAAAGCGAGAAAGTTGACTTTCAGCCACAAATCCAAGATGGGTGGAAAATTTCTGACATTATATTAATATCTAATTTTTTTATATAAAATAACATGATAATAAAAAACTATATAAACTAACTTAAAACATCCTATCTATTATGATAAAGGCAGTAATCTTTGATTTGGACAATACGCTGATTGATTTTATGAAAATGAAAAAATTAAGCTGCGAGGCAGCTGTTAATTCTATGATAGACGCAGGGTTAAAGATTGAAAAGGAAAAAGGGATGGGGCTGCTGTTTGATTTGTATGATAAATACGGCCTGGAAGACCCAAAGATATTCCAGAAGTTTTTGAAAAAGATTACCGGGAAGGTTGATTACAGGGTACTGGCCAACGGGATTGTTGCTTACAGGAAGGTAAGGGGCGGATTTTTAGAGCCTTACCCGCACACAAGCTATGTTTTGCTGAAACTAAAGGGCAAAGGATTAAAGCTGGCCATTGTTTCTGATGCCCCAAAGCTAAAAGCATGGATAAGGCTGGCTTATATGAAGATAGCTGATTTTTTTGATGTTGTTGTTGCATTTGAAGACACAATGCAGAGAAAGCCAAGCAAGCTGCCATTTGAGGCTGCGCTTAAAAATTTAAGGCTAAAGCCAGAGGAATGCCTTATGGTCGGCGATTGGCCGGAGAGGGACATAGAGGGAGCAAAGAAAATCGGGATGAAAACATGCTTTGCAAGGTACGGCTCTTCCAGAAAGATAAAAGACAGCGGAGCTGATTATATCATTGATGACATTAAAGAGTTGTTACAAATAATAGCTTAGTTAGGGCAAGATTTATATATTATATATGCACAATCCGCATGAAACGTGGGATTTTTGATGTTAAACTGAATTCGAGAGGTGAACACAATGGTAAAAGGAAGATGTATGAAATGTCAGAAAGAAGTAGAGATAAAGAATGGCAAAGAAGTTGTGATGAAAAATAAGATGAAGGCAATGAAAGGCGAATGCCCTAGCTGCGGGACAAAGGTATTCAGGATTTTAGGCAAAGCATAATAGCTTAGCAAAAGAGGTGAAAAAATGGCAGAAACTTTATCCTTTTATGATGTAAAAGGCAAAAAAAAGTTTAAATCAGACAAATACAAGATTGTGACAAAGAAGGGCAGAAGATTTGCAATTGCAAAAGCCCCAACAGGAATTGATTCTTACAGAATTTTAGGAAAAGCTTAATTTTATTTTTTATTTTTCCTAAAAGCTTATATATTCTTTTATCTTTTTTGTTTTTGATGAAGAAAGAAGACCAGCCCAGATTAGGCACGGCAAGAAACAGCAAAGGCTTTTTCTATAAATATTATCCTGTAGAAGGGGATAAAACAAAGAGGATCGCTGTTCCCGGCGGCAGGTGCTATAAATGCAGCAGGATAACAGATGCTTTCTGCGATAAATGCCAGAAATGGGTTTGTGAAGAGCATTTAGCCAAAGGAGAGGATGAATACATCTGTTTTTGCCTGGAATGCGGTAAAGAACAGCCGGCCCAAAAGAAAAGTTTTAAATAGTTATTAAATTATAACTGCATATTTGGGGGTTGGCATGTGGAATAAATGCGAGAGCTGCGGGAAGCAGATAGAGTTGGCTGAGGATTGCAGGCTAAGCACTAATGACGGAGTTACAGTTCATACCTATTGTAGAAGGTGTTACGACCAGAAAAAAGAGATTAAATAGTATACTAGTGTATTATTGGCTATAGCAAAAACCGAAAGCTTTATATATGGGAATTACCATGGTTTCCTATGGAACCGTGATTGGTTTCTGAAGTTTTTTCCAATACGTTGGGGCTGAAAGCTTCTAAAAGAGGGGTTAAGAACATAGAGGTAACAATCCATGGTGCTTACAAACAAAAAACTGTATGAAACAATAACTGAAGTTGCCGGTGACCGGGCAATCCATATAGTTGATTTTCTAAAAAACAAGAAAAACATCTCTGAGTTTGTCATAGCTGACAAGACCAAATTAGATATGCAGACAACAAGGCATGTGCTTTACAAGCTTAATAATTATAATGTTGCTTCTTATATAAGGAAAAAGGACAGGAAGAAAGGATGGTATATAAGCTACTGGACTTTTAACAGGAGAAGGGTTAATGAGCTGATTGACAGGCTAAAGAGGGAAAAGCTTGAAAAGCTGAAAGACCAGCTTAAAAAAGAAGAGTCAAACAAGGATAATTTCTTCATCTGCTCCAAGGCATGCGCAAGGCTTGACTTTGACCAGGCAACAGAATTTGAGTTTAAATGCCCTGAATGCGGCTCATTGCTTTTGCAGCAGGAAAACGCAAAGACAATTGACAACATAAGGAAGAGGATAAGGGAGATAGAGAGCGCTTCCTAGGAATATTTATATAATTCTTCCAGTTTTTCTACAAAAATGAATCCTGTAATAGAAAACATAAAAAATAGGAGGAGCATCAGGAAATACCAAAATAAGGCTATTCCTAAGGGCGTGATTAAAGAAATAATAGAAGCAGGAAAGTATGCGCCCAGCTCCCATAATTCGCAGCCATGGCGCTTTATTGTAATAACAAACAGAAGAAAGATAAAAGAGATTTCAGATTATATAAAAGGCTGGTTTAAAAAATTGATTATCCTGGGGAAAGTTGCCTCACTCTTCTATAAAAGGATAGGAGAAGAAATCAAGAGCGCCGAGAAAAGGGTTTATACAGGCAAGGACCTGTTTCTTTACGATGCCCCACTTGTTGTTTTAGTCTGCTCAAAGCCGGGAAGGTTCCATGTTAAGGACTGCTCCTGCGCTGTGCAGAACATGATGCTGGCTGCTAACAGCCTTGGTATAGGCTCCTGCTGGATTGGATTTGCTGATTTGGCATTAAACAAAAGCAGGGCAATGATGGAAAATCTTGGCGTTCCAAAGGGGCATGAGATAATGGCAACACTGGCTTTTGGCTATCCCGTAAAAAAGCCTGATTCAGCTTTGCCAAGAAAAGAGGAAGCTGATATTATTAAGTGGGTAAAGTGATTAAAAATTATCATTTAAAAAATATTTTTAAAATCATCAAAAAATAAATTTTTTAAGTTTTCTTAAGCCAGCATAACCACTTTGTATTCAATTTGTGCCTCGTCTGCAATTTTTTCGCTCTCTTCCTTGGCTTTAAGGCGAAAAAATTGCTAATGGGAGTCGTAGGTGATTATATCCCATTATTAATTTCATTGATTAACTTTTTTCCTTAAATAAGGCAGGATTTTGTATGCCAGTAAAGCAGTAATGATGATTACAGCCCAAAATGTTAATTGGTTTATCTTTCTTAAAAAGAAAAGTATGAGGTTAAGTGTTAATAAAATAATCAAAAAAACAGAGAACAGCTTTATTTTAATCTTAATCCACCTTTTTTAATATTGAATGGAATAATGCTGTTAATGACGCTATAATAAGATACGCCTTGCTTATAATCCTAAGCCCTATTATCAGGGCAATGATTATGCCTGCTTCATCAAAATTTGTGTATTTTGCGATTAAATATTCTGTTTGGGCGATTATAACATAAACCAACAGCAGTATAGCAGCATAAACTAACTGCTTTTTTATTATTCCTTTGTTGTAAGCTATTACAAGGCTTGCTAAAAATGCAGCTACGACGAATAATACAAATATAAGGTTAAATCCAACTGCCATAATACATGACAGAGAAAGAGTATTATTTAAATTTTGTTATAAATCAGCTAGAGAACTAAAATAAATCCACCCCCAAGCATTTCTCAGCTTACTAACAAGCTGGAATGATGGTATATAAATCTTTTGGGTTTTCCTGAGGAGAATTGTATACTGGTATGTCAAAAACCACACATCTTTGATGTGTGGCATGAAGCGTTAGCATCAATTCACCCTTGATAGAAGGTGGTTTTTGAGCATGAACTGAGAAATTGGATTTGCCAATTTCTGGTTTGTTAAAAATGGCTTTGCCATTTTAAACACTCAGAAATATACCATAATCACCGAGTATATTTGGACTTCGTCCATCAGTCAAATAGGCTGATGGTATATTTCTGACATATTAAATTTAGAATTATTTTTGCTTTAATGCTGTTTTTTGGATTGCTATCAATTTTTTAATCCCTTCATGGGCCAGCCTGATGATATGCGCTATAAAAAATATGTAGATCAATGCCTGCGTTAGCTCTAAAACCAATATTGACTCCATAAAGCCAAAAAGAGATTTAAATGCGCCTTGCGCAGCAAAGATAAAAACTGTTATGAAGGCTGCAACTAAATAATGGAGAAGCATATCAAACTGCTTGATGTCTGTATTGGCCCTTATAGCCACCAGTATAATAATAGTTGCGTTTATCAGGAATAACGGGACAGAGGAGAATAAAGGCATTGCTATCAATACAAAAAAGACCACTAAGATAATTAAAACAATAAACTCTATTATCATCCTGTTTCTTATTTACCGCTATTGCGGTATATAAATTTTTGCATTAGCCAGAATAAATGCGGAGGAGAGGGGATTTAACCGCATTCCAAATCGATGTCTTACACAGCTATAAAAAGGGAGTATAGTTTTTGAGGCAACCAAGATGGCAGAGAGTGGCTCCAAATACACTTCGGCTGCAACACATCTTCTGGAATAGGGTGCTGGCATAAGATATATATAGCAGCTTCTTGGCCACTATAATATTCAAACAACGCAGATATTTACTCATGTTGCAAACAAAGATATAAAAATGCTTGCGGATTTGCTATAATCATGGAAATAAAATCAAGATTCTGGTATATGCTTGCGCCACTTGAAGACATGACAGATACTTCTTTTAGGACACTTTGCCATAAATATGGTGCAGATCTGACTTTTACAGAACTTGTAAGGTTTGAATCGCTAGCAAAAAACAATAAGCCAAGCTGGCAGAGAATTACGCTTACGGATGAGACTCCTACAGTGATACTATTGATAGGTGCAAAGGAATATTTTTTGAAAAAATTCTTGAAGATGTTTGAACCTCAGAAAGGATTTCAAGGCTTTGATCTTAATCTTGGCTGCCCTGCACCAAATTTTGTGAATAATGGGACAGGCGCGGCAATGATAAAAAGAATAAACCATACAAGGACATTAGTGAATATAATGAGAGATAATGGATATTTTACAAGCATAAAAATGAGGCTTGGCTTGAACCAATATGAAAAAAAGAAAAAGGCATACCTTAACTTGATTAATGCAGTGAATGCCGATTATTTCATAGTTCATGCAAGGCATGGAAAAAATACTTATCATGATAAGGCAGACTGGTCAGTATTTCCTGAATGCGTAAAGACTGGAAAGGCAATAATCGCAAACGGAGATATAAAAACAAAAGAGGATGTGGAGAAACTCAAGGAGATGGGACTTGCCGGAGCAATGATTGGAAGGGCAGCAATAAAAAACCCCGGAATTTTTTCAGAATTTAAAGGATTGCCAATACCTGATATGGCAAAATTAAGGGAAGAATACCTAAAAATAGTCAAGGAAAGAAACTCTCCATTGAGATACCGGGAGAATATAAAAAAGTATATGGGAAGTGGGGAGGAGTTTGAAGAAGAACGAGGAAAATATTAAATATGCTTATAACAAAAGAAAACTGGCTTTTCTGTGTAAACGCATTGGAAAGTGATTATAATGCGGAGAGTAGGATTCGAACCCACGAAGGCACTAAGCCAATAGGTCCTAAGCCTATCCCGTTTGGCCACTCCGGCATCTCCGCATAATAGAAATAGATTTATTTGCTGTTTAAAAAGGTTTTTGTTTTTGTTCAGCAAGAATCAGTGCTTCTTCATCCACCTGTAATGCCTTAGCCTGGCGCTTTTGCCGTAGCCGCAGCTGGAACATTTATTCTTCCTCATGTGGTATGTCCTCCTGCCGCATCTTCTGCAATGTATCATATTCTTCTTTCCAGACTTTTTCCCCATTGATGGAGTTCCTTTGGTCATAAATTCTTCCCTCAGAAATCAAATTCCTATTCCGGAGATATAACCGTTATTGTGTCTCCCCTTATGAAAACAGTGCCAAGCTTTCTTTTCAGGTTGCCTGCTTCCCTCTCTTCTGCATCTTCCAATACAACATTTATATGTATGTCAAATGCCTTTAATGTCCCAACATACTGCCTGTTGTTCTTAAGCTCCACTATTACTTTTTTGTCCCTTGCCTTGTTTAAAGCATCTAAAGGTCTTGCTGCGTCCATAAAAAACCCCTCCTTAAAGCTAAATAAAAATAATGATAGGATAGCTGTCGCATATATAAATCTTACTAAATTTACCGGCTTTTGAGCATATAATGCTTTTATCCGGAATAAAAACCATCAAGATTTATATACTACCCTGTTTTAGCCGATTATATTCAATTATATATTTAATAGACAGAGATGACCAATGTATGAAACCAATGGTGGTAAAGCTAAAAAAGGAGAATATACTTGCAGCTATAAATCCTTCAAAAGGCGGGTTTTCCCCTGTTAAGCTGGTTGTTATAAGCTATCTTGTAGTTATCCTTATTGGCGCATTTTTGCTGGCGCAGCCTTTTGCATCAAGAACGCATCAGCCAACACATTTCATTGATGCATTTTTTACATCAACATCCGCAGTTGCAGTTACGGGCCTGGTTGTCAAAGACACATTGTCCTACTGGTCTGGCATTGGGCAGCTGATAATCCTTATTCTGGTTCAAATTGGCGGGTTGGGGTATATAACAATCTTTACATCCTTTCTTCTTGTTTTGCACCGCAAAACAACATTAAAGCAGGAGATTCTTCTGCAGGAAACATTAAACAGGCCGACAATAGTGGAAATCGCGAGGCTTGCAAAACATATTTTTTATGGAGTGGTTATTTTTGAGGGCATTGGCGCAATAATCCTGTTTCTGAGGTTTTTGAATCCTTTCAGAATAGAGGGCATAACTGCCAGCAATATACTCTATTCTGCATGGCTTGGCATTTTTCACGCTGTAACAGCATTTAATAACGCAGGATTTGACTTAATGGGCGGCTTTAAAAGCTTTACAGGATATGCCTCAGACCCAATTATTAACATTACCATAACAGGGCTTATTATCATTGGCGGGCTGGGGTTTTATGTATTATCTGACCTGTATAACACATTTCGCGGCAGGACACTGCATTTAAGCTTTCATTCAAAGGTTGCTATCTTTTCAACTATCTTCCTGATAATAGCTGGCTCAATAATAATATTTTCTTTTGAATACAGCAACCCGGAAACATTAGGCAGCCTGAATATGCCAACCAAGATTATGGCGTCTTATTTCCAGTCAGTTACCTCAAGGACTGCAGGATTCAACACAATCAGCACACAGGCGCTAAGGAATGCATCTTTGCTGGTTATCATTGCGCTGATGTTCATAGGCGCTTCGCCAGGCGGCACAGGCGGAGGGATTAAAACAACTACTGCCACTACAATATACTACTATGCCAAATCAGTGATAAGAAGAAAAAATGGCGTAGAAATCGGCAACAGAAGACTCTCTTATGGCGCTGTAAACAAGGCAGTTACCATTTTTATTATAAGCATTGGATTTATTTTTTTAATGGCTTTGGCAATATCCTCAATTGAGCCATTCACTTTTGTAGGGGTATTGTTTGAGGTTGTGTCTGCATACGGCACAGTTGGCCTGTCAACAGGAATCACTCCATTGCTTTCCCCCTTATCAAAAATATTAATTTCGCTCACCATGATTGCAGGCAGGGCAGGGATATTATCCATTGTATTATTATTTTCAATGCGCTTAAAGCACGGCAAGGTTTTACTGCCTGAAGAGGAATTGGCTGTTGGCTAACAAAATTATATTAGATAATATGAACTAAAAATTAGAATAATAGTTTGGAGGAAGATTATTATGGCAAAAATAATAGGTGTAGTCGGTTTGGGAAGATTTGGCTCAGCTGTAGCAAAAACACTCACGCAGCTTGGCCATGATGTATTGGCTATAGACACTAATGAGGATAATATAGAAGACATAAAGGATTATGTTACTTTAGCTAAACAGGTTGATTATGACATGCTTTCGCTAAAGGAATCGGGCATAAGCAAATGTGATATTGCAGTTGTTGCTATTGGCCACAGCATACAGGAGAATATTCTTGTGACACTGATGCTTAAGGAGCTTGGAATCAGGTATATTGTAGCAAGGGCTGTTGATGACCTGCATGGAAAGGCTCTTGAAAAGATAGGGGCAAACCGTGTAATAAATCCGGAGAAGGCGATGGGGATAAGGCTTGCAAACCAGCTGATTTCAAGCGACATACTGGATATTATAGAGATCTCGCCGGAGTATACTATACAGGAATTCAATGCAAAAAAGGAATTTGTAGGCAAGACATTAAGCGAGCTGGATTTACGTAAAAAATATGGTGTTGCAGTGCTTGCCATAAAAAGGGAGAATCATATGATAATCCTGCCTGATGCTGATGAAAAAATCAGAAAGGATGATGTGCTGCTTGCAGCCGGAAAAACAAAGAATATCAGAAGGGACATACACAACGAATAGTTTTTTGGCAGCAAAGAATAAGGATTTTAAATACCAATAATCAGTGAACTAGTTGTTAAAAGTCAGTGTCAGGAATTATAGCTTTTGTTTATCTTTTTATGGCAGCTTGTCTTCAGAAACTTCTCTCACAGACATTTCAGAGATATTTGATCTCCATGTCATGATAGACATATAGGAAGGGATGCGCCCACTAGGAATTAACGGGACCTCAAAAGTAGGGATATTCAATTTATCTATGTCTTCGCAAACATGGATTCTTGAGGGGAAGATTTTTCCTTCTCTTCTGGCAATTTTTTGGCCAAAAACTGCTGTGTCCTCAATAGGTTTAAGGATATTCTTAATTTCAGGAGGGATATTTCCAAAAAGATTAGCAATATCAGCAAAAAGGGATTCCTTATAATGCACTATTGGATTTTTTTCAGAGCCAAATGTAGCACTATCTAGGGCTTTAAAATGCTTGTCGCAGAGGTATGTCCAACACATATACCTATCCACTTTGCCGTCTCTTTCCTCAAATCCTACAAATAATATGTTAGTTGCAGGTGCAACGCATTCTTCTCCAAAAAAATAGTAAGGTAATTTTCTGTACATTTCCGGTATCGGCAGTCTTTTTTGGACAATATGTGCGAGCAATTCAAAATTATTTGGCAGATTACTATCTTCTCTTTCCTCTTCTGTCAAGATGTTTGGGTAAAGTTGAGGACTTACATAAGAAGATCTTGTTTTACAAGGTATACTATTCATCTTCAGCAACAATTCGCTTTCTTTATTTGACAATTGTCCTTCTTTTACAGCAAATTGCGGTTTGAAAGAATTTGGATGAACTAATGCATAAGAAGATCCATTTAATCTATAAGTATGCACTTCATTTATTGGATTCCTGTACAGACTTTTTTCGCCAAAATTGCCGACTTCTTTCTCTATTGTTTCAACTAAACCTATTATGTCTTTGGCATCCCCCTTATAAGCCATTAAGACTTTTTGGCCAATTCCTTCGTTGGAATAATCTACTATCAACTCAGCTCTAGTTAATTCCCCCATATTCCATGGAAATCTATAGGTATTTAAAAATTTAACGCAGCAAAGCATAAAGCTTTTAAATAAAACAGAAATCCCAGAGCTTATGGTAATAATACAGTCAAAATCCAAGAGAAAGCCGTCCGGCGGAAGGTACAGGGCCCGCAGGAAGAAAAGGCAGTATGAGATGGGCAGGCTGCCAAGCCTGACTAAGTTAGGGGGAAGAAGGCTAAAACTGATAAGGATAATGGGCGCCCATCAAAGAGCAAGGCTATTAGGCGCAGATACAGCAAATGTCCTTGACCCAAAGACAAAGAAATACGAGCAGGTTAAGATTAAAACAATAACAGAAAACCCTGCAAACAAGCATTTTGTCAGAAGAAATATCATGACAAAAGGCACGATAATTGACACAGAAAAAGGCAAAGCAAGAATAACATCAAGGCCGGGGCAGGACGGGACGGTTAATGCTGTTTTGATTGGTTAAATTCTTTAGAATTTAACGCTTAAAAAATCAAAGATTTTTTAATTCTTGATTACTTTTTAGTGGTTATAAATGGAAATGTTTTTAAATTAGCTATCATTTTTAGCTAAGTTAATGATAACAGAAGTTCTTACACAAGATGGAAAGAAGATTTCAGCTGGAGAAGCTGTTAGGTTAAGGGACAAAGCAAGAGCTTTAGAACAAGAAGAGCCGTCATATTTTGACCCGTTGACGGGAGATACCTTGATTCTGCCTAGAAAAGGGCATTACACTTTATTAAGCCATGCAGAAGCGCATTTCTACCGCCCTTCTGATATAAAGGAAAAAGGCATCGGAACTGAAAGAAAGGAAGCAATTGAAAGATTAGAGGTTATTTTAAGAAAAACAGGAGAGTTCACTGAATTAAAAAAAGGCGTATTGGGATTTGAAGATATTGAAATGAAAGTTAGATACGACAGCATAAAGCCAGATTTTGATTATGGTTTTCAAGTTTTGTGGGCAAGAAAAAATGATGGAGAGGAATATGCTTTGCTTGTTTTAAATAGGGTGCCTTACTCTGAGGGTTATTTAGGGTTGTTAAGGTCTCTGGGGAACAGGGAAAGATTTGAAAAAAGAAATAAAATCTCAAAAGTTTTAATAAGTGAGAATGGAGAAAAGCAGGAATTAGGGACGGATGTTTATTTAGCAACAGTCCAGTTAAAAAACAGGCATTTATACAGGATAAATGAAGAAGAGCCGCACCCAGCTAACTCGTTAATGCTTGGGGACTGGCAGTTAAAACACTTATCTAAAATATACCCTGAATTTGTTTATTTTGATCCTGCAGCAGGCACTATCGAAGCCGTTGAACTTAAAAAATTTAAGCATAACTGCTCTTATTCAGATTACAGATATAAATTTAAGAATAAAGAAACTTCTGAAGAGCCTGAATTCTGCCAGTTAGCTATCTCAACATTAATGGACAGATTTATATTAAAACCTTTTGAGGTTAAAAAAGACTCCCTATCACAACATATAGGGGAGCATCCAAGATTGTATTTAGCTAGTTTTGCCCCCCAACTTCAGGGAAGGTTGTTTTAAAATGCCACCAAAAAAAGTTTTAAATTTTGCTTTTCCAAGTTCAAGGGAGGGCTTAACAAATTATGTTACAAGGGTTGGTCAGGATTTAGATTGCTCATGCGAAGCTAAGCTATACAGACCCAGGGATGTTTGTTCACATATTTTTGATGTTAGGCTAGGCGAATCTGCGTTGCCAGAAACAAAACCAGAAATCGATGTTCTTTTAGGTATTTTAAAGGGGCTGGATATTTTTGTTTTATCACAGAACAGACAAGAGTCCAGCATTTTTATCCCAAAACAAGATGTTAAGGGCATTGACAGGGCAGTTATTATTCCTTCTGACAACCCCCAAGAAGCAGTTATTGAAGAAATCAAAAGAGAAGGATACAAAACAATAGGCATATTTTTTGACCCGATTGTAAGCAATAGGGAAACTTTAGAGAGGATTAAGAAGGGTTATACTGAGAATTTGGATAAGTACCTCTTTAGGTCTGTATTGAATAATATAGCCTGCTTAAAAGATGATAACAGTTATGGTGTTGTTAATGTTGATAATCTTGAAAATGTTTTAAGTCATGATAGTAAAAAAGTTAGTCCTGCTTCTCTTATAAAGAAAGTAATCAAAGAATTAAAATTGGTTAAGGATTATAAAACACTTAAAGAGGCGTCTATTGATTACACGAAAATAGCTTTAGAAAAAATGACAAAAGCGTATTGGTATACAACCCAAGCGCAGGAAGCTAAAAGAGACATAGCAGAACACGCAAAAAGAAGAAAAACAGAGATACCTGACTTCAAAGAGGGGGGTGTTGAGTATATATTTACTGTAAGGGGAGATTTTGTTCACAGAAATATTGCTAAAGGCTTATTTTTAAGAAACTTTTTGCAAGGGTGTTATGGGCAAATGAGTAAAGAAATTCCTGCAACTGTTTATCATTTGCCAACTCATCATCTTGAAAAAACATATGAAGGAATAACCGGCCAAAAAATGAAAGCTGTTACATTATTTTCTTCTAGATAAGATTTATATAATAAAGCTTTTACCTTTTTTAGCATGAACCAAATCCAACGAATCTACAACAAGCTCCATTCATCATTCGGCCCTCAGGGATGGTGGCCTCTGACTGTTTCCGGCTATAAAACAAGGCATCATTCAGGAGAGCCAAAAAATGACAGGCACAGGCTTGAAATTATAATTGGGGCTATACTGACGCAAAACACAAGCTGGAAGAATGTTGAAAAGGCTTTAGAAAATCTTTCTAAAAACAAGTTGATATCAATAGAAAGAATAAAAAAAATAAGCCAAGATAAATTAGCAAAATTAATCCGCTCTGCAGGCTACTACAACCAAAAGGCAGAAAGGCTGAAGATAATGGCTGATTTCTTATTAAAAAACCCAATGAAAAAATTAGATAAACTATCAATAGGGGAATTAAGAGAAAGACTGTTGGCTGTTAAAGGAATCGGCCCGGAAACAGCTGACTCAATAATTCTGTATGCGTTCCAGAAGCCAATATTTGTCATTGACGCTTATACAAAAAGGATATTTGAAAGGCTGGGATTTAAAGAGAAAGATTATGATGAACTGCAGAGATTGTTTATGGATAATCTGGAAAAAGATTATAAAACTTTTAACGAATACCATGCCTTATTGGTTGAGTTAGGCAAGAATCACTGCAGGAAAAAGCCCAGTTGTGAAAAATGCCCTATAGCTGGCTATTGCAATGGAAAATAGAAATGTTTATAAATTCTATATAAATTCTAAATTTTATAGTGATAAAAAGTGGGTTTTATAGATATTATATAAATCAATTTGGGGTGGGATTATGATTATTGAAGGAAGCGCATACACGTTTAAAGATGGAGTAATAGCAAATGCCAGGAAAGTTCGTTCTAATGAAGAAGATATAGCAGATGTGCCTATAAGAAGTTTAGAAAGCATAATAAGAGAGATAAAAGTTATATCAGAAGCAAGGAGACTGGAAGTTGTAAATCTTAATGGGGCTATAAAAAGAAAAGAGGGGTTATTAAGAGAGAAAATATATGATATACTAATGTATGAGAAAAAGGTTAACGCATATGAAGGAAAGTTAAAAAGACTAGAAAAAGAATTATCAGCGGCAGGAATTGATCAAGAACTTAAAACTGCTATTTACGAAGCAAAGCTAAAGAGGAATAATGAGGGGCATGCAAAAGATATTGAAGGGCTAAACTTATTAATAGAAGAACAAAAGAAGGAAATAATCAATCTAAGAAGGTATTTAAGAGGCATAAAGGCGATAGACTACTTGAAAGGAACTGAGAGGGTAGCTGTTTATAATGCATGTTCCTTAATTAGAAATGCTGATTCAATTATAGACGAATTGAGTGTGTTATCAAGACTGTCCCCTAACAGAAGATGCTCCTTTAATTACCTCGAAAATGGGGGTAACTTAAGAAGAGTTATCAATAACTATGATGTTATATTCTTTGTGCATGAAGGAAAAAGCGGGCATATAATTGAGGAAATCAGCGATGGTTGTAGTTCCACCAAGGTATATTGCATCGATGCTAGAGAAGTTCAAATGGGGGCTCCATTAGTGACTATAACAAGAGAACATAAACCGCATTTAAGGCAAACAAGATAAAATCATTTCCTTAGAAATAATAAAGTTTATATATTCGGAAAATTAAATAGTTGATGATTTAAATGGCAAGCACTTTAGCTGCATTAATTATCCTGGCTGTTGCAATTGCGTTATTGGTTTTTATAGTCAAGAAAGTAGCAAAATTTGTCATAGTTGCCAGCATCATATTAATAATCCTGATTATTGTCGGCTCATTAGCTAATCTGGATTTCAGGAGCTTTGTTATGGACAAAACAACCCAGATAGTAGGGATGGTTGTCGGTAATGTTGAAGACAGGGCTGTTGGCTATGCCAGGGAAAAAATAAAGGAAGATATAAATATAACCAAGATAAAGGAAGGCATTATAGGGGAAATCAAATAAAAAAGAGGTGTTTATCATGGGTTTTTTTGACAGGCTGGCTTTCTGGAGGAAAAAGGAGCCAGAGCTTGGAGGGGATATTTTAGGAGGCAACTTGGGCATGGGCAACCCTGAAGCTGCTTTGGGCGGAAGGGATTTTGGCCTGGGGCAGGATTTTGATGCGGGCAGGGACCTTGGCATACCCAGCTATGAAGGGCCAGCTGCTCCGGCGCAGGACTACCCGCAAATGCAGCAGCAGTTTATGAAGCCTTCCCAGCAGCAGACAGCCCCTTACGGCTTTCAGCAAGCGCCTGTTCAGCTGCAAACTCCGCAGCAGGATATTATCTCCAAGAATATGGAGGTTATTTCTTCAAAATTAGATGCCTTAAGGGCTAATCTGGAAAGCATCAACCAAAGGCTGGCTAACATAGAGAGGATAGCTTCCGGAGAGCAGGAAGATAAAAGAAGAAGGTGGTAACCTTAGCTTATCATGAAACATAAAAAAAGCCTTATAATCATAACAACAGCCATATTAATAATTCTTTTTGACCAGCTGACTAAATTTTTAATAACAAAAAATATCAGATTAAACGATTCTATAGCAGTAATAAAAAATTTTCTTTATTTTACATATATACAGAATACAGGCGCTGCTTTTGGCTTATTGAAGGGCTTTAATATGATATTAATAATTATTTCAATTATTGTTATAGGCGTTATTATCTATTATTATAAAAAAATTCCTGAAAAAAATTATGTTTTTGCTTCTGTTGGCCTTATTTTAGGCGGCGCTGTTGGCAACTTAATCAACAGGCTAAGCCTTGGCTATGTTATTGATTTTATTGACTTCAGGGTATGGCCTGCGTTTAATGTGGCTGATTCAGCTTTGACAATGGGGGTTATATTTTTAATAATTTATTTTGTTAAGAAAAAATAATCATTCCAAACAGCTGTGCTTCTTCAAGCCTTTTTCCTTAACTTGCTCTTCAGAAAGCCATATCTGGTTATTTTTCTTAATCTTCTTTGCCCAGTCGCATTTTGGGGCGTGGTAATAAGAAGCAGTTTTTGATGCGATATATTTGCCTGGCTTAAATTCAGCAGCTGCTTCTTTCCCTTTTTCCATTGGCTCTTCCATCACTTCAGCTTTCTCTTCCTTTATGTTTATTACTGAAACGATAAATCCGATTGCAGATATCACCATTGTTATAAAGAAAGTGGTTTCTATAGCCCTGGTTAAAAAATATATTACAAGCAAATCAATTAATAACACAGCAAAACTCAAAGACAGGATTGCATAGCCCCACCTTATCCCATTAAACACTGCTATTAATGCTATAGCATCAATGAGAATTAACGCTGCTAAGATAATAAGCTCTCCTGCCAGAAAAAACCTGTGAAATTCAAATACCAGCAGCAGCATGCCAATAAAGACTGTAGCCAGGATTATATCCATTACTAAAAAATTGATAATGTTTTTATCCCCCATATTGATTTTATGAGAAATACAGCTAATATTTAAATATTTCTATCCTAGAGTAGTAATAATATTAGTCACCAATTGATAACTATAACAACAGGCAAAAGATAAAAAGCAACATTTATTAACCTGCTGCCTCTCTTTATTCTTTATGATAACCGGAATAATTGGCCTGGGATTATTGGCTGTCGGATGGATGTACGAGGCTGTACAGATAATAAAAGAAAAGAAGAGCAGGCTTGGCTTAAAATTCTCAATTTTGTATACAACAGGCTCTTTGCTTTTGGTTATCTATTCAATACAGGTTAAGGATGTCATATTTACCATACTGAATGGATTGGTAACGGCAATAAGCTTGGTTTCTCTGGCTTACAGCATCAGGAAATGAGCCAGCAGCCCTATTCACATACACTGATTATCCCTTTTAATTTAGCCTCTAAATCCTGCTTCAGCATTTCAACTACATTGCTAACAACGCCATAAACCTCTTTCTTCAGCTTTTTATCATTCCTTAAGAATTTGCTGTCTGTTTTTGCATTGTAAGCTGCGCCATGAGTCCTGTAGGTAAAGCCGAACGGAGCAAAAATATACCCCATCTGCTGGAAATAGACAAAAATGTCCATTGCAGTTTTCATTGCGCCGTCTTCATGGCCGTTAATCAGTATCCCAACTATTTTTCCGGCAGTAAGGCTCTTTTTCCCCAACAATCCAAGATTTTGGAGGCAGGTTGTCCTGTCCAGGAAATCCTTCAGTCTTGCGGACATATTATTCCAGTTAATAGGGGAGATAACAATTATTGATTTAGAGCTGGCCATCATTTCATGAAGCGCCGGCATGTCATCAAGCTGATTCCTGCAGGGGTATGTGCAGGCAGAATCTTTCATGCTGTAGCAGCACCAGCAATGCTGTATGTCAAGCCCGTTCAGGTCAAACCTTTTGTAGCTTGCTCCTTTTGCTTTCAGCGCATTTTCCGCCAGATCTGCCAGGATACTCGCATTATGGGAGCTATGAGAGCTTCCGTTGACCAGCAGGACATCAAACTTTTTTCCATCATATCCAAGCTTTTTTTTATCTGCCTTTTCCAGAAATTCTTCAGCAGAGCTGCTGCATTGAGGGCATTCTTTTGGGGGCTTTTCCCCTTTGTAAATATAGCCGCATACCCTGCATTTCCATATTTTCATTTTAATTGCTCCTTTTTGCTTCCGCGCGTGCAATAATATACATGCATTAATCCGGCTTTTTCAGTAACAGGGCATGAAGGGCATATGCACCCGCTTTCTTCCTTAATGCATTCGCTTTTTCCGGTTCTCGCCAGGCAAAACCCCACCAATTCCTTGCAGTTGATATAGCTGGGGCACTTTTTGCAGATGCACTTGTCAAGAACTTCTTTTTTGTTCATTTTTAAGCTAATAGCTCTTGGCAAAATAAACCCAGTATCTGGCAGCTTCGCTGCAGCGCACGCATTCTCCTTTTACAGGCGGCTGCGTAAATGGAATGCATCTTGAGGAAGCTCCGCCTGTCTTCTCTTTTATATGCTCCTCGCATTCTATGCTTCCGCAAAACTTGGCAAATGCTATCTTCCTGTGCTTTATTGCATTGTTTAGCTGCTCAAAATTATCCACTTTGATAATGCTCTTTTCCAGATATTCGCTTGCTCTCTTAAAAAGGCTGTTTTGTATATCCAAAAGCATTTCACCGACTTTTACATCCAAATTCTCTATGCTTACTGCTTTTTTCTCACCATTATCCCTCCTTACCAAAACAACCTGATTTTTCTCCAGGTCTTTTGGGCCGATCTCTATCCTTAAAGGGATTCCTTTCAGCTCGTATTCATTGAATTTCCATCCTGGGGTGTATTCATCTCTCTCATCTAATTCAACAGAATATTTTTTTAGCTTGTTTTTAATCTCATTTGCCTTCTTTAAAACAGCAGCTTTATCCACTTCTTTATAGATGGGGATGATAACAACCTTTGTTGGGGCTATCTTTGGAGGCAAAACAAGGCCCTTATCATCAGAGTGTGTCATAACCAAAGCGCCAATTAACCTTGTTGAAAATCCCCAGCTGCTTTGCCATGGAGTATGCTCTTTTTCGTCTTTCCCCAGGTATTTAATGTTAAATGCCTTTGCAAACCCCTGGCCTAAATTATGGCTTGTCCCGCACTGCAATGCTTTTCCATCCGGCATGAAGGCTTCTATTGTTGTTGTGTATTTTGCTCCTGCAAATTTCTCTTTTTCTGTTTTCTTTCCTGCCAAAACAGGAACTGCCAGCAGCTCTTCGCATAATTTCTTATATTCACCTAGAAACATCAATGTTTCATTATCGCATTCCCCTTCAGCTTCATAAACACAATGGCCTTCCTGCCATAAAAATTCTCTTGAGCGGATGAATAGTTTACAATCACTAACTTCCCATCTTACAATATTGCACCATTGGTTTATTCTTAAAGGCAGGTCACGCCAGCTTCTTATCCATTTTGAATAAGAATCATACATAATTGTTTCAGAAGTTGGCCTTAAGGCATATTTTTCTCCCTGCTCTTTGGTTTCAATCCAGGCTACTTCAGGGGCAAAGCCCTTTGCATGCTCTGCCTCTCTCTTGAAAAAAGATTCAGGAATGAATAAAGGAAAATAAGCATTTTTTACCTTTTTTTCTTCAAGCACCTTATTAAAATAATCTGTTATCTTCTGCCATACGGCATAGCCATAAGGCCTTATGATCATTGTCCCCTTTACAGGGGAATAGTCAGCTAGCTCTGCCTTTAAGCAGACCTGAGAATACCACTCCGGCATGTCCTCTGATTTCTTTGCTGTTATTCCTTTGTTCTCTTCTTTTGCCATGCTTTATCAATCTTTTATTTTGATATTTAAACTTTTGCCAAAAACACAGTCCTTTTTGCTTTTCCTTCTAGAATCTTATCTAACTTAGAGTTTCCATGTGCAACTATTGTTGTTATGCCTTTGGCAGCCAGGATTTTTGCAACATGCACTTTAGAATACATGCCGCCTAAGCTCATATTGCATTTCTCTTTTGTTGCCATTCTTTCTGTCTCTTTTGTGACTTTATTTACTTCCCTTATTAACCTTGCTTTTTTATCCTTTTTTGGGTTGCATGAATAAAGCCCATGGACGTCTGTCAAAATCAACAGCAGACCTGCATTCATGTTTTCTGCAACTAATGCTGCTAACTCATCATTGTCTGTGAAACTTTTTAGCTTGTTTCCTGTGAATTCCTCCTTTGAAACCATATCATTTTCATTAATTATTGAGATTGTTTTTTCTTTGAGATAGGAATTTATGATATTTTTAACTGTTTTTTCTTCTACCTTGTTTGAAAAGTTATGGTGGGTTAAGAGTATTTGGGCTGCCTTAATCCCATATTTTCTGAAGTTATCATTATATATCCTGAACAGTTCAGGCTGCCCTTTCCCTGACAATAACTGCAATTTTAATGTGTCTTTTGGCCTTTTCTTCAGGCCTTCCATTATCATCCCGGCGCCAACTGCGCCTGAGCTGACTATTATAATCTCTTTGCCTTTCTTAACCAAATTTGCTATCTCATTTACTTTTCCGGTTACAAACTTTAAGTCCAGCTTTTCATCCTTTGTGATTATGGATGTGCCTATCTTAATTACAATCCTTTTTGCATTTATATTCCTCATCCTAACGCCCCTAGTATCCCTTTCCTGATAAATTCAACAGCTATTGCAGCCAGTATTAATCCCATTATCCTGCTTAGTACATTTGACCAGTGCTCGCCTATCAGCCTGTAGATATGCGACGAAAACCTCAATATGATTAATGTTGCTGCCAAAGTTGCTATTGCAGCTATTGCTGTTATCAGCATCCCATATTCATTAACCAATATGATTGTTGATGTAATAACTCCCGGCCCAGTTAACAAAGGCGTTCCCAAAGGCACAGATGCTATATCAATGCTTTTTTCCTTCAAAAACCTTAAGCCAAGCACGTACTGGATGCCTACAATAAGCAGTATTATTCCGCCTGCTATTATAAACGAATTTATGCTTATGTTAAAAAATTTGAATATATAAACGCCAAAAAACAAAAATATGAACAATAAAATTGATGCAACTAGCACAGCCCTGTAAATGTTTTTTGTTCTTTCCTTTTCCTTCATTCCTTTCATTAAGGATATCAAAATAGGCAGATTGCCGAAAGGGTCCATTATTACAAACAAAGTTATGAATGATTTTAACAACTCATCTATCATCTTTTATCACCCTATGTACAAATTTTTTTGCATTTTTGCCTGTATATTCTGCAACTATATGCCCTTTTCCGAATAACTTATATTTATAGATTACCAAGCCTTCCAGGCCAACTGGCCCGCGGGCATGGATTTTATTTGTTGAAATCCCAACCTCTGCGCCAAAGCCGTACCTGAAACCATCGCTAAATCTGGTGCTGCAGTTGACCATAACAGAGCTTGAATCAACCAAGGTTAAAAATTTATCTGCTGTTTTCTTGTTTTTGGTTACAATAGCATCTGTATGGCCTGAGCCGTATTTGTTTATATGCGCTATTGCTTCGTCAATATCTTTTACTGTTTTTACAGATAAGATTAAATCGCTATATTCTGTTTTCCAGTCTTCCTCAGCTGCTTCTTTTATGTTTTTTAATATTTTTTGCGTTTCAGGGCAGCCCCTTAACTCAACATCTGCTTCCTTGAATTTTTTTTCCATCAATGGCAAAAACCTTTTTGCAATTGCTTTATGGACTAATAATGTTTCCATTGCGTTGCAGACAGCTGGGTACTGGCATTTTGCATCAAAGCTTATATCCATTGCCATTTTCAAATCCGCATCTTTATCTATATAAACATGGCAGATGCCCTCTGAATGGCCCAGGACAGGGATTTTTGTGTTTTCCTGTATGTATTTAACAAATTTATTTGAGCCTCTTGGGACAAGCAGGCTGATAAATTTGTCCATCTTCAAAATTTCTTTGACTTCCTCTCTTGTGCTGATTAACTGGATACAGCCTTTTGGCAGGTATTTTTCACTAACGCTTTTTATTATGCCAAACAAAGCCTTGCTGCTGTTTTCTGCTTCTGAGCCTCCCTTAAGTATAACAGCATTCCCGCTCTTTAAGCATAAGCTGGCTATCTGAACCAAGGCATCAGGCCTTGACTCGAATATTGCGCCAATAACACCGATTGGGACTGTAACTTTGTGCAAAACCAAGCCTTTGTCCAGTTCTGTAATGGAAAGGGTTTTTCCAACTGGATCTTCTAATTTAGCTACTGACTTAACGCCGGCAATAATTTCATTAATTTTAACATTATCCAGTTTTAGTCTCTTTAACAATGATTGGCTTAAATTTGTTTTTTCAGCATTTTCAATGTCTTTTTTGTTTGCAGCCAGGATTTTATCCTTGTTTTTCCTGATAGCACCGGCCATTTCAATCAGCGCCTTATTTTTTATATTGGTTTTGGCACTAGCTAACCTTATTGATGCTAATTTTGCATCTTCGCATTGTTTCAGGATTTTATATTTTAGCTGCATTTTAATCATTCTTTCTTAGTATCATTTTTTAATCATTAATAATCCTTATTTTTTAATTGTTCTTACAAGTTGATTCTCCACTGCATATTCAATCTGGGTATAGTGGGCAATTTTTTCGCTTTTTTCTTGACTTTAAGGCGAAAAAATTGCTAATGGGCATCGTAGGTGATTTAATTTTTTTATTATTTTGATTATTTGCTTGCTGATTATTCTATCTTTTACCTAATTCTTTTGACCTCTTTGCAGCTTTTTCTACTGTTTTGATTAAAACATGCTTAACATCTGATTTTGCCAGTACATCCAATCCTGCTATTGTTGTTCCTCCTGGCGAGGCTACCATTTTGATTAATTCATCTGCGCTCAGGCCTTTCTCAATCAATAGCTTGGCAGTCCCTAAAGCAGTTCTCTCTGCTAACTCAGCTGATATGTCCCTGCTTAGCCCCTGCTTGACACCAGCTTCAGCCAGGCATTTGATTAAATACGCAATAAATGCCGGTCCAGAGCCGCTAAGCCCGGTAACAGCATCCAGCATGCTTTCCTTTAACAAGAATGCCCTGCCAGCTGAATTAAGCAATTCCTCTACAATTTTGATATCCTCATCTTTTACTTTACTGCCAACTGCAAAACCAGCTGCCATCTCTCCAACCAGGCAAGGCGCATTTGGCATTACTCTTATGACTCTTGCATTTTTTAGCCTGCTTTCCAGATGTTTTAGAGTAATTCCTGCTGCTATTGAAATTATCAGCTTATCTGTGTTTTTCATCCCGTCCAGGGCCGTATCAATATCCTGAGGCTTAACAGCCAAAAAGATGATATCGGACTCGTTAAGAACTACCTTGTTATAAGGCGTAACATTTACTTTTGCTTCCTCTTTGGCTATTCTTAGCCTATCTTCCTTAATGTCAGAAGCATAGACAGAGCTTGCCAAACCGGCCTTTTTTATTGCCTTTATCAATGCAAGAGCCATATTCCCAGCGCCTATAAAGCCAACCTTTACCATGAAAAGCACCTCTTGAAGGTTTTAGAACTACTGCCATTTAAATTATTTTCTATTATATAGTAAGAGACACAACTTTTAAGGTGATGTAACAGTTTCTTACTATTTAGAAAAGGACACAATTCTAATGTATAATGTCCTTTTCTATAAGAGCTTAAGCTAGAGAAATCATGACTGCTGCGGAATATAATCAGCTCTTGACATTGTAAGCTAAAGAAACGAGCCATTATTTATAAGCATTTTGGTGAAGGGCGCATAAAACAACAAAGTTTATAAATATAAGGAGAGTTATGACATTTTTAGCATGCAAAACAAAGGGGGTAACATCAAGCTTGTTCTTGAAGACGGCTCTATTTTCCACGGCTTTTCATTTGGCGCTGAAAAAAGCATAGCAGGAGAGGTTGTATTTAACACGGGAATGGTTGGCTATCCTGAGTCTTTTACAGACCCTTCTTATAAAGGCCAGATCCTTGTTCTGACTTACCCGTTAATTGGCAATTACGGCGTTCCGGGAGAGGAAAAGGAAGAAAATTTATTAAAATATTTTGAATCAGATAAAATACAGATTTCCGGATTAGTGATTTCAGACTACAGCAAGGATTACTCGCACTGGAATGCAAAAAAGTCTCTTTCAGAATGGCTAAAGCAGCATGATGTTCCGGGCATTTACGGGATTGACACAAGGGAATTGACAAAAAAATTGAGGGAAAAGGGAACAATGCTTGGCAGGATTGTTTATGATGATAAAGAAATTGAGCTTGAAGACCCAAACAAAAGGAATTTAGTTGCAGAAGTAAGCATTAAAGAGCCGGTTGTATACGAAAAGGGAAAAACAAGGGTTGTTGCCATAGACTGCGGAATTAAAAATAATATTATAAGGAGCCTGTTAAAAAGGGATATAACTGTAATAAGGGTGCCATGGGATTATGATTTTTTCAAGCTTAAATTTGATGCATTAGTCATATCAAACGGCCCAGGAGACCCAAAAATGGCAAAGGAAACGATTGCCAATGTGAAGAAAGCACTGGAAAACAATATCCCTATATTCGGAATCTGCCTTGGAAACCAGATAATGGCGTTGGCTGCAGGAGGCAATACTTACAAGCTGAAATACGGCCACAGGTCACAGAACCAGCCATGCCTGGAAGTCGGCACAAAAAGATGTTTTATAACCTCGCAAAATCACGGCTATGCTGTTGAAATTAAAAGCATGCCCAATGAATGGAAGCCCTGGTTTGTTAATGTAAATGACAATACAAATGAGGGAATAAAGCATGCAACCAAGCCTTTCCTGGCTATCCAGTTCCACCCTGAAGCAACACCCGGTCCAGTTGATACTGGCTTTTTGTTTGATAAGTTTCTGGAGATGCTGAAATGATCAAGCCAAAAAAGGTTTTAATATTAGGCTCCGGAGCAATCAGGATCGGGCAGGCAGGAGAATTTGATTATTCAGGAAGCCAATGCATAAAAGCATTAAAAGAGGAAGGGATAAAAACAGTTCTTGTTAACCCAAACATAGCCACAATACAAACATCTGAAAATCTTGCAGACAAGATATATTTTCTTCCGATAGATGATTATTTTGTTGAAAAGATAATTGAAAAAGAAAAGCCTGATGGCATACTGCTTAGCTTCGGCGGGCAGACAGCCCTTAATGTAGGGGTTGAACTGTATGATCGGGGCATTCTAAAAAAATATGATGTGAAAGTTTTAGGAACGCCCGTAGATGCAATAAAAAACACAGAAGACAGGGAATTGTTTGTAGAAAAAATTGTTGAAGCTGGGCTTAAAGTCCCTAAAGGCATTGCTGTTAATAACACAGAAGATGCATTAAAGGCAGCAAAGAAAATAGGCTATCCTGTGATGATAAGGATTGCCTATGCCTTAGGCGGGCTTGGCTCCGGTGTTTCATATAATGAAGAAGAATTAGCAGAGAGGGCAAAAAAGGCATTTTCTTTTACAAAGCAGATTTTAGTGGAAGAATATCTTGAAGGATGGAAGGAAGTTGAATATGAGGTTGTAAGGGACCAATACGACAACTGCATTACAGTCTGCAACATGGAAAACTTTGACCCAATGGGGATACACACAGGAGAAAGCATTGTTGTTGCGCCATCGCAGACACTGACAAACTCAGAATACCATTTGTTAAGAGAGGTTTCAATAAAGGTGATAAGGCACCTTGGGATAGTTGGGGAGTGCAATATACAATATGCCTTAGACGCCAATTCAGAAGAATACAGGATAATAGAAGTTAATGCAAGGCTTTCAAGAAGCTCTGCTTTAGCTTCAAAAGCAACAGGATACCCATTGGCGTTTATAGCTGCAAAATTAGCATTAGGCTATTCTCTTGTTGAGCTGCAGAATATGATAACAAAGAAAACAATGGCCTGCTTTGAGCCTGCTCTTGACTATATTGTTGTAAAAATCCCAAGATGGGATCTGCAGAAATTTAAGATGGTGAAGAAGGAGATTGGAACAGAAATGAAATCTGTAGGTGAGATAATGGCTATTGGCAGGAACTTTGAGGAAACACTGCAGAAAGCAATAAGGATGCTCGGCATTGGGATGGAAGGCATAGTTGCAAACGAGCTTGAATTGGATAATCTGGATAAAGAGCTTAAAAGCCCTACTGACCAAAGGGTTTTTGCAACAGCAGAAGCAATTAAAAAAGGCTACTCTATAGATAAAATATACAGCCTCTCTAAAATTGACAGGTGGTTTTTATACAAGATTAAAAATATAGTTGAGCTGGAAAAAGAATTAATAAAATATAAGCCTGAAGAGCTGCCTGCTTCTTTATTAAGAGAAGCAAAGCAGAAAGGGTTTTCTGACAAGCAGATTGCAGCCTTAACAAAGTCTGATGAACTGGCAATAAGAAAATTAAGAAAAAAGCATGAAATAGTGCCTTATGTAAAGCAGATAGATACTTTAGCAGCAGAGTACCCTGCAAAGACCAATTACCTATATCTTACTTACAATGGCTCTGAAGATGATATTAATTTTGAAGAAAAAAACCAAGTTATTGTTTTAGGCGGCGGAGCTTACAGGATTGGCTCATCTGTTGAATTTGACTGGTGCTGTGTTAATGCTGTGATTACTTTAAGAAAATTAAAGTATAATACTGTGATGATAAATTATAATCCTGAAACAGTAAGCACTGATTATGACATTTGCGACAAGCTATATTTTGATGAGCTTAGCTTTGAAAGAGTGCTTGATATTTACGAAAAAGAAAACCCGCTTGGAATAATCATATCAATGGGTGGCCAGATACCAAATAACTTAGCGTTAAAATGCCACAATGTCGGCGTTAAGATAGTTGGAACTTCGCCAATAAGCATAGACAATTCAGAAGACAGGCATAAATTTTCCAAGCTGTTAGATGAGATTTCTGTAGACCAGCCAGCATGGAAAGAGCTCAGCTCATTAGATGATGCAAAGATATTTGCAAAAAAGGTCGGCTATCCGGTGCTTGTAAGGCCAAGCTATGTTTTAAGCGGAGCTGCAATGAGCGTTGTTTTAAGCGAAAATGAGCTTGAAGAATATCTTAAAAAGGCATCTGCTGTCAACAAAGAGCATACTGTTGTCATAAGCAAATTCATAACAGATGCAAAGGAGATTGAAATAGACGCTGTTGCTGATAAAGGCGAACTGTTCTGCTATGCAATTTCAGAGCATGTTGAGAATGCCGGGGTGCATTCAGGGGATGCAACCTTGGTGCTGCCGCCTCAAAGAACTTATTTAGAAACAACAAGAAGGATTAAGGCAATAACCAAGGAGATAGCAAAGGCTTTGAAGATAACAGGGCCTTTTAATATACAATTCATAGCAAAAGACAATGATGTCAAGGTTATTGAGTGTAACCTAAGGGCTTCAAGAAGCTTTCCGTTTGTTTCAAAAGTTTTAAAGATAAACTTTATTGATATTGCAACAAAGCTTATGATGGGCAAGAATGTTCCGAAGATAAGCAAGTCAGCATTTGACCTGGATTATGTGGGGGTTAAAGCTCCAATGTTCTCTTTTACAAGGCTTAAAGGCTCTGACCCTATACTAGGTGTTGAAATGGCATCTACAGGAGAGGTTGCCTGCCTGGGAGATGATTTTGATGAGGCATTCCTGAAAAGCCTTATTTCAGTAGGCTTTAAGCTGCCAAAGAAAAATATCCTGCTGTCAACAGGGCCGCTATATGCAAAAGCAGAGCTGCTGGACAGCAAAAGGGCTTTAGCCAGGATGGGCTTTAAATTTTATGCAACAAAAGGGACAGCTGATTTTATGAAGGAAAACAGGATGGAATCAGAGGTTTTGCACTGGCCATTGGAAAAGAAGGAGCCTAATACGCTCAGCTACATAGCTGATGGAAAAATTGATTTAGTGATAAACATACCAAAGAGCATACAAAAGGAAGAGCTTGACAATGACTATATTATAAGAAGGAAAGCAGTTGATTTTGATGTTCCTTTGATAACTAATCTGCAGATAGCAAAGAGGTTTGTTGAGGCAATTTCAAGGATAAAGATTGCGGATTTAAAGATTAAGAGCTGGGATGAGTATAATTAAAAAGATTATGTATAACTAACATTAGCCTGCTCCATTATTGCATCAACAGCATTCTTGGCGTCATTTGCAGTGAGGGCAAACCCAAGGCTTTCATAACCGCCAGCTTTAAAGTTGTTTATGCCGACTATCTTCCCCTCTTTATTAACCAAAGGGCCGCCTGAATTCCCTGGATTTAGGGGAACATCTGTCTGGAAATAGTACAGGCCATTTGAAGCCTGCCTTTTAGCTGAGATTATGCCTTCTGTTACAGTAAAATCAAGGCCAGCAGGATTTCCCAGTGCAATAACCTTCTCTCCTATGCTTACCTGATCGGAATTAGCAAACCTCAGGTATGGCAAATTATCCTTATTAATGCTTAAAACAGCAACATCGGCATTAGCATCGTAGCCAACAACAGAAGCGCCGTATGTGTCCTTATCATAGGTATATGCCTCTATCCTTGAAGCGCCGTTTATAACATGTAGGTTTGTGACTATGTAGCCGTTTTCGCCTATTATTGCGCCGGAGCCCTGGCCTATATCTGTCCTTATGCTCACTACTGACTGCAATACATCATTGACAATAGCAGAGAAATCAGCGCTTTTTATTTTAACATTTTTTAATTCTTCCTTAAGCTCTGTCAGCTGCAGATTGCTTTTTTCCTCAATCTCATCAATAAGCTTTGTCAGCGTTAAAATCTTCTGCTGGTTTTCCTTTTGAACATTTTCAAGAAGGCTTTCAAGCAGGTGTATCTGCGCGGTCAGATTGGCTTTGGCGATTATCAGGTCTGATTCAGATTTCTCTGCCAGCAAGCTTATTTTATTATTATAGTCTTTTCTTGCCTTTCCAACGCTAAAATAGGTATAGAGCAGGCTTCCTATAATCAACAGAAAGATTATTGAAATTAAAGCATACTTCCTTTTTTTATGATGCTCTTTTTCAGCCATTTTTTATAATCCTACTAATCCAAATATATAAGTGTTTTGTTTTGAATCAGATAAGGATTTCTGTTTCCGGAACGGGCCTACCAGGATTCGAACCCGGATTAATTGGTTCCTTCCATAGGCCGAAGCCAACCGTGCTATCCGTTACACCATAGGCCCAAAGCTTATAAGTTTAACCCTGACTATAAAAAGTTTGTCATAAAAAAAATAAGAAAAAAATTACATTCGTGCCAATGCAATCTCAATTGTAGAAACCCTGACATCTCTTCCTTCCTTGTTCTGGAAGCCTTCTGAATCAATTTTTATGCCTTTTACTGCAATCTGGCCTACCAGAAATCTCTTAGAGGCAACCTCTGCCACATCAACTGCCCTGGAAATAAACCTTCCCCTGGCCTTTACAAACACTTCAGGCGCGTTCTTTGTTGTAAACTGCATCACTACGCCAGTCACATAGTTCATAAATGGCTTGTCACCAATAAAGATGTTGTTGTCTTCTGCCATCAATCTCACCTCGCTTTGTTATTCTTGTTTCACTAAAGTTAGTGAATATTATTCCCTTTTAGCCAGCCTTGTCAGATAGCCGGCTATAGTGTTTCTTAGCTTCTTGCTTGGAATGCCTGCAAATCTGTCTACGAAATCCTTGTTGCCGTTAAAACTATTCAGAAGCTCGCTTTTATGCCCGTTATATAGCTTGAATGTTGTCCTTTTGATGAGCTGTGTTTTTACTCTTCCCACTGTACCACCACTGTTTAAGAATATGAGGGTATAGATGCCTTATTTATAAAAGTTTCGGAAAATCGGATTATCCCAAAAAAGCCCTTATAAACCCGTCTCCTTCCAGGATTCCAAGGCTTCCTTTCTCTGCAGAAAACTCGTTAAATTCCTGCACTTTATCCGGCTTTTCCTTTGGATTATAAATTAAGAAAGGAACTGGCTCGCCTGTATGGTTTTTTATCTTTATTGGCGTAGGATGGTCTGGCAGAACAGCTATTGCAGTTTCTTTTAAGTCAATCTTCTCCAAAATCCTGCCTAATAATCTGTTATCAAAATCCTCAATTGTTTTTATTTTTAGCTCATAGTCACCACTATGCCCTGCTTCATCAGGAGCTTCAAGATGGACAAATACAAAATCATTTTCTTCCAAGGCTTTTATAGCTGCATCTGCCTTTCCTTCATAGTTTGTATCATGCAGCCCGGTAGCTCCTTTGACTTTTATTGGCTTTAAGCCAGCATAAATAGCTGTGCCAAAAACAATATCAACAGCAGCTATTGCAGCCCCTCTCAGCTTGTAAAGCTCCTGGAATGTTTTCATAACGGGCTTTTTGCCAGGAGACCACGGCCATATCATATTTGCCGGGTTTTTTCCTGTTTCTTTTCTTCTCCTGTTAAGAGGATGATTTTCCAGCAGTAATTTAGAGTCAAAAATCATTTTATTCAGCAGATTTGCAGTTTTTTCAGCTCCGTCATGCTTTGGATTTATTAAAACATCAACAATTTTCCTGCCAATTGCATTATGCGGCGGAATTGTTTCTAGGTAAGCTGAAAAATCATTGCCTTTTAAGACCAGTAAATGCCTGTAGCTTACGCCAGGATAGAATTTTATATTCGGCTTTCCCAACTTTAAATCAATCAGCCTTATCAGTTCAGCTGATTCTTCATTGCTGATATGGCCTGCTGAATAGTCCTTTATTTTTCCATTTTCCTCTGTAATCAGATTGCACCTGAAAGCAATGTCATCTTTTTCTAAATTAACGCCTAATCCAGGAGCTTCTAATGCGCCTCTTCCGGTAAAGCACTCTTTTGGATTATAGCCAAGAACAGATAAGATGGCAATTTCACTGCCGCAGGGCATTCCTTCAGGAATTGTTTTCAGCTTGCC
>Ga0209211_10001519_pt1 | contig 43595 bp, 55 predicted proteins | sample RifGroA2_FD_183992 | JGI IMG/M metagenome (GOLD analysis project Ga0209211, IMG submission 183992) | Groundwater microbial communities from Rifle, Colorado, USA - Groundwater A2 (SPAdes) (version 2) | ecosystem: Environmental > Aquatic > Deep subsurface > Groundwater | place: Rifle, Colorado...
CGAATGACGACTTCCGCCTAATAGTACGGAACGGCCAAGACGTTTTTATCATCTTGAATGCGCCTGAAACTGCCGCCTTTAGGCGGCATGTATTAAAGGCGCATTCGGGATCCCATGTTCAAAACAAACCCACACCTTTAGGTGTGGGTATATCAGAACATGTGATGATTTCCGAAAATCTCTACGATAGTTTGTGCCTGATGAAAAATCTTCGCATGGCATACAAGAAAGCGTCCAAGGGCAAATCAACCAAGCGGTATGTCATAGAGTTCCGTACAGATTTGGAGAAGAACCTGTTGCAGCTACAAAAAGAGCTTCTCAATATGAGCTATCATCCAAGACCGCTAAAGCAATTCACAATAAGAGACCCGAAGACACGGCTGATATCGGCTTCTGCGTTCCGTGACAGAATTGTGCATCATGCATTATGCAACATAATAGAGCCGATTTTCGAGAAAATCTTTATTCATGACTCTTATGCAAACAGGAGAGGCAAAGGCACTCACGCAGCCATCGAAAGGTTCGACTATTTCAAAAGAAAAATCTCGCAGAACGGAAAACAGCTGCCGACATCTAAGAACGCTAATCAGGTTTATGGCTATGTCCCGAAAGCCGACATAAGGCACTATTTCGATTCTGTTGACCACGAAATAATGATGAAAATTATAAGCAGAAGAATCAAGGGCGAAAAAGTGCTTTGTCTTATAAGGAAAATACTAAACAACCACAACTCTGAAATATCTGGCAAAGGCATGCCCATAGGAAATCTTACAAGCCAATTCTTCGCAAATGTCTACCTGAACGATCTGGATTATTTCATGAAGCATACGCTCAATGCCAGGTATTACATCCGATACGTCGACGATTTTGTGATTCTCCGCAGATTCAAGGAACCTCTTGAACTCTACAAATCGCAGATAAGCGAATTCCTGAAAACAATAAAGCTTGAACTGCACCCAGACAAATCAAAAATAATACCCCTGCATAGGGGCGTAAACCTTCTCGGCTTCAGGGTTTTCTACAAGTACAGGCTCCTCAAGAAAAGCAACGCAAGAAGAATACACCATAGAATACAGGATTTTTTGCAACTTTATGCAGACGGCATCATGGAAAAGGAAAATGTCCTTCAAAGGATTGAAGGCTGGAATGCTTACGCCATGCACGCAAATACTCACGAATTCAGAAGAGTCATGATAAGAAACCTGGAGAAATCCATTGAGAGAATTGACAAGACAAATGAGAATTCTAATGTGTAACTCTAAAGCTTTATTAAGTGTCATCTATATTTACTTTTATCGACATGAAGGTGTATTTGTATGAAGAAAAAAAGAAATCTTACAAAACAAGAAGTTATCCATATCCTAGAAACGCATCAGAATGACCTGAAAAAATATAAGGTTAAGAAAATAGGGCTGTTCGGCTCTTACGCTTCTGGCAAGCAGAGTCAGAGAAGCGATATTGACTTTATTGTTGAGTTCTCGGAGCCAAGCTTTGACAATTTCATCAATCTTGTAACCTATCTGGAAAAACTTTTCGGAAAGGATGTGGATGTCCTGACACGTGAAGGTGTTGATGGAATAAGGTCAGATTCCGTGTCAAAAAGCATCAAGCGAAGTGTTATATATGTCTGAAAGAGGGGATGCGGAATGCATCGGCGACATTATGGAATCTATAAGGAGAATAGAGGCTTATACGAAGGGCATGACATACCAGAAATTTCTGAAGGATTCAAAGACGCAGGATGCTGTGGTTAGAAATATTGAGATTATCGGTGAAGCTGTAAAAAACATTTCTTCTGATTTCAAAAAGAAACACAGGACTATTGAATGGGAGAAAATCGCTGGCATGAGGGACAAGCTTGTGCACCGCTATTTTGGTGTAAACCTAGACATAGTGTGGGATGTGGTCAGAGAAAAGCTACCTGAATTAAAAAATCAAATTAAGGCTTTGGGTATATTTTATAGTTAGATGTTATATCTCAGCAGCGCGCCGACCCCGCCCAATTCAAGGAACTGCTGGCCTTCCCTCGTCTCGGCTGATACAGCCACCACTTTGCTGCCGTAATTCTCTGCCAGCTCCTCCAGAAAATCGACAATGTCCTTTTCCCCGATCAGGTCAAGCCTCGGCTCGTTCGGCTTTGTCGCCGAAAAAACGATTTTCTTTTCCTGCGTCTGGGGATCCAGAAGCTCGTACGCTTTCAGCGGGGACGCTTCGCTCACTATTATCCTGTCGACCGCGCCCGCCTCTGTTTTCTTCAGGACGTCGTCTATCCCGTAAGAGACACGGCCATGGTGCTTCTGCAGCTCCATCAGGAACTGCTGCAATAGCTTCTTTTCCTTCGTCACCTCGGCCTCCTTGAGCAGCTCGTCTGATTTGGCTACCGTCTCTTCAAGCCCGAAGGGGCCCGTGTAGCTGGTGTCGATTATGCCTATCACTTTCTTTTTCACGTCAGCGTGCATGTAATCCTCCTTCATGAACATCTCCTTTATCGGACCGCTTCCTGACACGATAATCCCGATAACCTCGTCCTTGTGCTCTGCAAATATCTTGTTCGCGGCCTCTCCAATCTCCTTCAGCCAGTCATTCAGCATGCCTTCGCGGACGCGACTGAAGCGCTGGCTGCTCTGCCCGCCAGCACGCGTTTTTCCTGGCACGATTGATTCCTTCTGGAAGATTGTTTCCAGTCTTTTTCCTATCAGCAGTGCTATTGTGCCTTCGCTCTTGTCCAGGCAGATGATGCCATATATCTCCTTTTCCTTCACCATCTCCTGCAGCGGCTCCATCACGAATCTCTGGTCGCACCAGTACATCTTGACCTTGACTTCCTCCGGCGGCTCGACGATCCATAATTCTATGTCCGATACGCCTTCCCTGTCCGATACATTTCCGCAAAAGATAGCCATGCCTTTTTCGGGAGTCTTCTTGTAAAGCTGCAGGTGCCTGATTATCTTGTCCAGTGCGGTTGTCACATTCTTCCTGACCTGCTTTGACTTTATGTTCTCCGCCGTGCTCTCCTCGTTCCTGAGCTGGCTGGCGATCTCGTGGAGGTTCGCGCCCGCCGGAACATAAACAGTGACAAGCTCGGTGTGCCTGCCCTTGATGGCTGCAAGCTGCCGTATCAGCTTCTTCAATGAGATTTTTGACATTTTTTGCACCTTATTTGATTTTTATTTCGTTTCCATAAACAATCTTCTTTATCGAATGCGTCGCAATCAGGTCTTTCTCTATGATATTGAATTTTTTGGGAACTGTCAGCTCTTCCAGCTCCGCCTTAAGCGAAAGACCTTTATCTTTCTTGAATTTCCATATCGCGCCGTTCAAGTTCATCAGCTCTTCCTTCATGAATCCGTCAAATAACTTCATGCTGACGGGTTCAGGGAACTTCTCCTTGTGGATGTCTTTTCCGGAGATATCCTGATATATCTTCTGCGTTATGAATGGAATGACCGGGGCGAACAGCTTCAGCATGTTCTCAAGGCAGTAATGCAGCGCGAACAAGGCAGAATTCTGCTCGCTCTTTGTGAATCTTTCGTGCTCATTGTACGCACGGTTCTTGACGAGCTCGACGTAGTGGGAGGCGAATGTCTCCCATAGGAAATTCTTCAGCCGCGCGGCGGGATTGTGAAAATCATATTCCTCGTAGCATCTTTTGGAATAGTCCATGAGGCTGTTCATCTCATTTATTATCCATTCGTCCAGCGGCAGCATGTGCTGCTGCTTCGCCGCTTCCGGAAACATGGAAACGAATCTGGCGACGTTCCACAGCTTTGACAGCGTCTTGCCCGCGCCGTCTATGCGATCAAAGGAGCATTTCATGTCGCCTTCCGTAAGGTTTCCCTCCACCGCGCACCACAGCCTGAACGGCTCGGCACCGAAGCGTTCCAGCACTTCATGCGGGTCTATGACATTCCCGACGCTCTTTGACATCTTTTTGCCATGGTCGTCAACAATATGATAATGTATCCATGCATCGCGAAATGCCGGCTTGCCTGTAAGCAAATGTATCTTTAGAAGCGTGTAGTAAAGCCATGTCCTAACGATCTCCTTGCCCTGTGGACGCAGCGTGCAGGGAGAATGTTTCGCGTAAAAATCGCTTCCCCATTTCATGACGTATAGCGGGCTGTTGGCGGAGTCAAACCACGTGTCGAACACGCGCTCTTCGCCTTTCGCAACCGAGCCGCATTTGCTGCATATCTTTTGCTCTTTCCACGGCTGGACGTATTTGCCCTTTTCTCCCAGCAGAACCTCGCCGCATTCGCAATGCCACAGCGGAATCTCAGTGGCATAGTAGCGGCGGCGAGAAATCGGCCAGTCTATCGACACGGAGTCTATCCAGTCGAGCAATATCTGCCTGGAATGCGGCGCGTAAAAATCAATCTCTCCCGCGACCTTTCTCATCTCGTCCTTGAATTCAACCTGCTTCAAATAAAACTCCGGCATCGAGATGAATTCCACCGGATGCTTTGACCGCTCGCATATCGGCGTCCTGTGAACTATCTGCCGCTGCTTCACCAGAAGCTCCCGGGTTTTCAGCTCTTCAATCATCTTCTCCCTGGCTTCCTTGACCTTTAGTCCTTCAAGAAATCCCGCGTTCTCATTCATCCTGCCGTCGGCATTTATCGCGATACGCGGCTCAAGCTTCTGCTCCCTGAAAAATCTTATGTCAGTCTGGTCGCCGAAGGCGCACATCATCATGAGCCCGGTTCCCTTTTCCATGTCGGCATAAGGATGGCTCCTTATCGGAACTTCCTTCCCGAAGACAGGCGTTATTGCCGTCTTTCCCCCGAGGCGTGCATACCTTCCGTCTTCCGGATTGAAGATTATCATGCCGCAGGTGCAAACAAGCTCCGGGCGGGTCGTGCCGATGATTATCTTCTCTCCCGTTTCCTTGACTGTGAAAACTATGTCGTTGAAAGTTGAAGGCATCTCTATATAGTCTATTTCCGCATCCGCTATGGTCGTCCTGCAGCCTGGGCAGTAATTGTTGGTGCGCTCGTCCTCGTATATCAGGTCCCTGTTCCAGAGGTCAATAAATGTGCTTTGCGTGAGCGCCCTGTATTCAGGGGAGTCCGTGAAATAGACGTTCCCTGCCTGCTCGCCTCTCTCCCATGAGTTGAAGCTTATGCCGAGCTTGAGAAAAGAATCAATTGAGGACGCGCTTGACTCTTCCAACAGCTGTTTGCATTTCTCGATAAAAATCTCCCGTGGTGTGTGCACAAAGGATATCTGGAATTTCTTTTCAGCGGCCACTTCTATGGGCAGTCCGTTCCTGTCGAGCCCGAGCGGGAACAAGACGCTCTTCCCTTGCATACGCTGGAACCGCGCGAACATGTCCATCATCGTATAAGTCGCCGCGTGCCCGATGTGGATCGGCGTGTTCACGTAGGGAGGAGGGGTGTCTATGGCAAAGACATTCTTGTGCTGCTTGAATTCATAAGGTCTTTTATTTTTCCATTCTTCGTATATTGGCTGTTCCATTTCTTTTGCCCAATTTTTCTCTTTTATTTTGCTCTCCATTTTTCTCGACCTGGGTATGACCCTGCATTAAAATTTGTGAAGGAAAAAAGAAGCAGGAGCCGGGCTAAGCAGACATAATTCGCTACAGTACGACTGCTTGCCCGCATTGCATAAGAAGTCATTATATTCAAGACTTAAAAAGGTCATTTCCTAAGAGTGCTCTTGGAAATCAAAGTCTCATAACATACTACGGGCTTTAGCCCATAGTATTATACAAAGACTTATGATTTCTTTGATTCCTTATATTGCGACGCTTGCAGCGTTGCAAGATCAAGAGTCATGAAGTCTTCCGCATGGATCGTCCTGACTTTGGTCGCGTCCTGGATTATCTTTTCCTGCTTCCACAGGTTGGACCGCATGAACCAGAATGAGAAGTGCGTGAGTATCACAAGCCGGGGTTTCTGCTTCATCGCGTTCAGCAGGCTTATTATTCCGTCGACGCTCATGTAGCCGGGGCGCTTCGCTTCCCCGCCCTTCGGGATGACCACGTTTATTATCAGGACCTTGCAGCCGTCATAGTGCTTCTCCATGCCCTTGTAGTACTGGCCGTCGGACGTGTAGCCGATGTCAAACGTCTGACCGTTTGCTTCGCCGCTTATCCTGAACCCGACGGTCGGTATGTAGTGCGCTGCCTTCACCGCACTTATCCTCAGCCCAGCCACCTCTGCCGTTGAGCCGTCCCTCACCGGGTGCACCTGCGACTTCTCCTGATGGTACACGGTGACGCATGGATGATAGTCGAAATCGCCCTTCTTTGCTTTTCCTCTTTCCAGTTTTTTCTTTTCAATCAGGCAGTGCTCCTCAGCCACAAGAAACGGGCTGGTCATCCCGTCAAGATAGGCGTTCACGTCCGAAGCATGATCGGGATGGAGATGGGAAAGCAGCACGCCGTTCCATTTCTCTGGCTGAAGCCCCAGCGATATTGCGTGGACAAGCGAGCCGGGACCAGGGTCAAGCACGAATTTTACCTTTTCAAGGTCGAAGAAGATTCCGCCGGTCTTGCGGACCTGCGCGATCATCATGTCGTGACCGCCGCCCGTTCCGAGAAATAATATTTTCATGACTTTACTTCTTCTTCAATATTATTAAGCTTTCTCTCAAGATGCCTTTCTTTTCCGTCCTGTTCTCCAGGGCGAAGCGCTTGTTCAGGACATATATCTTTTCAACACCGAAGCCGATTTCGCTTGCCATGTGCGCCAGTATGAAGTCAGTTTCAATTTCCCTGTTGATAGCCTTGGAGAATGTTTGTTCTCCAGGCTCTCGAAGAGCTTCGCTTCTTCGCAGATAAGCATTCCCAATGACTATCGCCACATGCGCTCCCGGCTTGCAGACTCGGTGCATCTCGGCGAGCGCAGCGTTCATGTCCTCGAAATAAGCTTCTGCCTGCTCGGTCATGTCCCTGATTCCCAGAAATGAGCGCATATTCGGCACATGCCGCATTTTCATGAAAAAGTCCTCTATTGCATAGAGCTTTGTGTAATCTATGTTGTTCAGGTAGGGCGGGCTGGTGATGACCGCGTCCACGCTCCCGTCGTCCAGGTTCAGCTTCCTTGCGTCGCCCTGCATGACCACAACAGCCGCATGCGCAGGTTCCGAGTCCTCTATGTCCTTTATCATCCTGTAAACCACCCGCTGGAAAAGCTTGCGCAACGGAGGCACGGGGTGCTTCCTTATCTTTATCACGCCGCCATCCTTCCATGCATAGCTTACCTTTATCGAGGCATTGAGCAGCGCCAGTGTGAAGAAATCCTTATTCTCCAAGCCGTCTATCGAGCTGGAGAAGAATGCTATGTCATCCAGCGCATACTTGTTGATCATGGCGCGCATTATTTTCGGGAATTCCCATTCAAGCTTCCTGAATTTTCGCCTGAAAAGGACCTTTGCCTCTTCCCTTAGCTTCTCAGGATTATAATTCGCCGCTTTGACGCTTGCTGCGAAAACCGCCGTGGGCAGCACGTCCGTTCCGGCAGAATTGATGCCTGCCTGCTTGCACGCGACAAGTGTTGTTCCGCTCCCGCAAAACGGGTCAAGGACCATGTCGCCTTCCTTCAGGCCGAACATCTCGATGAGCTTCTCAACTAACTGCTTTGCGAAGCCCTCCTTGTAGTAGAACCAGTTGTATACAGGCAGCGGCTTGTTTGGAACGAATGTCGCCAGCTCCTTCCACTCGGGCCTCTCCTCAACCTTGTGCGTCAGCTGCTTGCGGAATTCCTCGTATTGCATCATGAACCTTTCTGATTTACGTTTTTAAACTAAATAAAACAAGTCTAGTTATGCCCGTAATAGTCATATCCGGCAAGCCCGGCTGCGGCTCCTCCACGACAGCGAAGCTGCTCGCGAAAAAGCTCAACCTTCGCCATTTTTCCCTCGGCGACTACAACAAGGCGCATGCTAAAAAGGCAAAGGACGAGACTGACAAAAGCCTTGAGATGTGGAAGCTGCCTCCTGAGAAACTGAGAAAATTCCACATACAGTCCGACAAGTATGCCATAAAGGTTGCGAAGAAAGGCAACGTCGTCATAGATGCGAAGCTTGGCTTGCGCATGATAAAAGGCCATTATGATTTCGGCGTGTGGCTCACTGCGTCGCGCAGCACAAGGGCGAAAAGATATGCGAAAAGGGGAAACACCAGCCTTAAGGAAGGCATGAGAAAAATAATAGAAAAAGACAGGTTCGAGCGCGTCAACTGGAAGAAGATCTACGGCTTTGATTCCTTCTCGCAAAGCAAAGATGCGAATCTTGTAGTCAATACAGGAGACAAGACGCCCGACCAGATTGTTGACACGATTGCGTCAAAGCTGAAGCACGTTTTCATAGTGCACAGATGGAATGCCAAGCCAAGAAGCGACTGGTATCCGCACACAAAAAGGGAACTTGAAAAGAAAGGATATTTGGTGAATGTTCCGGAGATGCCGGATACCCGAAAACCCAAGTTAATCAAATGGCTGCCGCACCTTGCCCAAGCAGTAGGAAAACCAAGCGAAAACACTTTTCTCATAGGCCACAGCGCAGGCGTTGCAACTATACTTCACTATCTGGAAACTCTGAAGAGGGGCGAGAAAGTGGGCGGATGCGTGCTGGTCGCCGGATGGGTAGATGACCTTGGGTACAAGCAGATGAGCAGCTTCGTCAAGAAACCGTTCAACTGGAGTAAAATCCGCAAACACTGCAAGAAATTCGTGGTTATAGATTCAGATAATGACCCGTATGTCAAGCTGTATCATGGCAAGGCTTTCCAAAGGCATCTAAAGGCAAAGCTTTTGACTGAGCATAAGAAAGGACATTTGGATGACGATTCCAAAGTGAAGAAATTGCCTTCTGCTGTGAAAAGCATAGAAGAGATGCAAAATAGCTTTATATACTTATATTAAATAGTTATTAATTAATAATTAAAAGTGATGAATATGTTATCAAGAAATAAAATGGAACATGCGCCGACCCTAAATACAGTGCTTATGGTAGAAGAAGCGCTGAAAAATATGAATGAAAGCGTGATAACTATCGCGGAACTCAAGAGAAAACTTCCCAAGCAGGTGAATCATAATACTCTTATGGTGATCCTTGAATACCTTGAACAGAGCAACAAGATACTGGTTACGCTGAAGGGAATAACTTGGGTACATAATACCAACCAGAATCTGAGAAAAGCAATTGCAAGAGGCATGGAACTGTGAAGCGCATACGCATCAAACTATCGCCAGACGCTGAGGAAGTTTATAGATACCTAAACCGACAGGCACCCAATTCAAGGCTAGAGCGGATGATACTCAAGGCAGTCAATCAAAAAACAGAATTGATAAAAGCAAACCCGCATTTCGGCGACGGAATTCCAAAGAACCTTATACCTGAAGAATACAAAATAAAATTCGGGGTCACAAATCTATTCAGGGTAGAGCTGCCTAACTTACGATAAAAAATTCGGCTATAAGAAAAAATAATTTTGGAAGATTTGTATGGGAAAAATTAGAAGAATCAAAAGGAGATGCGCAGTCTGCGCGAAGAACATAAATATAATTTTGCATGACCGGAAATATGACAATGGACATTATTTTGGAAAGCTCAAGCTTCCTGTCGGGAAAGGCGAGCACAAAAAAGTTGGAGTATTCAAAAGCGGAAAATATAAATTTGATGTAGTTAAATGGACTGGAAAGCACAAAGAACTTGAATATTGGGAATGCAATAAATGCTTTGAAGAATCTTCGCACGAATGCTGGCTTGAAGAGAAAATAGAAAAGCTGTTTGGCAAGAAATGCAAAGAGCATGAACCTCACTGCCCTGTTTGTGAGGCATGGTCATTATATGAGACTATACTTGAAGATAATAAAGGGAAATTATCTTAGATTCATTGAAAACACACGGCTTTAGCCGTGTGATGAAACACAATGAATCTGGGATCCCATCTTCCTTATATCCCACGACTAAAGTCGTGGGTTTGTTGGAAGATGGGATAATTTTTGGGCTCGTGGTCTAATGGAAATCGAATGACCAAATTGACACCACGTTCGCACAGCCCTTTCTAAAAGAAAGCGCTGCACAGCATCGGAAACGATGCTTGTGGCGGAAAGACCAGCATAGAAAGGAATCGAGAAACGTGGAGGCTCCGGGTTCGACTCCCGGCGAGTCCATTGAAAACCTTAAATACATAACTAATTATAGTTAGCTATAGGTGATATATAATGAACGACAAAACAACAGTCCAACTTGATAGCGATGTTGTCAATAAACTGAAAGAAGTGAAGGAATATCCAGAGCAGACATATAATAACCTGATAGGAAAAATGATAGTCGCTTTTGAAGAGTCAAAAAAGAGAAACCAGTACGACAAATACCTTCATCATATACAGAAACAAAAGATGAAAGAACTCTGGGATAATAAAGAAGACGAGGCTTGGGAACATGCTTAATTCAGGTGACGTTGTTCTCGCGCAAGTCCAGTTTACGGATAGCTTTGAGGTTAAAATTCGTCCTGCCGTAGTTCTTTTCGAGGAAATGGGAAATGTCATTATAGCAGGCATTACAAGCAACATCAAGATGAAGGGAATTACCCTGACAAAAAAAGACGGTGCAATAAAGGACAGCGTAATCAAGACTAATTATATTTTCACTATATCGGAAGCTGCAATTAAAAGGAAACTCTTTGAGCTCGGTAAAAACAAAAAATCTGAGCTGTACAAAGATTTGGAAAACAAAATCTCTAGATTACAGATGAAATGACCCTATAATCGTGAGCCCGTTCAACCGACGAGTAGATTGCTTGCACGGGAGTTTTACCAACGGTTCGGTTTTCTTCAAGAATATAGTGCAAGACATAACATTTTAGACTGATATTATAGTTATGTCTTCACATATAGTACGGACAACGCATATTACATCCAAATAGTATTGTCCGATACTATAATCTAAAAGGCGACCTGAAGCAATTTTCTTAAAATAGCGCCGCCAGCTATATTTTATTTGATGGACAGAGAAAGCGGGCTTACAAGCGCCGAGGCCGCGAAGCGGCTGCGCGAGCACGGGCGCAACGAGATACGCGAGCTTGTGCATACTTCTGTATTGCGGATACTGCTTAGCCAAGTGAGAAAAAACTTTATTCTTTACCTGCTTTTCGGAGCTGTCGTGATCTCGCTACTTGTCGGAAAGACAATAACAGCCTACACTATTCTTGGCGTTATTGCCGCCGTTATCGCAGTGGGGTTTTTTCAGGAATACAAGGCTGACAAGTCGATAAAGGCGCTCAAGCAGATGATAATCTCCACAACGCCTGTTATCAGGGATGGCAAGGAAACAATAATTTCTTCTGCCGAACTAGTGCCCGGAGATGTTATCCTGTTAAAGGCAGGCGACCGCGTGCCCGCAGACTGCCTTGTGACAGGTGCAATAGAACTGAGGACTAACGAGGCCGTGCTGACAGGCGAATCCAATGAAATCAAGAAATCAGGCAAGATAAAGGAAAACCAGCTATACATGGGAACTCATGCAGTGAACGGCAAATGCACAGCTTCCGTAATCCGGACAGGAATGCAGACAGAATTTGGCAAGATAGCTGGCATGATATCTTCTGCCGAAAAAGAGATGCCGCTGCAAGCCAAGGTCAATAAGATAGCAAAATACATGGCTATCATAGCTATTTTTTTCTCGATTGCGACAGGCATGATCATGATTTCAAGGGGCTGGCCGGTGACAGATGTTGTCATTATCGAGGTGCTTATTGTAGTCATAGCGCTTTCCGTGTCTGCGTTTCCGGAAGGCTTCCCTGTAGTGCTTATCTCTACATTGGCCACGGGCGCGCACCGCATGGCGCGAAAAAATGCCATAGTCAACAGGATGTCGATAATAGAGACGCTGGGCGAGACAACCGTCATATGCGCCGACAAAACCGGGACCATAACAAAGGGCGAAATGACTGCCAGGCATGTTTTCTGCGACAGCAAGATGTTTAGCGTATCGGGCGTCGGATACGAAACCGGCGGCGTGTTTCTGAAGAAGCGGAAAATGAAGAGTGGGGATAATATCACACTGGACCTGCTTATGAAGAGTGCAGTGTTGTGCAATGACGCAAGCCTGGCAGCCGGCCGCGAATACGTGGTAACAGGAACGCCTACTGAGTCAGCCCTCATGGCTCTTGGCGCCAAAATGGGCATTTTTTCTGAAAACATTGCAAGCGAAAGAAAAAATGAGATCCCGTTCTCTTCCGAGAGAAAAATGATGTCAGTGCTCTGTAAGGAAGGCGGCTCTTTTTTCACATATTCCAAAGGCGCGCCGGAGGTGATGCTCAAGAGATGTGGATATATTCATAGAAACGGCAAGGTGCGGAAGATGGCCACAAAAGACAGGAAGGAAATGCTTGAGCTTAACAGGAAATTGGCGTCAGCAGGGTTGCGCGTTCTTTGCATAGCTTTCAAACAATCCAAGCCAGATGAAAAGCATGACAATAATCTTGTATTCCTTGGGCTTGCCGCAATGGAAGATCCGCCGCGCAAGGAAGTCAGGAACGCGATAAAATTATGCAGAAAAGCGGGCATTGATGTCAAGATGATAACCGGCGACAGCAGGGACACAGCCGTTTCCATAGGCCATGAAATTGGGCTGACAGGTGAGGTCATGTCCGGCGAGGAGATTGATGCCTTGACTGACAAGAGGCTTTCGGAAGCTGTCAGAAGAACGTCCATATTCGTCCGCGTCAGGCCCGAGCACAAGATACGCATCGTGACGGCGCTGAAGATGAACGGCGAAGTGGTAACGATGACAGGTGACGGGGTGAACGACGCGCCCGCCCTGAAAGAGGCGCATATCGGAGTCGCAATGGGAAAGAATGGCACAGATGTTTCGCGCGAGGTTGCCGACATCACCCTTAAAGACGATAATTTCGCGACAATCGTTGCTGCTGTGACGGAAGGAAGGACTATTTTCAACAACATAAGGAAATTCGTCACATACCAGCTTTCCTGCAACTATGCGGAGCTGCTCATACTGTTTCTTGGAGTTCTTGTCGGGCTGCCCGTTCCGCTCATCGCTCTGCAGATACTTTTCATGAACCTTGTGACTGACAATCTCCCTGCAATAACGCTCAGCTTTAACCCCTCGTCTTCCGACATCATGCAACGGAAGCCAAGGAAAAAATCCGGGATACTTGACAGGCAACTTATAAAACTGATACTAATAGCAGGAACAGTCATGGGAATTGTGACGCTCGGCGTCTTTTACATATCGCTTGAAGCGGGCCTTAGCCTGGCGGAAGCGAGGACTGCAGCATTGCTGACTCTTATATTCTTCGAAATAGCGAATGCCTTCAATTTCCGCTCATTCCGCAAGCTTGTGCTGAACCGCTCACCTCTAGTAAACAAGCATCTTGTCGTCGCGTCTGTCATATCCCTGATTGCGACATTCGTGATTATTTACTCGCCGATCAATGTGTTGTTTGAGACTGTGCCCCTTGGCGCATTCAGCCTGCTCACCGCACTCGCAGCCTCGCTTTCAATCGTTCTCGTATTCGACGCGCTCAAGCTGGTAAAAGGCGACTTGACCGGCGAATCAAAAATCAGGATTTTCCAAAGATGATCCTGATCTATAGCCTCTATTTTCTTTTCGGTGGGTGGTCAGAGTACAGCTTTTGCAGCGCGAAGAGCGCGATCACGGTCGTTATGAATGACACAAACACAATCGCGCTGTATATTTCCTGCGAGATCAAGCCCAGCGCCAGTCCGTGGAGCGCTATGATGAATGCCACTTCACCCCGCGGGGACATGCCTATCCCGATTATCGTAGAATCTTTTTTATTGAACCCGCACCGCTTGGCAGCCCAGCCGCACCCGGCTAACTTCGTCAGTATGGCCACGGAGCTCAGTGCGACAATCAGCAACGGAACCGTCCATAGAGCAGAAAGCTCTACGGCAACGCCGATTGCTACAAAGAATACAGTAGCAAATATTGCTTCAAGAAATTCACCACCTTGGTGCAGGAATTTTGTTGCTAGACTTCTTGATAGAGCTACGCCAGCTATGAATGCGCCGATTATGGCTTCCAGGCCGATGAAGTTCGCAACAAACGCAAAGCTGAATGCTATGCCTATGCCGAGCATGAAGGTTAGCTGCGGCAGTTCGACACGCAGCGAGCGGTCAAACTTGTCGAATATATGAGGCAGCACCTTGCTTCCTGCCAACCCGCCTATCGTAACGAAGCCGACCGCAGCAATAAGCGTCAGCCCCAAGCTCGCGAAGGAGAAGCCGACGGCAAGCGAACTGGCGAAGGACAGTGCCAGCAGGCCCACGATGTCATCTACAACGGCTGCGCCGAGCATCAGCCTTGCTGTTGGCGTGCTTATTACACCTATTTCCCTAAGCAGGGCGGCTGTCATTCCAATACACGTGGCTACCAGCGTGGCGCCTATGAACACAGCATTGATGAAGTCAAGCCCAAAAAGGAAGCTGACAAGAGTTCCTCCTACAAAAGGCAAAACACCTCCTACTGCGCCGACAAAAAAGGCTTTCTTGTTGTATATTTCCCTGATGTCCGTGTGTAGGCCAGCCATGAAAAGCAGGAATACACTCCCGATTCTTGCCAGCGCCGATACACCTTCATTGTACGAGACCCAGCCCAATAGGCTAGGTCCGAGAAGTATGCCGCTCAGGATGAGCCATATTTGCGAGGGCTGCTTAAGCTTGTGGGATATGAAATATGCAACTATAGCGAAAATTAGTATCAGGCCGATGGAATACATTATTGTCTGTTCAATCAGAGTCATTGTTATATAATGCAATTTTCTTCCTAAATAGGCTGTTCTCACTGCCTGTACCATTCGAGAACTCAAATTTCTCTGGATTGCACAATTGGCAGCATTTGAAGTCAAGTAAGTTTTATATATCAGTCCCAGCCAACTAGATAATGGCTGATAAGAACATTTCGGTTGTCCTGAAAAGGATGTTACCAGAGCGGCCTCTGTCAAGCGTTCGGCTATTAATATGGTGACTGGACTATAACTCACCGTACGAAACTTGCGCTGGTTAAGCTTGTCTTTGGAGCGAAGAAGATAACCTTAAAGCAGACCGATAAGTTAAGGATTGAGTTGGTCGGTGCTCATGGCACTTTCTTCACCGAGTCCAGATATCAGCTATATTTGTTACGGATGATAAATATGGCAAGGAAAAAAAGTGTTAAGAAATCTAAAATAAAAGGAAGAAGTCCTAGCAATAAAAGCAAAGAAAATAAGGTAAAAAAATTAATTAAGCTGGCAAAATCCAAAAAAAAGAAGCACAAGCCTTCTAGGAAAACAAGACGAAAATCTCATTTGCGTCGGGCCCATAAGAAAATTTAAATCAGGCTGCTATTTCTTCCTGTATTCCAGGGATGCTTCGGACCACTTAATGAGCTCGTTCCTGTCGTAGTGCGTTATCTTCCTTATGCCTATACCAAGAAGGTCCAGGATCTTTTCCAGCGAAAATTCTTTTTTTTCTATTTCCAATATGCGCTCGACCAGCATCGATGCGCTGAATGTCTGCGGGAAGTTCCCATACTGCAAACCGTTTGCAGGGTCAAAATGCTCAGCGCACATATACAGGTTAGTCGAGCTGTTTATGCAAAGGTCAATTATCTCGCGGGCTCTTTTTTCGTCGCCGACTCTTATGTGATGCGCGGCAAGCCATAACGTGGCGAAATAAAACGGGAGATGCGCGTCCTCGTTCCTCTTTATGCCGCCGTTGACGCTCAGCTTGTTCTCGATAAGCCTTATTGTGGATTTCATCTTCTTGTCGAACGGCTTCACGATGCCGTAATCCTCAAGAGCCAGAACTGATATGTCCACTGAGCTGTCCTTGTCATATGTCTGGACGAAAGCTTTCCTGTAACTTGACCAGCTGTTCTTAACCACGTCATTCTTGATGGACGACCTTGTTTTTGCCCATTGCTCCGGTATTTTCTTGTTGAGCAGTCCGAATATCTTCATCGCAGCGTCTATGCCGATGTAGCACATGACCTTGCCGTAAGTCCAGTGAGATGTCTTGTGCCTGAATTCCCATATCCCGTTTTCCTCTTTCATATAATTTTTGCAAATCCAGTTCGCAGCCGTCTCTATGTTGCCCATGTGCTTTTGAAGGAATTCTATGTCCTTCGAATACAGAAAATACATGTACGCCATGTATATGACGCTGCCTTCGCTGTCGAGCTGAAGCTGGTCCTTCGCCCCGTTGTTGAGGCGCAGTACGGCTTCGCCCCTGTCGATGTCTACCTCGTCCCCGGGCATGCGGCCGTCAATGGTGTAGAAGGGGGAAGCCCAATGGCCGTCTTTTTCCTGGACAGAGAAAAGGAAGGAGAGCTGCCGCTTCACAGCATAGAAATGATTGCTTGCCAGGAACGCCCTGCAGGCATAATACGCATCCCTCACCCACATGAACCTGTAGTCCCATGAGTGTGTGCCGACTATTGAGGCTGGAAGCGAAGAAGTGCCGGCCGCGATTATTGCACCGTTCTTCTCGAAGGTCAGGAGCTTCATGGCAACCAGTGACTGCTTGTAAGCTTTGGTATAATCAGCATTCAGCGTCTCAAGCGTCCGGCTCTTGTCAATCCAGTTCTTCCACAGCCCTATGCACTTCTGCAGCTGCAGTTGAGCATCAAGAAGCTTCAGCTTCGACAGCGTTTTCCTTACCTCATCCTCACTCACGCCATACACGAGTATTATCGGCACCTCCGCAAGCTCTTTCGGCCTGAGCTTTATTTCCAGGCTTTTTTTCAGAAACGTTATCGCATATACGCAGGAATCGTGACGGAATATTTTGTTTTCCCTGATCTCTTTCCTGTTCCCGCCCCTGTTGATGCGCACCTTCACGGTGAATTTTTTGCTTTTTCCGGACGTGTTTTGCAGGCTCAATATCCTGAATATTATCCTCTTCTCCGACTCCATGGCTTCCGGCTCCGGCCATGGCATGAAGTCCGTCAGCTGCGCGGAGAGGCCGGAGAATTGCAGGCGGGTCTTCAAGACAGCCGTGCCCTCTACGTATTCCTGCGACGACTTGAGCGCGTCCAGCTCCCTGCCGTTGTCATTTATGTCGATGTCGAGCGAATGCCCCATGCTGCTCACTATCTTGGAATAGACTACCTGGCTGTCGAATTGCGGCAGGCAGAGCCATTCTATGTTGCCCACTTTCGACACGAGCGCGCATGTCTCGCCATTTCCTATTATCCCGTAGTATTTTTGCCTGGCCATAAGACGTAATGGACACTTAATATTTATATACCGAACTCAGAAAAGATTTACAGCGGTTTGGGTTCACTGAGTGATAAATTATCAGTCAAAATAACAAATAGACTTTCACCTGAAGTTTGATTATTGCAATGAATGCAGCTAGTTTAATACTACGACCTTCAGGTCGTTCATATTAAACTGCATTCTTGCAAAAATACTGCGGGCTAAAGCCCGCAGATATTTATATCAGTCACAATTTATCAAAATACTTGGCAATATTTTCTATAGCTCCGTGATCTATAATCTGGAACGTAGTTCCTATAAGTGCTATTGTAATTAATGTTGCATATTCAGGATGCTTGTACATTAGTTTCTTCAGGGGTTTGTCGAAGATTATGCCTGCAACTATACCGGCAATAGTACCTGTCAATATTGCAATCAATATTTTGAAAGGCGCGCTGATTATGAGATAATCCCTGTTTGTTTTGATCGTGCCGTTTCTGGCGCCCTTTACGTATTTCCTGTATTGGCGCCATGTTTTCATTGTTGCATCTTTGAAGCCGAAATGCCGGAAAAACAGGAGAATTGTATTACGAAAATACCAATAAAGAAACTTCTCCATATGCGTCGTATTTCTCGTCCCGCCATGTCTTGCGGTATTGTGGTAAGCTACAGCGGCAGGCTCAAAAATGATTTTGCCTAGCCTTGAAATCCTCATACACATGTCAGTTTCTTCCCTGTAATAATTTCCTTTATACTGTGTATTGAAGCCGTGCGTCTTAAGCAGAGCATCCCTTCGGAATGACATATTGCCACCCATAAGAAATTTTACCCTTCCGCAGTGAAGATTTTTCGTATCCATAAACTTCTTCACTCTGTAATTATGTTTTATGTCGCCGTGCCTAGTTATGTACGCTAATCTCTTGAATTTGTTTTTTGTTTCAACATGTCTGCCAACTTCCACTACAGGCCCGCCAACGCCTATCACGCCTCCAAGCTGATAATGCTTCATAAGGCTCTTTATCCAGTTCCTGTGCGCATAGCCGTCGTCATCGATGAACGCTATAATGTTGCCTTTTGCCGCCGCTATTCCAAGATTTCTGGCTCTGGAAATGCCCTGCTTGTGCCTGTTCCTAACGTATTTTATCTCAATATTTTCTGATAGCAAATTGGCAACTTTATTGTGAATGGAAGAAAAGACATGGTTTAGCATCTGAGCGACGTCAATTCTTTCATCAGAAGCATCGTCCACGATTATTATTTCCTGGGGTTTGACGGATTGCTTAAGAATAGAAGCAACGCATTTTTGCAGATGCTCCGGCCTGTTTCTTGTGCATATTATTACTGATACATTATGCATTACTTATCCCCCCTTGTAGCACAGGCTGCATATGATTCCGAAAACACAATTGATGGCTGAAATCTGCGCAGCATACGTCCTAGTGCCAATATATATTTTGCTACCGAATTGGGTATTAGCGGCACTTCCATATTCCCTCCGCGAAATATAGGAAATCTTATAACCACAGAATGCATTTTTATGTTCACAAAGCCCAAAGAGCGGAGCAATCTCCTCATTTTAATAAAAGGAACCTTATTCTGCGTGAATCCGCTTCTTTCCCACCTTTCATGGTAGACGAAATCCCACATACAAGGCTTGGACTTCGTTATGATAACAAACTTCCCACCAGGCCGCAACATTTCCCGCACCCTTTTTAATCCGTCTTCAATGTCGTCAAGATATTCAAACGAACGGACAGCAAATATTTTGTCAAATTTTTTCTTTGATTTGAAGGAGAGGAAGTCCGAAACAACAAATTTTGTATTCCTCATATTTGCGTTTTTCTTGGCTTTCTGTATCATATTTTTAGAGATGTCCACCGCAGTTATCTCACGGCATTTACCGCCGACATTGCGCGTCCATATACCGAGCCCGCACCCAATTTCCAGTACCCTGTCATTAATCGAAGGCTCGAGGAGGCGCAAAAGCAAATCCTTTGTACAGAGGTAGTCAAATTCAGATACTGGAGATCCTTTCCATTGCCTGTAGTAAAAATGCGATTCTCTGTCCCAATATTTTGAAATCATACTATTGTTCAATGTATTTCACTAATAAAATATCGATATGGGGAGGCATTTCAAGAGCCTCTTGCTCAGTTGATTTAAAACCCCCGAACCAAGATAATAATTATGGTATTCTTTTCCGCGACGCTGTTCTACGCAATCATGGTGGTCTTTGGCTACGTTGAGTTCGCCCAGGCGTGGTTTGTCGTCTCGCTTGGCGTGGACATAATGCACCAGGTGTTCAAGTTCCTGATATTCTCGAAGGAAAAGGAGTTCGTGCCGTTCCCGAAGGCGGTGATGCTTTACTTCATAGTTGTTCTGTTCTCCGGAATAGAATTCAGCGTGGCGTGGTTCGTGGTTGCGATACTAGTGGATGGCGTAAGGCACGTCTGGCAGATGATAACCAGCATAAGCAAGCAGTAATAATTTGCGAGTCCATTGCATCGATGGTTCCATAGACGGCGAGTCCACCTTTATTCCAAATCTTCCTCTGTCAGCTCAGCATCCGCTATTATGCTCTTTATGATTTTCGGGTGCAATATTTTCTCACTATGAAACGGAACGGTTATCCTGACACCTTTTTCGTTTCTATAGATTCTGTGGCCGCCGCTCTGGCGAACGAGAACAAATCCTTTCTTTTCAATAAGTTTTATTATTTCTTTTGCAGTAAGTCTTGGCAACTTCATACTGCTACCTCAATATTGGCTATGCTTGTTATTTCGGACTGTGGTATTTCTTCGCCTTCAGCAAGCCTGTCTTCTAGATGAAGCTTTATAGCATCCCTTATGTTTTCTACAGCCTCTTCGTATGTATCGCCTTGGGAATAGCAACCCTGTAGTTCTGGGCAATAAGCATAATAGCCATTCTTGTCCTTTTCCACTACTATTGACACTTTGAAAGTTTTCATTCTAGACACCTTTTAGTAAATATATACAATACTTTAAGATATTATCTGTAAGACGGCATATATGCGAATCCAGCAAGTCCATTCAACCGACGGGTCTGTACACGGCGAGTCCATTACCTCTTTTTCATCAGCTTCCTGTCTCGTTGCTTTTCCTTGCTGTACTTTGCCCACATCCTGCGGAACTTTTTGTTCTGCTTTAGCTGCTCGAATGTCCCTTCTCCCACTATCCTGCCTTTCGACAGCAGGTATATGTAGTCGAACTTGTCCAGCAGATGCAGCCGGTGTATTGACGAGATTATTGTCTTGTCCTTGAACCTGCCGAATATATTGTCATGTATCTTGATCTCGTTCAGGCTGTCCACGCTGCTCGTCGGCTCGTCCAGCAGCAGTATCTCGCTGTCGCTTGCAGCCAGCAACCCGCGGGCTAATGCGAGGCGCTGCTTCTCGCCGCCGCTCAGCGACACGCCCTTTTCCAGCACGTTTGTATCCAGTCCGCGCGGCAGCTTCTCTATTACCTGCCTGAGCTGCGCCATTTCCACGACTTTCCTGATCTCATTTTCGCTTACCGGCAGGTTCATCGTGACATTATACCTGAAAGTCTTGTTGAATATCTCCGGCTCCTGGGGCACCAGCGTGACGTGCTCGCGGACGTTCGCCAGCCCGTTGCGAAGCGGCTTTCCGTTGCAATAGATCTCGCCCTTCTCTATGTCATAGAGTCCCCTGACCAGCGTCAGTATCGTGCTCTTGCCGGAGCCGCTCTCACCCACCAATGCTATCTTTTGCCCCCTTGCGAACTGGAAGTTTATGTTGTCGATATGCCTTATCCTGCCTTTCTGGTCGTATGTGAACGAAACGTCCTTCAGCTCGATCTTCCGCCAGTTTTTCGGCAGCCTCGAGACTTCTTTTTTCTTTACATGCCTATATGCCTCGTCCAGCGGATACGCGCCGACAATCCTTGCGTTGCTGCGTATTATATTGCCGTACAGCTCGGCGAACTTGTAGAATGTGTCGCCGACCTGCGTCAGGTAGCCGTAGATCATGTAAAGCGTACCGACCAGGATTGTGCCAGTCAGGGCGAACTCTGTCGACGACCGGTAGATAAGCGCGATGACTATCATGGCACGGATCGCGATGCTGGACAGCGCCCATTTTGACTCGTCGATTGCCACGGTTTTTCTGAACGTGCTATAGCTTGCCATCTGCTTGGCGTTTATCTCCCTCGACACCATTTTCTTCAGGCGGAGCGTGATTATTGTGGAAACATTGCTGAGATAATCGAATACGGTCGCCGAGTACCTGTTGTTGTACCTGTTCAGGTCCTCGTACTTCTTTTCCAGGTTCTTGTCAACCTGGAAATCGCAAAGATCGTGATCGACGAGAATAGCAAAACAAACAGCCCGATGGTCCAGTCTATGAAGAACATGATGATTATGGAGCCGAAGAAATTCACTATGCCATACGCGATCTGGAATGTCACGTGCCCAGAAAAGTCTTCAAGCGAGGACCCCGCGCGGTTGATCTTGTCGATGGTGTCACCAGAGTGATGGTCCTTGTGCCATCTTATCGGAAGCTCGAGCACCTTGTGTATCTTGTCATTGACGTAGTTTCTCCTGACGAAGAATCCGGTCTTCTGCTCCATCACCCTGCCTAGCCCGTGGAATATCCAGAAAAGGACTGTCAAAACAAGCAGCAGTGTGATCTTGATGTGCAAATCTGTGAGCTCCTGCTGGCTTGTGATGGACTGCTGGATGTCGTTGAATATCGTGCCTATCAGGAAGGGTGTGATGAGCGAGATCAGCCCGGCGACTACGAAAAAAGCCATGTAAACTGCGAATGCCCTTCTCCTGTTTCCCAGGAATTTCCACTCAGTGATAAGAGTGTTTATGATAGGGTGTGGCAGGTCCCGTTTTTTCGATGCCATGCATATAGTTAGGGCAAAATGAGTATAAAACCGGAAAATTTCGGGAGAATTTCCCGGGCCTTCGATCTCATCTGGAAAACTGCCCGAGGCTAGAACGGCAGAAGGTACCCGAAATAAAACAGGATAATGAGAAGCAGGACGAAAAGCACTATTGCAACTATCACGTTCTTGAGTATTTTCAGCCCTATGATAATGACGGCTATCAGGACTATTATCGACAGGATGCTCTCGAGAACTGCCATAGTATTCACCTGAGCCCTTTTCTGATTTCACCGCAAAAGCGCCTGCGGAAAAGATAAACAGCAAAACAGCGCTTATAGTGCTACAGGAAACAATCGGATATTACTTCCTGTGCACTATATGTGAATCCATGAGATGTAAGCAGTGGGTTCACTATATAAGTAATAGTGTCCTAAAAATATTAAAATCACGGGCTCGTGGTCTAAACTGGAATGATGCTTCCATGGCATAAACTTCTTTAGTAAAGAAGTTTAATCAAGAAACCCAGAATGGAAGAGGCTCCGGGTTCAAATCCCGGCGAGTCCACTTTATGCAACCGATAAGATACGTAAGAGCAAAGGAATTTGAACTGGCAGTTTATTTCAATCATCTCATTTACACTGACAAGCACGGCGAGGCAAGACTGGAATACTCCACGGATGGCAGCGGCGATTTTGCGGGCGAACATACGTCATTCGAGCATTTATACGACATCTTAAAAGAGAGACCTGAGCTGCGCATGGTCCGGAACGGGACCGCAATTGCAGCGACTTCATTTCAGGGTGATGAAGGTTTTCTTGAAGACGCCCCTGATGTAATTGGAAAAATAGCCCAGATATCAGACTGGCTGGGCATAACGACCCCTATGCAAGCTGATGTTTCATGAGAATCCGCAAACTCAAGGAAGGTGATATAGGGAAAATCGTAGCAATGATACACGACGTCATGGGACCTGGCGATGCAAAAAAGGCGCTGCAGGACATCAGGATAAGCCTTGACAAGCACACTTACAGGTTCGAGGAGTTCTATGTTGTCGAGATAAATGGCGAGATCGTGGCAGCAGGCGGGTTCTGGTCGCTGAAGTACGACCCGAACATAGCACGGCTTGACTGGTTCGTCGTGCCAAAAAAGCACCAGAGGCACGGGTTCGGCAAGATGCTGCTGAATTTCATCGTCAACGAGGCGAAGAAGAGGAAATTGAAGCTGATACTGGCCGAGGTGAGCGACGGGAAAGCGTATGCCACCGCCCGCCAGTTCCTTCTCAGGAACGGCTTCGAAAAGAAGTCGCTGATCAGGAATTACTGGGAAGACGGGAGCGGCGTGATTTGCTTTATAAGGCGGATTTAATAATTTACTCTATAACGTGATTCCATGAAGCTGAGAAAAAAGAAACCCATCAAAAAGAAGGGCATCAACAGCGTGCTGATCGTGGCCAAGCAGAACAAGGTTGGAGTGCATCACGCGAAAAAGCTGGAAAAGATGCTCCAGAACAAGGTCCGTGAGGTGCATTTTGACAGGTCGACGGCCATACGCTTCAGGAAGATCGGGCATTCCATCAGGAAGTTCAACGGGGACCTGATAATAACGCTGGGCGGGGACGGGACTTTTCTGTGGACCGCCCACAAGACGGATGTCCCCATACTGCCCGTGAAGCTTGAAGGCCAGGGATTCCTCTGCAGCTGCAATTTCAAGCAGCTTGCCGAAAATCTTGACAGGATACTGAAAAAAGACTTCGTCATAAAGGAGCGCATAAGGCTCCGATGCATGAGACTTCCTGCCGGCAAGCTCCGAAAATACATGAGCACCATAAGGCACAGCGACTATCCTCTGGCGCTGAACGAGATAGCGTTTGCCAGAAAGAGGCCCTCGAAAATATTGAATATTGAGTTCAAGATTGACGGCGTAGTCTTCGACATGATAGGCGACGGCGTGATGTTTTCCACGCCGAGCGGGTCAACTGCATATAGCTCCTCGGCAGGCGGCTCCATGATAGACCCTTCGATGGAGATGATAAGCATAATACCTCTCTATCCGTTCTTCTCAAAGATCAAGCCGCTGATAGTCCCGAAAGACAAGAAGATTGAAGTGACAGTTGCCGGCGGCGACTGCGCCCTTGTCATAGACGGCCACGGCGGGGACTACATAAAGAAAGACTCGAGCTTCATGATAGAAACCGCGGCGCCCGTCAAAATCGTCTCCCTGTTCGAGCAGAACTTCTACGAGAAGGTACGGAAGAATTTGATGTCATAACCCTTTTTCTTTAAAAGAAAAAACCCTAATGGAAAAAGAACATATTATCATTTTGGCTCGCTTGTGCTTGTTTTATTTTTTCTCTGCAATAAAAATTATATCCCCCCGGCGAGCCCAGAATGAAAAAACAGGCGCCCACTTTTCAGCTGGAATAACGATCCTGAACTATTAAAACGTTGCCTTCGGGCGCTTCTGTACCCGGTATAGCTTGCTATGAAATTTTAAATCATTTGTATGGTTAAACGGTCTATGCAAGACGATCCTGTACTGAAATATCGAGCGCTTTCTGAGATGTTGCGGATTTTCGTTATTCCAGACGTCAAATCCAGAGTTGCAGCAGGATCTATCGCATCGTCTTCTCTTCCAATACAAATTAAGCAGGTCCGCTCGATTCATTCTGACAGTAGAAATTATGTCGAACTTAATGACGAAGCTCAGATTGTTATTACAGCCCCTGCAACAAGGGACATCCAAAAAGATGAACCTATTACTCTAGAAGATGTTAATCCTGACGAATGCTATCTTGAGCCGCCTATGGTTAATGGACAGCCTGCTGCTTATTTCTTATGTCAGTTCATCTTTCTCGACTTTTTTATGTCATTTAACTTCCTACCTAATTTTCCAGGTGTCACAGATGACGAATTGGCAAAACACAATCGCTATCCATTAGCCGCACTCGTTCAGGCTAGAGATCTGTTAAAGAAAATCCAACCAATTGTTATACTAAAACAACTAGCACAACATAACTGGCCCCCTGCCCTAGGTTATTATCCGCATGTGTTAATTCACGTCCATAACAACCCATCCAGCATAAGCGATTCGTCCTTCGGTGATGTAGTAGCTCTGACTTACAACAAAGATTATTGGAATAAAAGGCTTGCATTTTGGAAAGAAACAAAATTCTTCCCAGATAGACTTCAGTACGTAAATAAGGCAATAGACGAGTATTTCGAAGGCGACTTTATTAGCACAATATATGTTATTGTCCCTCAGATCGAAGGTATTATTAAAGCGTACCTAACAACCGCTGGTGTGACACCAGATAGAAATTTTGTTACACAACTAAAAAATGTGGTTCTATCTCGTGAGATTCTAATGTTTCCGCGGGATGTGCTTGACATTATTTTTGGTTTTATTGAAACTGGACCATTATGGTGGCACACGAGCTTAATTTCGGATCCCGGACAAGAGGTTAATAGACATGGTATTGCTCACGGTCTTTTTACTGGATTTGAAACACGGGATATGGCTCTCAAATATCTGATTTTGCTAGATGCACTGGCATTAGTTCTATTACACGACAAGATGCTCACTGGAAAGCTATTCTAAATTCAGTAAATACTAATTCCTAATTCTTGCAGTGTTTTTTCATATTGTTTACTGCGTCTTTGTATCAATTCCGCATATTCTTTTGCCATCGATTCGTCAAATTTCTTTTTCAGAATATTTACTATATCTCCTGTATTTAATCGAGAGTAGTCATAGAAATGTACTACACCTAGTCCTCCATCTTTAATTGTTCTTAAGAAATGTGTTTCCAAAGTTAATATCATAGCCTTGTCTTTCTTTGGTAGGCCTGTTAAGAGTATGTCGATGCTTGAATTAAGAACAAAATCCTTAATTTTTATTTTCGTCTCGGCATCTACATTTTGTCGCTTCAAATGAGCTATTGAAGCTAGCTCTTTTTCAAGTTCCTTAAACTCATTTTCTTTGACGTATCTGTTAACCAATTCAGTACCACTTATTTTTGAAACAAGAATAGACAATTGTAAAGGGTTATCTTTGCCCGTCCTTCTTTTAAAGAACATAGGAAATTCTCTCTTTGAAATTTCAAGAACTTTATTCCATTCTTCATTAAGAGATATCTGAGCTTCATTAATCAGATAGTCAGCCAATCGCCTAATATTTCTGAACTTCTCGGGGTAGAGGTACCTTTCAGAAATTATGTACAAACCCATTCTCAATTGCGTAAATCCTAACTTCTTGAACACTCGATGATATGTTCTCAGTTTCCTGAATCTTGTTTTTTGTTCTTTTGATTTGGCTGTTGGTGGCATTACACGGCGAGAAGCATATGCAACAGAAATAAAGTTTTCCTTTGGTAGAAGTTTAACTACTTGGCTGACTGATATTACATTGTGATTAATTAATTCTATCAATAAGTTCGTATTTTCACGTGCTTCTAGACGTATGGCTGACGTTTCCTCTATTTCTTTTCTATAATTTATTAATTGCTGCTCTATAGTTTCTGTTCGTGTTTCTGACTTCAGAACGGACTGTAATATTTTCTGGTCGTTGGTATCTTTACGGTAATCTTTGATAAATTGCAGGACAAAAATTGTGATTAGAAATCCCGTGGAAATCTTTCCTTCTATACCTGCAAATAAACCTATTTCTTGAAGTAATGCATTGGAAATGGTAAGCAGAAGAATTACTACAATCAGCCAATGCTTTTTGGCTTTTTCTCGTATTTCCATCAATACCGTATAAGTAGAGCGTTTTAATCTCTATTTTGTTATGACTCTGACTTACCTTTCTCCTTATCATCATCAGATTTTTCGCCAGGCCGTAGCCATCTCACCTCTATAACCTTATGCTCCGGTTCCTGACTGCTTATCAGACTGACGATACCTTCTTTCATTCTGTGATGATCGAAAAGCATCTTACTGAGCAGTGCCATCTCCTTCCGACCCTGCGGGAAGACCACCCCAAGTTTCTCTTCCTGCTCCCATATCTTGCTAGCCCTCATCTTCTGGGCGACTATAGCTTTTGCGTGTTCATTCAATGCATCTATCCTGAGATCCAGCTCCTTCCATTTCTGGTTCACGTAAGTCCTCGGTAACTGGTCGCCAGTCGGTACCCATCTTTTCCTGAACCTTTGCAACGACATCAGGCTGATATCCTCGCCATTGCTAACCAGCCATGCCCTTATCCTGCGGAGCGGCCACTTGTTCCGCATCATCTCTATTATCTTTTCTCTGTGCCTGCTTGTCAACACCTTAGACAATTCTTGTACCACAAAAATCACCTCACCCCGTTATATCCGTAACACTTCTGCTCTTTTTTCAGCCGAATTCCATGTTTTCTGACTATCTCTATCATGCCCTCGCTCTCCATGCTCCTCAGGACCAGCTTGGCCGTCCTCCTGTCCATGCAGAAGACCGGGCATATCCGCTTGTAGACATCAGGGAAGCGAATTATCTTCTCCGGCATCTGGGGCTCTGAAAGCCTTTCCAGCTTCTGCAGCGCCATGCTCTCAATTGTGACCTTTCCGTTCATTTTTTTCAGCCTCTATTTTCTCGATTATTGTCAGCACTTCCCGGCACCATAAGGGCAGTCTGCTCTCGACCATCAAAACCACTCTCTCTGTATCTCTCTGGTCAAGGAAATGTCATGAGAAATATCAAAATCCTTCCAAAAAATCACCACTTCGGTTAAGTAGGTTAATATGTTATATGTAATGTATGTATGATGTGGGGGCGAGAGTGAGAGATAGAGAGGCTTCATACCAATCCAGCCTCCCTGAGCTCTTCTATCATCCGCTTTACAGTCTCAAGCCTGTAGCCTGTCTGGAGCGAGAAGACAGCAACTAGTCTGTTTTCTTTTTCTTCCGGGTTCTCCCTGAATATCTGCAGGAGCTTTTGCTTGTCCTGACGGCGCTTCTCAACGAAATAATTTGTTGCCATTACTATCACCATTACCCACAGGCTGAACCTTGAGAATGCAAGAGCGCTTTATGTAGAATTGGTTATTCAGAGTCTGCAGAAGGAGCATTTCGGAATCGAAGGCCTTAGCCCGGCCTCGTAGAACACGTACTTCATTGCCATTCTGATAAACAATTTTTACCAGCTTGCCTTTCAGTTGCTCAAGAACATCTTCCATTTCCATCACTCTTTAATCCTCTTTTACACAAGTAAGATCCGTTGGAGTACATATACTCCTCCTACGTGCCAGCCGTTTTTTCGCACTTTTTGCAACGTGCTGTTCGTTGTGGGTGTTGGTAATGGAGAAAAAGAAAAATACGTCGGATGATATTGTTATTCCTCATCTCAAGCTGCTAAAAATATTGATAGAGCAAGGCCCTAAATCGCCCAAGCAGCTCATCAAAGCAACTGGCATGCCTGAAACAAGCGTGCGCGAAAGGCTCAAGCGTATAGAATTAACGAAGATCATTCATAAACTCAAAGATGGGCCTAACGCAGGCAAGTATGCATTCTATCTCTATAACGATTTAGAGGGTAAGGTAGAAGGGCTTCTGAAAAACAAATACACAAAACATATAGAAGCCGGTAGGATCCATCCTAACTTGCCTGTAGTTGTTGCTGCTGAATTAGGTCTTGCAGATGATGCAGAATATAGGAAGGCTTTTCATAATGTGTTCAATCGATTAGCAACTATAGGGTTGAACGGGTAATTTCTACAAACTTAAATCTCTGCGATTTCAACAAATAACTAGGTGCATATTTAATGAGTTTGACTGCTGACCAGAAGAAAAAGATAAAGGAACTTTTACGAACCAAAATCAAAGGCAAATTGGCGAATTACGCACGTGAAACAACGTCCATGCCATTTCTTGCTAAAATCATCCAGGACGAAGAGAAAGTTGCAGCCTATTCTTTCATACATTCGCTGGCGACTACGCTAGGTACGTCGATATACGAGAACGTTGCCAAGATAATTGCAGAGCCGTCATCACAAGAAGTTGGTACTAAAGTAAAGGTAGACGGCACGCTTTCGAGTGCTCAGAAATCTGTTATAGACCGGATTAAGAATGACTTACGCAATGGTGTGAGGAAAGCCAATAAGGCAAAGGAAACTCAGGAAGTTTTGAAGGCTTCATCAACTGGCGGCAAGCCACAAAAAGATGGAAATGAAGTGGATTTCTATATGAAACGTAATGGTGTCGAGTATTATTTTGAAATCAAGACATCAAAGCCAAATATAGATGTCTTCACTAAATCCAAAGAAAAGTTGTTAGAATGGATTGCGCGCAAGAAAAAGCCTGTTAAGACGCTTGTGGTTTTCCCTTATAACCCCTATCATCCAAAACCTTACAACAGATTTACGGAGCAAGGAGTTTTAGAGAAAGGAGAAGAATTTCTTGTCGGCGATGAATTCTGGGATTTTCTTGGCGGCAAGAATACTTACAATGATTTGATACAGGTATTCGATGAAGTAGGCAAGGAACTTAGGAAAGATATAGATGCCAAAATCAAAGAAGTTGCACGAACCAAGATGAAGGTATGATTACTCTTTTACCATCTGGAATACGCTTTCAGAATAAGGATTTCTTTCTCTGGAGGCCTTCTTGGTCACAGACCTATCGAACTTAGTAACTATTTTGAACCCGCTCTTCTCTGCTATCTCTGGGTATATCTTATTTCTATCGTTTGCGACGATAAAAACTATCGCTTCTTCTGACAGGAATGGAATTATTGCTTTGAGCGATTCTATCATACCTTTTCTATAGTCGTCCACGGCTTTATGATTATAACCGTTTGATCTTGCACCTATCTCTTCTTTCCCATTCATTGGTATTCCTAAAAGCTCATACGCATATCTATGCTGGTCATGGTAATCTATAAGGCCGACGTAAGGAGGAGAAGTAAAAATTCCGTCTATGCCTTTCTTTGGCATTTCAATTATATTTCCATTGAGATCTTTTGCTGGTAATCTGAATTTACGTGTATCTCCTTGTATTATGCTAATAGGTGCGTTTGTACGCATCTTAGAGAATTCGCGAATGCGCTTTATCGTATCATAGCTATACCTATTCAAGAATTTCAATGCTTCAATAGTAGGCTGACATTTCCTCTTGTGTTTATAGCAATAATACTCGCCTTTTATAGGAATCGGTTCTTCTGCCCTAGTTAATTCAAAATGTGGTACAAGCCTTGCAGATCTGGCAGATCTAGTAAGAATTATTCTAAGTACATCCTGATACTCGTAGTTCTGTATATTGTTAAGATAAAAGATAAGTTCTTTAAGAGCTCGCGGTGCAAACCACTTATTCAGATACTCGCTTGTCGTGAAATAATTCGTCTTTTTTGTAGCTATTTCACTGAGAGGCTTGTGATTCATCGACCTGCTGAATTCTTTCGATTTGCTCAGAAGGTCTAGGATTTCTCGCTCCAATTTAATTATATCATAATTATGTGTTTTAATTTTTGTAATGAGGCAGTTGAAGTATGAGAGTTCATTTCCTATAGATGGCATCCCCAAGACATTAGCTTCTACGAGTGTTGTGCCAGAGCCTGCAAAAGGATCTAGTATAACCTGGCCTTTAGTAAAATTATTCTTAAGAAATACTTCGACAAGTTGCGGTATGAATTTACCGAGGTAAGGATGCAGTCGATGGACGTGCTTTGTACGTTCCCATTCTCTTACATGACTAAATGAAAGATCAACATTAGGACTCATTTTTATTTTAACTGCTGATTGCATCTCTATCACTTCTCGCGAATCAATTTATTGGTATGTTTTTACCAAAAACGGCTTTATTTGTTTTCCTTATAAAATTTATAACAGATTCTCTCATAATTTGTGCTTGTTTTACGTTGAACTTATCTATATCAACTCTCTTCGGATGTATAATAGTATTCCTCACACGCTCACAATTTTTAATATCATTCCATAGTTGATCTCGTTTGAACTTTTTTGAATTAATCTTTGAAAATCTATGAAGTACGAATAGGCTTTTCTTTAAGGTAGGTATGTGGGAAACAGTTTCCTTAAATTCTCCATCATCGTTTAATCTCAGTTCTTTATCTAGAAGTAAAAGTCTTTCGTGCTCTTTTATTTTAGATACTGAAAGTATATCGGCTGCATAATTTACATAAGCCTCTAAAAGTACCCATGAATGAATCATGCTCGAAATAACATAAGAATTGTAAACGTTTTTGTTTTTCCTATTTCTTTTAGCAGCATCGATAAATGCAGTACTGGATTTACTCAAAAGCTTTAGATAAGTAATTTTCATCCAAACGCCTTCTTTTTAGACTTCTCAGCTTTAATTCTCGCCTCTTCGGCGTGGAATGCTTTTATCGCTGCATTACACATGTCCAAAGTAATCTTTGATTTTGTAGATTCGGAATAGAGTAGAAATAATTTTAATAGCCTCCCTCTTTCTTTTGCTTCCGTTCTTGTGCCAAGACCACGATAGTTCTCCGGATCAATGTCTTCTAGTCGTGCCTCTGCCATAGCTTTCGCATTAAGAGGATCGATCCCGAATGATAAGTCAGGGAGAGAGTATAATTTTTTTAATCTTACGTCATTTCTTTGTAAAAGACCAGAAGCACATGCCCAACTAGATAGAACAGACAAACTTATTGCTTTTATCCTGAATTCTTTTTTACCAGCTATATCTGTTTTATCCATTTCCTCGAATTGCTTTTTATGAAGTTTAGCAAAATTCTTACCAGCTTCTACTAAATGTGTATCTTGTAGAAATTCTATGGAATCAAATAGTTTTTTATATTCCTGGTCTATACCGCCAGATGAACTAAGATCAGGTATTAAGGCGTCTGAATCGAATTCTCCTTTGTAATTCTTGCCTTTAAAGAAATTTACTATAAATGTCCTCATCATACGAACAGTGGGTAAAAGAGGGTCTTCTGTGGTTCTCGCCTCTCCAAAATCTTTACCTTCTTTTAGTATACCTACATGGTGGCAGAAATTTCTCAATTTATTAGGTGGATCAAGACTTTGTTCATCTAGTCTATCTAATAAATCTCGCGGAACTTGTATGTTTGTATTTGATACGATGTAAAGCTCTCGTCTTTTTGATTTATCTAGATTGAAATACACACGTATACCGTGATGCCTATTGTTTGTTGGCAATGCTAGTTTTATTGCTTCACTTCTGTGTTGACCGCCAAGTATTTTCAGAGGCTTCTCAGAGACATATTCTGTATTGTACTCTACAACAATATCTGAAAATTGTCTACCATTTTTTGCATCTTCTACCATTTTTTTAAAATCAGGATTGTCCGGTTGCAATTCCCTATTTGCCCGAAATTCTTCTTGATATAGTGGATCAATGACTGCGTCGAGATCCATATTTTTTACCAAAGTGGATCCTGAAACATGGCATTCTGCGTAAACAGCACCAGTTTTATTATCTTCGTGAAGAATTATTTGCTTACCAACTTCCATTTCAAGTGTAGGTATTCTAGAGTAAAAGTCCTCTATTTGATTAAGAGTTATTGAATCTATTTCCATGTCAGCTGATTGTTTAAGAAACGCATCTTTTACAGTGCTAAAGTTAACTAAAATAAGACGCTCTATTTCTTCTGATATATCACCTTTTTTAGGCCCTCCGTCTTGTGCAAGACTCTTCCTGAATCTCTCTTCTATCTCATCATTAAGAACAACTTGAATTCTCCCCATCTGTGTATATACACATATAATCTTTAAATCCTTATCATACGTTGTGTGTATATACATATATGATTGGCAAAGTAGCTATTTTGCTGCCACCCTTATTTTCTCCTCTATGAATTCCTTCACGCCGGGAATCTGAATTATAGCGTTCATGTACTCATCTGTTTTCCTGCGTTCAAGATCGTCCTGTATCAGACGATCCATTTCCTCTTTATCCAGAATTGAGCCGCAGCCTGAACAAAACTTCGCTGAAGGCTCGTTTGCCTTGGCGCAGCGAAAGCATTCCTTCAGCTTCATCACGCTTTCCTCGTGCTGCTCTTCTTTGACTTCAATGCCGTTCAGCTTCATCACCGTCTTATCGACATCACGTCCGCTTAAATGCACGTAGACCGCAGCCATTTCCGAGGACTGAGTCCAGCCAAGATATTGTTTGAGCTGGGATTCTGTAAATCTTGTGGCCAAGTAGGTAGCTCTTGTATGCCTGAAATTATGTGGATTCACTGCCTTCTTTATGCCTGCACGCTTTGCTATTTCCCTGAGAATTGTCAACGTCCTGCTGTATGTAACAAGCCTGCCATTGTCTCTTGTGAAGATGAAAGAATCAGGCTCGCCATTGAACGGGTGCATGTTTACCCAGTCATCAAGGTAAGGCACAGAAGCAACAATCATGACATTGCGGAAGCCTGTCTTGCCGTTGAGAAGCAGATGAGCGGTTCTCTGGTCAAGGCTTTTCCTGTAGTGCTTTATCCTGCACGTCAACAACTCGCCTATGCGGCAGCCTGTTTCTGCGAGGACTGCAATCATTGCCCTGTCTCTTGGTTTTGTAGCGGCTCTTATCAGTGTTAATATTTCCTGTTCTGTCAGCAAATCCTCAGGCATCTTTATCCTGTCGTTCTTGTGATTGTTCTTGATCCAGCGAACTTCAGGCGGAAAGATTTCTCCGTTGCCTTTGAGCCATTTGTAGAATTTCTTCAGGGTAACGCGCATGCCGTATTTGCTGTGATAAGAATAGTGCGAGCCTTCCATCTTTGCGACAAGCTTTTTTACATCGTCCACCGATGCAGATTCAAAATCTTTGTCAAGCATCTTGCCGAGAACAGTGAGATCGTAGAGAAGCCGAAGAATGCGCGCTTTCGTAAGTCCCTCTGCCTGACAATGCTCTAGGAATTTTTCAACTGTAGCCCATTTTTCCTTGCTCAGCTGCTGTATTGCCTTCTGCCTTGCAGCTTCCAGCCTTCTGGACACTGCGTAGATTATTTCGCTATTCTCTTGCATGGTAATGCTCACCCTCGTCGCTTATTTATTCAACGTTCGGGTGAGCGCCTGAAAATTCACTCTATGCTCCCGGCGGGATAAGCTTCCAAGTGGTTTCTCTAGGTAAAAAGGCTTAACCCAAAGCCTGTATTCGAATTTTACAAGCCGAAAACCGCTAAGATTCAGCAGATTTGTTATATTTCTCCTGTTGAAATGATGCTGGTGAAGATTCCATTTATCTCCATCAAGCCATAACCTGTTAATGTCGACTACCGGGACAATAAAAACCAATTTCCCATTTTTACGCAGAACCCTGTTGCATTCTTTCAACACTTTCTCCGGCCTGTAAACATGCTCGAAGAAATGCGAAGAATAAATAGCATCAAATGTTCCCGGCTTTACATGTTTCATGTCTTCCGCATCGCACAGGATATCCGGATTCCATTTCCTGTCCAAGTCAAGCTCTACTATGCCTGGGAAGTATTTTTTCATCTGCCATTCTTGCCCGCCTATTTCCAGAATTTTCAGGCCTTTTTTGTACAGTTCTTCCAATATCTTCTTGCCTATCAGGTGACCTCTAGGATTTTCATGGTCGTTGTTTATGAAAAGTCCTGCAAGCTTTCCGGCTCCCATGATTATTTTTCATAAAGAAATCTTCTTAAATTACGTGTATTACACGTATAACACTTAAAACACGCTAAAACCCATAACTCTTTATGCCAGAAAAAATCGTAGTTACGAAAGCTCCCAGGAAAGTCGTAAGATGGCACGAAGGTCTGGTCATATTTTTGACGAAAGAATGCAAGAAACTTGGCTGGGACGACAGCGTAATAATCAAGGCTTATATAGAGAAATCAGGAAAATCTGAAAGGATAGTTATAGAGAAAGTGGGCAGAATGTGATTATAATTCATCCCTGAATCTTTCCAGGCCTTCCTCAAAAGTTACATCTTCCTTTGGTATCTCCTTTATGTCTCTTGAATTTACTATTGCGAAGTACCTTATTGGCTTGTTGCATTTCTTTGCAAGCCTGATCTCTTCAAGAACTCCGTCGCTGACCGGCCCGAAAACCCAGACTTCATCGCATCTTTCAACGATGGTATTGTTCGAGTCCCTTACTGTCTGCCTGGTTATGGAATCAAGAAGAAAATATTCATGAATCATCTTGAATGCGCTAAGACACATTCGGGATCCCATCTTCTTGGGATATATTAAGAAGATGAGATGAATGGGTTAAGCGGGACGCAGCCCTGCTCAAGGACGAACTTTGTGATGTGCTGACGGAAATAGAAATAATGCTTTGAGAAAGCAGTATATATCAACTTGATTTTTACCACCTTTGATAATATTTTTCTTTGACCGGAAGCTACTTTCTTTTCCTAAAAGAAAGGAGTTTATGGGATGGATCAGATTTGAACTGATGACCTCTTGATTATCAGTCAAGTGCTCTACCAGGCTAAGCTACCATCCCTTTGCTCGTTATACTTTCCTGTCATGTATTTAAGAAAATTTTCTTCAACTAAACGCATGAACATCCAGTCAGAGCTTACGCGATTGAGCATTGAACTTTACACATCAAACGGCGATCCGTACAGGACTGCATCGCGGATTTCCAGCCTTTTGAATCATTCCAAGGACATGCCCGATTGTGACAGGGAATATTACTGGGATATTGTGCGCGCAAGGCTTCCATATTTCCAGCTCGTTTCGGATAATTAGCAACAGTTGACATTACAAATGCATTACAAATCCGGCCCGCAGTCAGGCTTTTAAGCATTTACGAGTGAGTAGTAACTAAGGGTGCGAAATAATGGCCAGCAAAAAGACTGATGATAGCAGGCGATTGTACGTGCTGCCGATAGCAATACTCTTCGGCATACTTACTTTCAGCAATGGCCAGTGGGCCAGCGGTTCAGGGGCCAATGCCAATCTTTTCCTGCAGCCCACGATGCCGATGTTCTCTTCGCCAAGCGGCCTCGGATCCTTCTACTTTGCCGCTACGCCCGTGCGCGTCAACCCGACATACCAGTATAACCCGGGCAGCGCGTTTCTCGACATTAACTACAGGTCAAAGCTCCCAACTTCGCCGACGTTCTTCTATGCGAGGCCCAGCCCTATAACGTTCAATACATATTCAGTAATAGGCTCTCCTGTGCAGCCGATTTATTACACGCCGACGCGCGCTTTGTTCAACGCGCGGTACAGCTACGACAATGCCAGGCAAGTTTTCGGCTGGTAAAAGTGCAACCGGCACTTTACGTGCAAAGCCGTGACTGATTTTTCGCTTAAATACTTTCTTTTTCAAGTTTAGCGTAGCTCTCATGACTGGATATACGCTGTGCGGTCAGAAATCGTGCGGCTTATTTCTGCAGTTAACTACGTAGTAGTCGAAAGACTATGGTCATGAACGACATCGGGACCAGAAAAGCAATTACGCTTACAAAGGGGACTGAAAGCATGCCGCGATAGCGGAGTTGAGCAAATGCCTAAGAGAACAAGACCGCGACACGGGTCGCTTCAATACTGGCCTAGAAAGCGCGCGAAAAGAATAGTAACACGGACGCGTCACTGGGCGCCTTCCAAGGAAACAAAGCCGCTGGGATTCGCCGGGTGGAAAGCCGGAATGACGCACGTTCAGCTGGTCGACCAGAACAGCAAGTCACCGACTTTCGGCAAGACAATCGTCAAGCCCGTAACGGTCCTGGACGCTCCTTCTCTCTTTGTTGCTGCAATCCGCTTCTACAAAACTTCTCCTCCTTCTTCTGTTGTCGGCGAAAAATGGGCAAAACTGCCAAAAGACATCAAGCTCAAGATAAAGACAAACACGGCGTCTGCTGCAAAGCCAACTGGCGAGCAAAGCTCGCATACGCATCCTGAATTTGATAATATTACTCTGATTGTTGCAACCCAGCCCGCAAAGAGCGGCATGCGCCAGATCAAGAGCGACGTTTTCGAGATAGCCGTCGGCGGACCGAATGACCAGAAGCTGGCCTACTGCGAGTCGGTGCTGGGCAAAGAGATAAATGCGAAGGACATCTTCAAGCCGGGCGAGTTCGTTGATGCTTCTGCCGTCACGAAGGCATTCGGCTTCACCGGGCCTGTAAAGCGCTTTGGCATCAGGATCCAGACGCGAAAGGACAAGCAGATGCACCGTCACGTCGGAAGCATTGGTTCTACTGTTCCTCGTCACATAGACTGGCGCGTTCCGGCGGCAGGACAGCACGGATTCCACACGCGCACGGACTTCACAAAGAAATTGATAATGATCGACGACGCTTCGAAAGTCACCCCGTCCGGAGGGTTCGTCGGCTACGGCCTGCCAAAGTCTGTCATACTTATAGAGGGGTCGGTTCCTGGCCCGAGAAAGAGGCTAGTAAGACTGAGGAGAGCCGCAAGGGACTCGAGGACGATACCGATCGACATAAAATATATTTCTGTCGAGAGCAAGCAGGGGAAATAATCATGAAAGTAAAAGTCTACGACATCGACGGAAATCAGACAGCGGAAATAGAGCTGCCTGACGTCTTCAGCACGCCGTACCGGCCCGATGTCATCAAGCGCGCCGTGCTGGCCCAGCAGAGCGCCAAGCGCCAGCCTTACGGCACTGACCCGCTCGCGGGGCTTCGCTCGTCAGCACACTACCACGGCTCGCGACACTACAGATATGCCATGATGAACAAGGAAATGTCCAGGATGCCCCGAATACACGGAAAGGTCGGGTACATGGCATGGAGAGCGCGCGTTGCGCCGCAGGCAGTGAAGGGACGAAGGGCCCATCCGCCCAAGGCACAAAAAATCTGGACACAGAAGATAAACCAGAACGAGAAGAGGCTTGCAATAAAATCGGCGCTGGCGGCTTCCACCAACACTGACCTCCTGAAGATCAGGGGACATTTTCACAAATCACCCATAATATTTGCCGATGATTTTGACAACCTCAAGACCACCAAGGCGATATACGGGCTTCTTGAAAAGGTCGCGGCCGCCGAACTGACGAGGACCGAAAAAAGAAAGGTCCGCGCAGGCAAGGGAAAGATGAGAGGCAGAAAATACAGCACCAAGAGAGGACCTTTGGTGTTGCTGTCAAAGAACTGCCCCGCGATAAAGGCATCCAGGAACATTCCGGGCGTCGACGCCGTTTCGATATCCAACATCAACGTCGAGCTGCTTGCTCCGGGCACGCAGGCTGGAAGGCTGATAGTCACGACAAAATCGACAATCGATGCGCTCCAAAAGAAATTCGGTGAATAATTATGGCAGAAAAATCGAAAGAGGAGAAAAAGAATGCTATAGAGGCTCCGGCCAAAGCCGTGAAGGCAGCAAAGAAAGAAGCAAAGAAGTCGGTCAAGGAAAAGAAGGTTGCACAGAAGAAAGAGTCAATTGCAAGCGACGCAAAGGCGGTGTCGGACGCTTTTGACGTCATCAGGTTCGTGCTCATGACCGAGAAATCGATCAGGATGGTAGAGAGCCAGAACAAGCTTGTATTCATAGTGAACAGGTCGTCGAAGAAAGGTCAGATAAGAAAATCCATCGAGAACGCCTTCGGCTCGCCGATCTCGGGCATCACCACGGTCATCGACCAGTCCGGCAGGAAGAAGGCATTCGTGAAGTTCAGCAACCCGGGAGCCGCCGGCGACATCGCGATAAAATTGGGAGTCATATAAGGTGAACAAAATGACACAGCCAAACACAATGGAACATTCGGGTAGTGTGAATCGTTTAAGGCTTGTTTGCAGGGGAAAAGGAAAGGTTGATATATTGGTCTACCCTGGAGATGGCGTTCACCAGATATTTGTCAGACCTCGCGTAGGCTATAGTCATCCAGAAAGAGGCCAGTACGATCCCGATAACCGGATTGATGATGGATTGACCGAAAGACGGAGACAAAGAGTCTTAGATCATATCATGGATTACACTGAAAAAGGTTGCGAGTTCACTGCCGTATTAATTGATGGCAACCGACCAAGAGTTTGAGTTGATTGAATGGGAAAGAATCTTAGACAGCAGAGAAGGGGCAAGGGAAGCCCGAGATACAGCGCACATTCGCACAGGTACAACGGCAAGACCAGATACGCTGATGTTCAGGGCGAAGGCGTAGTCGTCGACATAGTTCACTCGCCGGGCAGGAGAGTGCCGGCTGCTGTGGTTGACTTCAACGGCCGAAAAAGCCTGATGCTCCCCGCAGAGGGCGTCTTCGTCGGGCAGGTGATAGGCAACAGCACCGATGTCGGCAACATCACGCGTCTGAAGAACCTTTCGGAAGGGACCAAGATATTTAATATTGAACTTCATCCCGGAGACGGAGGCAGGCTTTGCCGGGCATCCGGAAGCTTCGCCACTATAATCTCAAAAGATGTAAATAATTGCACCGTTCTGATGCCGTCCAGAGAGAAAAAGGTGATATCGATGGACTGCAGGGCGAGCGTCGGCATCGTCGCGTCATCCGGACGGACAGAGAAGCCTTTCATGAAGGCGGGAACGAAGCATCACTCGATGAAGGCGCTGGGCAAGCTGTATCCTCACGTACAGGGCGTGAGCATGAATGCCTGCAACCACCCGTTCGGAGGACAGACAAGACCTGGAAAGCCAAAGACGGTCTCGAGGCACATGCCTCCCGGCAAGAAGGTAGGGAGCATATCGCCTAGAAGGACAGGAAAGAGGAAGAAATAGGTGAAAAGATGAACGACTTTAATGATTCAGTACGCTGGGCTAGAGCATATGATGCCTTTGGAAGGACTGGGACTGGCCTACGCAGACCTTATGGACAGGGAACAACTCAGCCGTTGCGCGAGAGAAGCAGAGTTGATCATGGCGCGCCCAGCCCGGAGCAGATAATGGCCGCACACAATATCAGGTTGTTTCCTTTGAGAGATTCTGTTGTCAGCGTATTGACATATAATGTGCTACAAGGAAATAAACGGTATATAATTTCCTTGTGCACAGTACTGTCAACCAAATTTCGTACCCCGGTTATTTATTTGGTTGACATTAAATCAAAACCACGGCTGGAAGACGGGCTTACGGATTCACAAAGAGCACGAGTATTGAAGCATAGATGCTGGTATACATGTAATGCTGATGTACAGTTTGTGTACGAGGATAGGGACTGAATGTTATGGCAAAAGTCTACAGATTCAGGGGAAAAACGCAGGAAGAGCTTGAAGCGATGAGCCTCGAGGAGTTCAGCATGCTCCTCAAGTCGCGCCAGAGGAGGGCGCTCAAGCGCGGCCTGCCGAAGCAGCAGAAGAAGCTGCTTGAGAAGATCAGGCAGAAGAAGGGCAGGGACAAGCTGATAAGAACACATTCGCGCGAGATGATGATACTGCCGGAAATGATAGGTGCGAAGCTCGGAATATACAACGGGAAGGAATTCATCATGGTTGTCATAGACCCCAGCATGCTAGGTCACAGGCTGGGAGAATTTTCGCAGACAAGGAAGAAGGTGCAGCACTCGGCACCCGGACTTGGCGCAACGAGGTCGAGCAAGTTCGTGCCTCTGAAATAAGGTGAACCAAAATGAAGGACAAAAAAACAAGCCCGGGGCAGACGTTCGTTCCGGAACAGAATTATGCGAGGGCATTCGGCACGAGCATGAGAATCTCGCAGAAGTCGGCATCCCTCGTCTGCAGGGCGATAAAGAACAAGCCCCTGACCAGGGCGAAGAGACTGCTGGAAGACCTCAAGGCGGAGAGACGCAGCCTGGCGGGAAAATATTATTCAAAAGCTGTCAAGAACATGCTCGCGCTGCTCAACAGCTGCGAGAAGAACGCGGAATTCAAGGGACTGGACGCTGACAGGCTGTTCGTCCACGCGTCCGCTCACAAGGGCGCCAACATCAGGCGGCGCAGGCGCAAAGGCGCGTTCGGATCGACGATGAAGAACACGAACATGGAGATACTGCTGATAGAGCGGGGAAAAGAGAGAAAGGACAAGGTTTCCAAGAAGAAGGTAAAGGAGCAGATGGCAAAGAAACCGACCGCAGTCGAACAGGAGATCAAGGCGGAGAAGGAAGGGCTAAAGAGGGAGATGGAGACGCTGAAAGAGGAGCAGAAAGAGCTTCAGGCAGACGTCGCAGAAGCTGAAAAGAGAACAGAGTGAGCTTTTCTTTTTCAAAAAGAAAATCTCAATCAAAAGAAAAATATTAGAAAAGGTGGAAAAAACAAAAATAATATCCGAAAACCGAAGGTCGAGTCAAACCCTTTTCTTTAGGGTAAGACCTAGACCTTTCTTTTGGAAAAGAAAGGGATTGGTAATGAAAGAAAGATTGTTCATACAGAAGTCGAAGGAGCACGTCAAGCTTGAGGAATTCGTGAGAAGGCAGTTCGCGCAGGCGAAGTGCGGCTCGATCGAGGTGCAGTACACCCCGGTCGTGACAAGGATAATACTTCACACGACGACCCCCGGCCTTATAATCGGCAGCGGCGGGGAGAGGATAAAAGAAACAGTCGAGCTGATAAAGAAGGAGTTCAAGATCGAGAACCCACAGATCGACGTGCAGAGGATAGAAAATCCTGACATCGATCCGACCATAATAGCGCAGACGCTTGCAACCGCGATAGAGAGCGGCGTCAATTTCAAGAAGCTCGGGAATTTTTACCTGCAACGCATCATGGAAGCCGGCGCGATCGGCTGTGAAATTGTTTTGTCAGGCAAGGTCAGCGGACAGCGCAGCCGTCGCGAGAGATTCGTGGCAGGTTACCTGAAGAAATGCGGCGAACCGGCCAAGCGTGACGTGGACAAGGGATTTGCCGTCGCGAACCCGAAGCTTGGAAACATCGGGATCACTGTCAAGATAATGCTCAGGAGAACGGAGCTTTCGATGAATATCCAGAAGAAGCCGGACGCTCTTAAAGAGGAGAAAAAAGAAGCTGCTCCCAAAGAAGAGAGCGCGCAGCCAGCAGAGGCCGAGAACGTGCAGCCGGAGACTGAATATGTCACCGAACAGGAAGGAGCGGAAGAGACGAGTTGATATTGATGGCCATACTGAAATCCAGGAAGCTCAGGGAAATGAGCGAGAAAGACACGACCGAGAAGCTCAAGGAGCTAAGGCTGGAGCTCTCCAAGGAGATGGCTTCCAGCGAGATCGGCGGCTCTGTCAAGAATCCCGGAAGGATACGCGAAATCAGGAGAACGATTGCAAGGATCAAGACGCAGCCCTTTCTTCAAAAGAAAGCGCTTGCGGAAAGAAAATAAAAAATAGAGGTGATTGGAGATAGCAGTTTGTCCCAAATGCGGATTGCCACTGGAACTTTGCGTGTGCCAAACCATTGCAAAAGAGGCGCAAAAGATACGCGTTGAAATGATACAGAAGCGCTATGGAAAGAGCATGACGATCATCAGGGGCATAGACACGAGCAAGATCGATGTCCGCGACCTGATGAAAAAACTGAAATCCAAGCTGGCTTGCGGCGGCACGTACAAGAACAATGAGATCGAACTGCAGGGCGACCACAGGGGCCAGGTTCGTGAGATCCTTGTCAAGGAGGGTTTCCCGCGCGACATCATTGAGGTCAGCTAAGCTCCTTTCTTGGAAAGAAAGTAGCTTGCAGTCAAAGAACATATTATGGACTAGGGATTTGAAATGAGAAACGCGAGCAACATACTGCGGCACGAACTGATAGGACTGAAATGCCGTGTCGTCGGTGCAAAGAACAAAGGTCAGGTCGGCATCGAAGGAAAGATCGTTGACGAAACGATGAAGACGATAATGATCGATGGCAGGAAGGTTCCGAAGAAATGCAGCGTGTTCAGGGTGAAGATAGGGGCAAAAAATGTTGATATTGACGGCAACTATCTTGTTGCGCGTCCTGAGGACAGGATAAAGAAAAAAATCAAGAAATGGTAAACTCCTTTTCTTTGGAAAAGAAAAGTAGCTTCCAGTCAACTCGAGATTGAACAAGTTCAATCTGAGTTCCCAAAAGACTTTGTCTTTTGAGGAAAAGAAAAATATTATAATTATGGGAAAGTGAAAAAAATGGCGAAGAAGAAAAAGAACATCGGGATAGAAGCGAAACAGCCGAAGGAAGACTGCGGAAGCGAGAAGTGTCCCTGGCACGGTCGCACGAAGATACGCGGGCGAGTCTTCAAGGGAACTGTCATGTCATCCAAGGCTGCCAACACCGCGATCGTGCAGTGGGACTACTACAACCTTGTCCCGAAGTACGAGCGTTACGAGAGAAGAAAGACGCGCATAGCTGCACATAACCCGAAGTGCATCTCGGCGAAGGCCGGGGACATCGTGCGCATAGGCGAGTGCCGTCCGCTGTCCAAGTCAAAAGCGTTCGTGATATTCGAGAAGGTGAGTGAATAGTGGCAATATGCAGATACAGGGGACGAATGTCAGGAGATGGCACAATAACGCAGGTACGGATGGACGAAACAATTAGAAGACACGAGAACTACCTTAGAATGCTTTTCGGGAACACAGGTTATGAAATCACAGCATCCTGGAGGCCGCTGGAAGGAGCTTATCCGACCCGGGAGAGCGATTCATCTGCTGCACGCTCAACGGGAAGTGAATAATCATGAAGGGACTTACATCAAAGATGACGAGGCCGCTGCCGCTTGGTGCCAGGCTTGTTTGCGCGGACAATTCCGGCGCGAAGGAGCTTGAGATAATCGCCGTCA